>JAAEAZ010589667.1_pt1 | contig 9691 bp, 4 predicted proteins | sample 7277811 | NCBI WGS metagenome assembly JAAEAZ01 (sample SAMN13876997, study PRJNA601929) | soil metagenome | isolation source: soil | host: Panicum virgatum | place: USA: Fermi National Accelerator Laboratory | collected 2010-11-19 | reverse complement strand
TCTCGGGCCGTAGGCTCGAAACAAAAATCTGTGTGTCGTTGAAAAACAAAGAGAATAAAGATCAAGTCTCCTTTAGGGGCAAAAGGAAAAAATGGCCACTCATCGTTGCCATGATCATTGCTTTGCTTGCTTTATTCTACCTGTTGGGTCCAAAAGCAGCTGAACCTGATTTTTCAAAACTACATCTCACGAAATATATTTCAGACCTCCACATGCTGGAAGACAGTCTGAATAAAGCAGAAGCGTCCCTTCCATTGAAGCCTGACAACCAGGCTAGGATTGTATGGGAGTCTCCTTATGAGAAAACACCATACAGTATCGTCTATCTACATGGAAATGCAGCAAGCCAGGAAGAAGGTGATCCGATACATGAAGCATTGGCGCATCGATATGGTTGTAATTTATTTCTTGCCCGGCTTTCAGCTCATGGTTTGAAAGGAAATGATCCAATGTTGGATATCGATGATGCGACATGGATGCAATCTGCACTTGATGCAATTGCGGTTGGAAAAGCGATCGGTGATAAAGTCATTTTAGTTTCATGCTCGACAGGAAGTACGCTTGCGTTATACCTGACTTCCAGGTATCCCGATCTAGTGGAAGGACAAGTCATGTTGTCACCCAATGTAGACCTGTATGACCCTCGCTCATCAATATTGGCAAGCCACTGGGGCCTGCAGATCGCCAAAAAAATTAATGGATCAGAATATTACGGCTGGGATGCTCCTGAATTAGCGCAACAATATTGGTATACGCATTATCGTATTGAAGGATTGACCAGGCTGAAAGCGATGATCAACGAGACGATGAATCAAAAAACTTTTTCTAAAATCGATGACCCGGTGATTATTCTTTATTATTACAAAGATGATGATCACCAGGATAAAACAGTTTCTGTGAAACGGATGAGAGAAATGTTCCGGGAATTGGGCACCCCGCCTTCTGAAAAAGAGGAAGTGGCACTACCTGATGCGGGAACTCATATCATTGGATCGTCAATATTTAATACACATCTTGAATCCGTATGGACTCCTGTCACTGCCTTCATGGAAAATGTAATACATCTTAAGCCAGTTAATGATACGGATTGGAAACCATTTTTAGATCGTTAATTATTTCATGTCTCAGCTCAAAGAATATTATCCTGCGAAACTTTTGCTCTTCGGAGAGTACACCGTGTTAAACGGATCGCAGGCGTTGGCAGTACCTCTGAATAAATGGCATGGAAAATGGTTGTATGAAAACTCTCGAAAAGAATTCATTAATGAAGATTTGAATCTATATGTGGCCTGGTTAAAAAAGAATGAAATCATAAGCGAGGAATTAGAGCGCGTTATCATTTCTGATTTTAAGAATGGCTGGAACTATGCATCAACAATCCCCCAGGGATATGGAGTCGGGAGTTCAGGTGCGTTGGTAGCGGCGATGTATGACCGGTATTTTCCGGCTTTGGATGATATCAATGAAATACATTCAACTATGGCGCAGATGGAAGGATATTTTCATGGCGCAAGTTCCGGGTTGGATCCATTAATATCCTACACGAATAAAGCTGTTTACAAAGATGAAATTGGAAAATACCATAGTATTGATGATCCCGGATGGCCGGAAGGATACAGGATTTATTTACTTGATAGTGGAGTCGGAAGGGAAACGGGACCGTTAGTTCGAACTTATAAAACGAAATTAAAGGATGATATTTTCAAAGAAAATGTAGAAAGGCATTTCATTCCTTTGGTAGAGCACGCACTTCATTTTTACCTTGTGGGAGAAAATAGCATGCTGGAACAGTGCATCAGCCTGATCAGCCAGTTTCAACGGGAATATTTTCAGGAAATGATTCCTGAACTTGTCAGGAAAAAATGGGATGAATTGACTGCAATGCCGGGTGTGTGTGTCAAATTATGTGGTGCTGGCGGTGGAGGATATTTTTTGGTGATGACTATCAACAACAATCAGGATTTATCATCTTCTGATATAATTCATCTGATTTGAAATAACAAGCATCTTTATTTTAAATGACTATTTCAAGAACTGATTTCCTTCAACGCATCATGAAATACTGCGCCGAAGCAGAACGGTCCACCCATGATGTACTTACAAAACTGGTTTCCTGGGGAATACCACTTGATGAAACGGAGATTATCCTTGCGAAACTTCGCTCAGAAAAATTCCTTGATGACAATCGTTATGCCAATAGTTATGTGAAGGAGAAATGGAATCTCGACCGATGGGGAAAAATTAAAATTACCCATGCTCTTCAGCAAAAAAATATTGATGAAAAAATTATTGACGATGCTCTCAATCGTATTGATGACACGGATTATCTGCAGGGACTACATGATATGCTTCGAAAAAAATTAAGAGAAGTAAAATCGGATAATATGATGGAAGATGCCAGGAGGGTGATGATGTTTGCAATGAGCAGGGGGTTTGAGGAGGAGCTGGTTAAGGAGGGGTTGGAAAGGGAGGGGTATGATTTTTAGTTGAATTGACAACTCACGAACTTCTTCTGCCCCTAAATCCCCTAAAGGGGACCCTTTTTCCATTTTAAACCAGTGAGTAGTTTATTATTAATTCAAAATAAATTTTGTATTAAAATGATAAATAATAATTTGCTAAGCAACTCACCACTCACAACTGACAACTCACGGCTGACGATTCACGACTCACGAAAGAAAATCCCCCTCATTATAATTAATTATTAAAAATTTACCTACTAATCCATTTAATTTGAAACTGAATTATAAAGTCTTCGGCTCCGGCCCACCACTCGTCATCCTGCACGGTTTATTCGGGATGCTCGACAATTGGCGCACTATGGCCAGGATACTTGAGGACAAATATCAATGCATTCTCGTCGATCTGCGCAATCACGGAAAGTCTCCACGAAGTGATGATATGAATTACCAGGTGATGGCACAGGATGTTCTCGAATTATTAAATGATCTCAACATTGTTCAGGCGGTCTTACTGGGGCATTCAATGGGTGGAAAAGTAGCCATGCAATTTGCGCTTTCGTTTCCGGACAGAGTTGAAAAATTAATTGTGGTTGATATTTCACCAAAAAAATATTCTTCACATCATCATGCTGAACTAGATGCTATCCAATCCATTGAACCCTCTAAATTGAAAAATCGAAATGAAGCTGAAGTATCTCTCAGGAAATATCTCGGTGACGACGAGGCCACCATCCAGTTCCTGATGAAAAACCTTTCAAGGATCCCGGAAGATGGATTCGAGTGGAAAGCAAACATGCCTGTGCTGATCACTCACTATGATCAATTAATGGAGGGAATTGAGAGTTCAACCACTTTTGGAAAACCTGTATTATTTATCCGGGGAGAGAAATCGGATTCCATTAAAGATGGAGATTGGACAATGATCACCTCTCTTTTTCCAAAAGCCCGGTTGATCACATTGCCAAATGCCGGACATTGGGTTCATGCCGATCAGCCGGAGGCGCTAAAAGACCAGATTCTGGCGTTTATGAATCTTTAATTCCGATTCAGGCAGGTCATCGAATAGCGTTTACCAATTTAGACCTGAAATCAGTAACTTTGAACACACGACTGGCAGATTAATATCCGGTTTATGATGGAACACAGACCCTGTATTGCCCTTCTTTTATTCCTTTTCTCCCTTCAACTTTCTTATGGACAAATGGTCCAGGGAAAGGATACGCTCGTTGGTAACGAATGGATCAAATACGGACAGACTTATTTTAAGTTCTCCATTGACCAGGACGGTGTATTCAGGATCCCCTTATCCACTCTCCAGGCAAATGGAATTTCGGGTGCATTAGCCACAGGGGCGAATTTCAGAATATACAATAAGGGAAAGCAGGTGCCTCTTTTTGTCAGCAATGATGGCCAGTTCGGGGACGGAGATTTCATTGAATTTTACGGTTATAGAAACAGGGGCGAACTCGATCAATATTTGTACTTGCGTCCGGCTGCCGATATGCTACATCCGGATCACAGCCTTTACACTGATTCAAATGTCTATTACCTCGCTTATGAAGGAGATGACACTCCATTACGCGTCAACAATCTTACGAATGACCTATCAAATTCTCCGACTGCTGAACCATATTATCTGCATCGTGAAGCTATAAGTTATACAAGCGGATTTAATGACCCTTATTACAATGTGTCTGGTGGCGGCTCAGTTTCTTACTCGAGCTATCTCCATTCAGAAGGATTTTGTAAGCCATCCGAAACGAATAGCACTACTCAAATCCCTGCTTTAAACCGTGTGCCTGGCGGACCAGATGCAACACTGCATCTTCGATTTACGTCAACCAATTATGGTTCTCATTCCTTTGTCATTTCATTGAATGATCAAAAACTGGATACGATATTTACACATGACCTTCAGATCAGGGACACTACATTTTTGATCCCTATGAGTTTATTGACGGATGACAATCAACTGAAAATAACACCGTTCAGTGTTACCAGTCGTCACTCTTTAGTGAGCATTGAACTGACCTATGCACATACCCTGGCTCTTGACGCTCTTCCACAGGCTTCCATCATTATTAATGGCAAATTTGGAACCCAACATTTTTTATTTGATGGATTTCCTCACCAGGGAGTACAGCCTGTTATCTACAGTTTTGATGGAAGGAACAGGATGACCGCATCAATAAACGCAGGCAACCAAGTGGAATTTGTTTGGCCGGAATCACTTTCAGAATCAAGAATTGATGTTACCGACGCAGGTGCAGGCATTAAAACAATCACCCAGCTTGAACAAAAACAATTTACAGATTATACTGCTGACAATACAGAATTCATTGTCATCACTCATCCTGACCTGATGGAGATTGGGACTGGAAGTGATTACATTCAATACAGAAGTTCTGTTGAAGGAGGAGCTTATCGAGCGAAAGCATATTCGATCCTTGATCTTTATGATCAGTTTGGATATGGAGTTGAAAAACATCCGCAGGCTATCCGCAATTTCGTTGAATTTATTCATCGCAAATGGCCGGCAGCAAAAATGATTTTTATCATCGGACGTGGCATTGAATACAACAAGTCCAGGTATGCAGGAACAGGATGGGAAGGATCATTTTTTGTACCCACGTTTGGACGACCAGGTTCCGATCAACTACTGGCAGCGACTGTTTGGAATCTTGTCGCAAGATATCCGATTGGTCGTCTCGCCATCACCGACAGTGAAGGGATCAGCATATATTTAAATAAAGTAAAAGAATACGATCTTTCAGGATATGGCGATCAAACGCTTGAGTCTAAATCCTGGATAAAAAATGTCATTCATATCGGTGGTGGCAAAGATGCAAGTGAACAGGAGGATTTTAAAGGAGAATTAAATTCTCTCGGCGAATACCTGGCGGGTTCTGCATTTGGTGCGCATGTCAGTTTTTTTCAAAAGCAATCCACCGACATTTTAGGTGAATCACAATCCAAACAAGTTGAAGATTTACTCCATGAAGGGAGTACGATCATCAATTACCTGGGTCACTCCTCTACCAGCACTTTTGAATTTAGCATCAATGATCCATCAGAATGGAATAACAAGGGCCGCTATCCAATCTTTAGCGCTATGGGTTGCAGTGCTGGACAAATACATGGAACCATACAAAGTCTCAGTGACAGGTATGTTCAACTTCCTGATGAAGGATGTATTGCTTTTATCTCGGGCTCAGGATCACAATTTGCTTCTGCACTTACAGTTTGGGCCAATCCATGGTATCACTACATTGGTGACACCGGGTATGATGGAACGCTCGGGGAATCGATTCTTGTGGGACTAAAATCTGTCAGCAATTATGTCGATCCGCAAGCCATATCGTCAAATCAATTCAGATATCTGTTGGAGCAGCAGACTTTTCAAGGCGATCCTGCTCTTCGTTTTCATCCCTTTCCCGGTCCTGATTTTGTTGTTGACCGTACATCAGTTTCAATAAGCCCTGAAGTATTGGATACCAAGCAGGATAGTTTCGATGTCAGTTTTTCTGTAGCCAATATTGGAAAAAATATTCCACTCGTAGTCGATTATTCGATCAGTATCCAATGGCCGGACGGACAAGTAAAAGAAGTCCGACGGGGTGTGATGGAATCTTCTTCATTTCTGACTCCTATAAAAATCCGGGTGCCATTAAATACAGGAGGCAAACCTGGTTCATTCAGGTTGCTTATCAAATTAGATCCTGATCAACTCATATCAGAGTTGCCCTTGCCGCAGGCGGAAGACAATAATCAATTGACCGACAATCTAGGTACGATTGGAATTCCATTCATTGTAGTGGATAATGTTATTTCTGCTGTTTATCCGCCTGACTTTGCAATTGTCAATAATGTCTTGCCCGAATTGATAGCTACGAGCAGTAATTCATTTATTAAGCGGCAGGATATTGTATTGGAAATGGACACTACGGCGTTATTTAACAGCCCGATAAAAATTAGGGAACGATTCGTCGGTCATTCTGCCACTCTAAAATGGTCTCCTCAATTTAATTATGTACCGGATAGGGTTTATTATTGGAGAGTCAGTACGGATAGCGTTTCTCCGGTGCAACGATACATCTGGAATAAAAGATCATTTATTTATAAACCGGGTAGCCCGAATGGTTGGAATCAATCTCATTTTTATCAATTGACGGATAATAACCTCTACCAGATATTAGCAGATAGTACAAAGCATAAATTTAAATTTAATCGCGTAGGGAAGAGCTACAGAATGGTCAATCGATATCATGATGTTGACCAGGGCCTCGTGCCTTTGTTTTATGAAGATGGAGTATTCAATGCAAAACTTACTTCTGCTTTTAGAGATAAAGACATAAGTGGTTTTGTAGTTGCTATTGATTCGACGACCGGAAAATATCTGATCAATCCCGTTGGTGGATTGTATGGTTCTGTTGGCCTCACGATTCCCATGGAAGGATTTGCATACAATCTAAGGGATCCGCAAAGTCGTCAGAACATGCTCAACCTGATTGAGAATGTCATCCCCTCAGGATATTATGTTTTTTTCTACACCTATCAGCACCAGGGATATCCTGATTATAAGCCGCAGGAATGGGCACAAGATGAAGTGAATTTTGGAAAAAGTATTTTTTCTGTCATTGAACATCAATATCCCGGTTCCATGATCAGAACGCTGGCGACGACAGGAAGTGTGCCGTACATTGTTTTGTTTCAAAAAGATAGGGGCCCCATCGAAGAGCGGATCGGTGCAAATTTTGACGATATCATTTCCATCAGTTTTGAAGGAGGTGCTTCACTGGCATCGGGTACTTATACTACTCCGCTTATCGGTCCGGCATCATCTTGGTATTCGATTGAAAACCAAATTGAAACCCTTCTTGATACAGCCGGAATAAATGTATTGTCGGCATGGGCGCTGAAAAAAAATCTGACAGATACATTGTGGATTTCTCATGATTTGAATAACACGACTCAATCTATTAGTGATATTGATGCTAAAGCATATCCGTATGTTCAACTATCACTTACTACAGGTGATAGTTCGTCTTTTAAACCTTCTGCCATTCATCTTTGGAGAGTTTATTATGAAGGATATCCTGAGTTCGTCATCAATGCTGATGAAGGTTTTGTATTTGTGGCTGATACCTTGTTCCAGGGTCAACAAATGAAACTAATCACCAATATTGAAAATGTAAGCGGTTATGATGTCGATTCATTGCCGGTATCCTTACGGATTATCAGTACTGATCATTCGACGCTGGAGTTGACAGATGTTATTCACTCACTGAAGGCCCACACAAAAGCACCGGTTGATTTTGAGAAGTCGACTTCACAATTGTATGGTAATTACGAGGTAGTGATGGAAGTCAATCCGGGTGGCTCAGTCAATGAATTAAACAATGCCAATAACATCGGAATACTTTCCATGTATGTTGAAGGTGATAAGCTTAATCCTGCGTTGGATGTCACTTTTGACGGACAACACATCCTTGATGGTGATCTTGTTGCTTCGAAACCTGTCATCGCGATTCAGCTGCATGATGAGAATCAATTCCTGCGATTGAATGACACCAGTTCGTTTGCTATGTTTTTATCTTATCCTTCAGATGTCCAGCCACATCGTATTTCTTTTAATGAAGATTGGGTTCAATTTAACCAGGCACCTGGAACAGGTCAAAATACTGCATCTGTGCAATTGAAACCGGACCTGAAGGAAGACGGCGTTTATATATTGCAGGTGAAAGCAAAAGATGCTTCAGGCAACCTGGCAGGTGATAATGATTTCCGCATCACATTTGAAGTGATCAATGCAGAATCTGTTTCGAATCTCTACAACTATCCTAATCCATTCAGTACTGCAACAAGATTTGTTTATACGCTCACCGGTGGCGGATCACCTCCTTTTTACAAGATCCAGATCATGACTATCGCGGGAAGAATTGTTAGGGAAATTACTCAGGACGAATTGGGTCCACTTGTTGTTGGTACACATATGACGGATTATGTTTGGGACGGAACGGATGAAAACGGGGGACGACTTGCTGCGGGCACTTATTTATATCGGATGATCGTCAAAGACGAACAACTTAAGGATTTTGACCGGTATAAAACTTCAGGGGATGACACTTACTTTAAAAAGGGTTGGGGAAAACTGGTGATCCTTAGATAAATCCATGAATCATAAAATACAACGCTGGTTCTTTTTTAATGACGACAAGAAAGAACATGTCAGGGCATTGGATGGACTGAGAGGCATTGCGGTGATCCTGGTGTTATTATCTCATTCAAGCAACAATAATATTTATTTTCACAAGGCCATTGCATTCAATGGCATTGGTAAAGGAGGAGTATACCTCTTCTTTGTATTATCAGCTTATTTGCTGGATAGCCAGATCGCGTCTGCCATGATGAATCGCAGCGCTGATTATTATTTCTGGCGGAGATATTTCATCAAAAGATTTCTTAGAATTTTTCCATTGTTCATCGTGTCTCTTTTTATTTTTTGGATGGCATCCAATATGGGAATTCCAACTTCAATTACCAATGGTGTTGATGTTGTGAAACATATTTTTTTATTGAAGGGAAATGGTGTTTTCTGGTCTATTCCTGTTGAATTTAAATACTATATTCTTTCACCATTTATTCTCCTGGTTTGCCAGCGTTATCTGAAATGGAATATTAAAAGCATTATCATTTTTCTTGTCCTGATCGGTAGCGCGACACTGATCATTGATACGATATTCGAATTAAATAAAATATCCACGTTGAAATATTTAATAGTTTTTCTGACCGGAACTTTTTTAGCTATTTATAATATTCTCGTTCATCCAACAGATTCCAACAAAGGATTGATGAAAAGAGCCGGAATTTTTGGGATGATTGCATTAATATTATGTCTGATCATGAATCCGAATTACATGGGAGATTGGATGGGGATCAGCAATAGTAATAATGGCAGAAAACTCATGATCATTTATGCAATCTTCTGCGGTGTTATGTTATTTGCAGCATTATATGACCAGGGTTTGTTCAGACGATTTTTAGAAATTAAATTTTTACGGTTTATTGGCGTCATTAGTTTCAGTGTATATCTTTTCCATATGCCGGTGATCTATGTGATGAATCAGAATTTAATCATCATTCCGGATCCATTGAAAATTTATTTGTTCTTCATCATCACGATTTGTTTATCCATCATTACCTATTTATTGATCGAAAGGCCATTATCC
>JAAEAZ010048289.1_pt1 | contig 9722 bp, 6 predicted proteins | sample 7277811 | NCBI WGS metagenome assembly JAAEAZ01 (sample SAMN13876997, study PRJNA601929) | soil metagenome | isolation source: soil | host: Panicum virgatum | place: USA: Fermi National Accelerator Laboratory | collected 2010-11-19 | reverse complement strand
CCGGTAATATTGGAGAAAAGTGACTTAAAACCATTAGCAACATTATTATTACCTGTTGTATTCGATTCAAGTGCACTGCCTCCATTTGCGGTATTGTTGATGCCAATGGTATTATAATGAAGTGAATATTGTCCATTGGCAGTGTTATCGTAACCGATAGTGTTAGAGTAGAGTGCTGCCCGTCCGTTGGCTGTATTGCCTCCTCCAGAGGTATTAGAGTAAAGCGCCTGCATTCCATTTGCGGTATTGAAGCCGCCGGTTGAATTAGAGTAGAGCGCCTGTATTCCATTGGCGGTATTGAAGAGGCCACTTGAATTAGAGTAAAGGGCCTCAAATCCAAAAGCGGAATTGTCATAACCATCGATATTAGAGTACAGGGCCCCCGATCCATTAGCGGTATTTTCATCACCGGTTGTGTTGGAGTAAAGTGCTTTGACCCCAGTGGCGGTATTGTCTGCACCGGTGTAATTCCATAGAAGGGCTTTGTATCCTATGGCAGTATTTTCGGAACCGTTTAAATTAGCTGCAAGGGTCTGATAACCAAATGCTGTGTTATTCATTCCGACAACCGGGATCGTATTTGCATTGTAGGAAGTCGTTTGGGCCACAATGCAATGGAAAAAAAAGAACAGACCGGTGAAAATGAAGAGTGATTTGTTAGCACCTTTAGCGGAAATAAAATGATAGTTGTCCATTTGTGATGATTTTATAGAAAATGAAAATGATGTTTTCTTTATTGATTTTCTGATATTACTTGCTCTTGGGAACAAAGAGCATATAGGCTCCCCTATTTTTTTAACTGGGTTTTTAAAGCATTGATTTCTTCCTGCTGTAGTTGATTATCTTTTTTCAAATCAATGACATACAGCGTTAGTTCTTCAATCTTTTCTAACAATTTTGCGTCCATTGCCGCAATATTTATACCATTGTCTGCTACTGCATCAGCCGGTGGAACATTTGGTAAATGTTTATTCATAGTAATGTATTGTTCCAGTTCTTGTAGTGGAAGTAGTCTGTAATCTTTATCAAAAACATAATCGGCCCATGTACCACTTAAGGCCACACGTATGCTATCGGTCATCAGACCACCATATACATTTAATGTACGGGTTCCTTTGAATGCATAACCTGTTGCATCCGGCTTGCCAAGTAAAACCTGTCCAGTAAAAAAATCTCCATAGATCAATGTTTTCGATGCATTGTTACCGATATACAATTTATTGCTGCCGGTTTCGTTTGCTCCTGCTTTGTGGCCAATAAAAACATTATTACTTCCAAGACTGCTAAAACCTGATGAATCACCTACGGCTACATTTTTGCTGCCGATTGAATTATTATAAAGTGCCATCTTCCCATCGACAGTATTGTAGTTACCGGTTGTATTGGAGTAAAGCGCCTGCATTCCGTTTGCTATGTTATAGTTGCCGATGGTATTGAGGTAAAGCGCTTGCATTCCATTGGCGGTATTGTAGTTGCCTGAGATATTCGAATAAAGCGCCTGCATTCCATTGGCGGAATTGTTGATACTGGTGGTGTTTGAATAAAGCGCCTGCATTCCATTAGCGGCATTGTTGTTACCGGTGGTATTGGAGTAAAGTGCGAGGTGTCCATTAGCGGTATTTTCGATACCTATTGTATTGGAGTAAAGAGACTGCATTCCGGTTGCAGAATTGTTGATGCCTGTTGTATTGGAAAAAAGAGCTAGGTATCCATTGGCAGTATTGTTGCTGGCCGTGGTATTGCTATAAAGTGCCTTATATCCATTAGCGGCATTATTATTACCGGTAGTATTCGTTTCAAGCGCACTGCGTCCATTGGCTGTATTGTTGATGCCGGTAGTATTATTATAAAGTGAATATTCTCCGTTGGCCGTATTATCATATCCGGAGGTATTAGAATAAAGTGCCGATGTTCCAATAGCGGTATTATTATAACCTGTAGTGTTGAGGTAAAGTGACCTTGTTCCGATGGCGGTATTCTCACTTCCTGTGATATTATTAGGGAGTGCAAAATATCCAATACCGGTATTCTCGTAGCCGATAGTGTTGGAGGAAAGTGCACCATATCCATTGGCGGTATTGTTGTAACCATTAGTATTGGCTAAAAGAGCCGAATGTCCGCTGGCAGTATTGTAGAAGCCGGTGGTATTTTTTAAAAGGGCCTGGAACCCGGTTGCAGTATTATAGGATCCCGTGGTATTAAAGTTTAGCGCTTCATATCCATTGGCTGTATTGTTACTGCCGGTGGTATTAGAGGAAAGAGTCTCGTTTCCGGTTGCAGTATTGTAATGACCTGTAGTATTGGAAAAAAGGGCCCAATATCCAATAGCTGTATTGTAATGTCCGGAGATATTAGATTGGAGAGCAGATGCTCCATTGGCGGTATTGCAATACCCGGTGGTATTAGCATTAAGCGCTTTAAATCCAATGGCTGTATTGCTATAACCTGTGCTATTGGTTAAAAGTGTCATGGTCCCAAATGCGGAATTATATGCACCAGTCACTGGTATAGTGTTGGCATTATAAGATGCAGTGTTTTGCGCCATGAGTGCATGATTAGTAAATAACAGGAATGATATAGCCAACGTCAATAAAAGAGATTGAGTATGAAAATGAAAGAGGTCTTTCATCAAAGAAGAAGGACTTTTTAGAAGTGTGTAGAAAGTTTTCATTGTTGATATTTTAAAAACGTTATTGTTTGTGACACCAAAACTACTGTCAGCCTTTATAGCAAAATGAAGCCGGTATCCGGAGGAGGGAATAAGTACTTAGTTGGTGGATTATCTGTAGTGAATGGTCAAAAGCAGAATATGCATCGAGCCTGTGTCCGGCTATACAGTGTTTAAAAACTTCTCCTTAAAAGAAGCCATCTCCTGGCCATCATGCAATCTTGTAATTTCAATGCAATCCAATGATTGCTGTATAGAAACCGATAGAAAATGGCGCTGGTCCGGTGAACCAAAAGGTTCTGCACTACTCTTTATAATCGAGTATACCGCCAGGATTATTTTTTTTATGGGGTAGGGCGGAGCATATATTCCGTCTTGCATCGCAATGACATGACCTACAAATTCACTATGACACAGAATAATTTTTTGGTGAGAACTTCCGGACGAAACTAGTTCCCTGCCGGAATTTATTTCGTCAATTGCATTTTGAATTAAGTTACAATGAAGGTGGATAATTGATCCATAGGGGGAAGCCCTGTAATAAATATCATGACCCAGTGTATATTTTTCCCAGGCAGGCATTGCCTTCTGCACCAATAACATTGCCAGGCGAAATTGGTTATCTTCAGCTAAGTCATTCCACCAGGCATCCCTCAAAGAGTTTCCTGTGGAGTCAAAGTTCAGAATGTTGAAAGGCGTAAAAGGAAATATCGATGAATTTTCATCTGCCTGAGCTGATGAATTTCCAATTCCTTTCTTTCTCTTTTTCCAAAAAATAAAGACTAACAAAATGAGCAGGCTCAAAATCATACACCATTCAATCATATGCATCAGCGGAAGATTTGCTATTGGCATACAAATTAATGCGAGTTTTAAGGCTCATTTATCACAGGGTATTCTCCGGAGACTATCCTGTAGTAGCCGGATGAGATGTTGAATTGAATGGCGGCAATCCTGGTGACAGCAATCTCAGAGTTTGGGTATAAGTTTGACAAATTCATCTTTCCTTCTGCGCGAAACGTCAATTTCAGTATTGTCAGACAGGATTACAGTTCCTCCATCGCCTCGTATATATTTTTTCACATGGTTAAGATTAATTATAGCGGAGCCGTGTATCCGGAAGAATTGATTGGCAGATAATATTTCTTCAAAATCACCAAGAGTCTTACTGACCATAATGGTCTGTTTACTTAATAAATAAAATTTAGCGTATCGGCCATCTGCTTCCACCCATAGAATATCCGACATCTTAACAAAGGTGATACCATCAGAAGCTGACAGTGCAATAGTTTTGTCTAAAGGGTTTTTATTGGTCAGGTTATTATATAAATTTTCAAAATGCAGATGTGGTTTCTTCTGGGTCATACGGACCTTGCATTTTTCAATCGCATCAGCAAGGTCTTCACTATCGACCGGCTTGACCAGGTAGTCCAGGGCGCTGATCCGGATGGCGTTAATCGCATATTGATCGAATGCGGTAGTGAAGATGACTTCAAATTGGATGGGACTTATTTTTTTCAGCATATCAAAGCCATTCATCTTTGGCATCTGAATATCAAGGAAGATCAAATCTGGCTGATGAGCAGCAATGCTGTCTATTCCATCGGAAGGATTGGAGCAGGTATCAATGATCTCAATGTCATTCTGATGGCGTTGCAGCATCAGTGTAAGCATTTCCCTGCTTACCGGTTCGTCTTCTATGATAATGGTCCGTATCATATGGTTTTATTTTTATGCCAGGGGAATTGAAAGGATCACTTTTGTGCCAATACCTTTACCGGCATCATTGATTAAATCGATAATATCTATTCCGGCCGGAGTGACTGAATATTTTTTAAGAGCATGCATTCGTTTAGCGGCTACTTTTATTCCTATCGAATGATGTGGCTCGGTATTTTCACTTTTATACGCCGCCGATGCTGTTCTTCCCACTCCATTGTCTTCAATGATGATTTCAAGCCAGTCGGTATGAGAGATAAAATCAATGGTCACTTTACCGCTATCCTCTTTGTGCAGGATTCCATGAAGCATTGCATTTTCTACAAAGGGTTGTACGATCATCGAGGGAATATAAGTATCTGAAATATTGAGGGAATCATCTACCATGAGTTTATACGATAGTTTATCACCGAACCTGAGTTGTTCGAGGTCAAGATACAAGGTTAAAAGTTGTACTTCCTTTTCTATGGTCACCATTCCTTCCTGGCTATTGTCCAGGATTGAGCGGATGAGTTTTGAAAACTTGCCAAGATATTTTTCTGCATTTACAGGTTCATTGGCGATCACAAATTTCTTAATGGAATTGAGCGCATTGAAAATAAAATGCGGATTCATTTGGCTTCGGAGTGCTGTCAATTGAGCTTCAGACATTTGCCGGTTGATATCGGCGAGCTCTGCTTGTTGATGTCTCAGGCGTTGTTCGGCCTGGATAGATTTTATTTTACTGGCCATCAGCGTGGCTATTGTCGTCAGGGCCTGCAAATGTTGCCTGGTGAAAAAGTTTTTTTCTGCATGTTGACTATCGATTACGCCCAGGATCTCTTCGTTAAAGGTAATCGGGACGCAAATTTCACTCTTCTTGTCAGTTCCATCCATTGATTTGAGTTGTGAGAGCATGGGTTCAGATAGAATGGTCGCTTCACCAGATCGGGCTACAATGCCTGCCAGGTCTTCTCCTGGCATAAAATAAGCTTCATCATTGTCTATACCAAGCATCGATCCTGTTGGACCGTATCCTGCTTTCTGCGACAGGGAAATTTTATCATCATCCCATAAATAAATCCTGCAATCAATGAATCCAAGTTTGGAAATCAGGTTTTTAGCCACATCCCACAGTACATCATCCACATTATGTTTATATAATAACGATGAAGAAAAGAAATGACTGATTTGCTCCGATTCGTATTGAGCCTTATATTGCTCTGCGGTCATCTGCTGTAACCTGGTCTTGCCATATTCCAAGGCTTTGATATTGTTTTCCCTCCATTTAACAAAAGAGAACAGGGTATAAAGCACAAGTGAGGAGATAAGTAAAATAAACCACCATCTTTTCCAAAAAGGAGGCAGAATGTTAATCGCCAGAGTAGTTATGTTTTTTGAAAAGATTCCCTCCCTGTTGGCACATTTTAAGTTGAAGATGTAATTCCCTGGAGGTAATTGATGATAATTGACACTATTATCCCGATCAGCAGGCATCCAATGCTGATCGATTCCAACTAACTGATAAAAATATTTTGTGGTGGTAGCAGTATTAAACTGCAAGGATGAAAACTCAACATGAAAACTGTTATCCTGGTAGGATAATACAAGTGGTTTGGAGGAATTGATTAACGAATCGATGATCAATGATTTGTCCATGAGCTTAAAACCGGTGATAGTCACATCAGGAGGTATTTTACCTGCTGTTACCTGGGCAGGGTTAAAAACCATTAAGCTATTTGTTGCTCCTGCCATAATTCTGCCATCCCGGAGCATGATAAACCTGCTGTTAAATTTATTGTCAATAATGCCATCATCGATATCGTAATTGATGATATCATGATGTTGAATATCAATTTTACTAAGGCCGCCATAAAATGATGCCCATAGATTGTGGTCATTGTCCAGGATCAATCCATTCACCAGGTTATTGGGAAGACCATCTTTGCTGGAAATGACACTAAATATTTTTTTTCTTTTATCAAAAATATTGATGCCTCCCTGGGTGGCAACGATGAGGGTATCATCATTATAAGGCAGTATAGCCGTTACATTATTATTACTGATGGACTGACTGTCTCTTTCATTCAGAACAAAAGCCTCAGTAAACAATCCTGATTTTGTATCGAACAATTGAAGTCCATTCAATCTTGTTCCTACCCATATCAGGTCCTGGTCAAATAAGAAACATAATACCCTATGACTGGGAATTGGATCAGGTTTTTTGAATTGATCGTAAACAGTTATTTTTTTTGAAAGGGCATCGATTCTTAATAATCCCTTTCTCTGGTGCCCAACCCATATATTACCATTTGCATCCTGTTGAATCTGGTAGATGGTCCCGTTTAATGTGCTGTCTTTCCAAAGCGTGATACTATTATCCTTTGGATTGATCTTTAATATATCTCCTGACTGATTAGGGGCCCATATCATTCCGGCATTATCCTCGAACAAATTCCAGACCTGGTTGGAAGTTCTTAATGTATCCCCATTCTTTGAGCACAGATAATGATATTTAAAATTCAGGTTTTCATCAAGACGTAATATGCCTCCATTCTCCTTGTCATAACTGATGTAGATATCCCCATCCTGCGTTTGCAAAATATCCGATACGAATTCATTCGGTAATCGTGAAGAAGAATTAATCTGGAATGATGTGTATGTAGTAAATGGAGGTTTATCTAAATTATAAATGATGATGCCGGCAATCGAGGATATCCAAATATTTTTTTCAGCGTCTTCTGTGAGCTCAAAACCGCCATAAGCATCTTTGTCCAGATAAAAACCGTATGGAGTATTATTATTGGCTTTTAGAATGGAAAAAGAATCACTTATTTCATCATACATTGCCAAACCTTCACTAATCACAGGAAGTATAAGTTGTCCATTGCTGCAAAGAAACGGCCTGCCAATGAATGCTTTTGGTGCGGGAGAATTCGTTTGACCTTTTTCTATTGCATCAAAGGAATAGGACTTAATGGAATTGGCCTTTGTACTGTATTTATACAAATAGTAGCCAAAACCTGAACTCACCCAGATATGATCAAGTTTGTCAAAAATAATAGTATTGACCTGGCCTTTAATATCAAATATGGCAAGGTGTCCGGGGTTATTATCCTGGTCATAGACAATACCACTTTTAATATCCAATTCCTTAATTCCACCTGTTGTCGCAAACCAAAGATTACCTGCCTGATCCATTGAAATGCTGCTTGGTAAAATGTTGTTCTCCATGTGGAGTAAAGCATTCACCGGTTGAAATTGCAGTGTTGTATCATTTAATTTATAATAACCATCAAATGCCGAAAGCCATATATGGCCTTGCCTGTCCTCTAAAAATTGCCAGACACCATTAATTTTATTGGTTCCGGCATTTAAATGCAAATTAAAATTGTAGAATTTGCCATTGCTCCTATTAAGTATATAGGGTCCACCCTGATCCGTTCCAATCCATAAACGTTTTTTACTGTCTTCAAAAATAGGCAGGATCCAGTCACTTTGTAATGCATCAGGATTATGTACATCAGCCACGTAGGTGGTGAATCGTTTGCCGTCATATCTCTGCAAACCCACTTGTGTACCAATCCAGACAAATCCTTCCTGGTCATGCAAAATGGTCATGACCCTGTTACTGACCAATCCATTTTCTGTAGTGAGATGTTTGAACAAATAACCGCTTTGCTGGGTATAGCCAATATTGAAGAACAGGTTGAAGAATAAAAACCTCAGGATGACATGGATTTTCATCCTGGTTAATTTATATGGAGATTGAAGGCTAATAACAGAAAAGATAATACTATTCAATAAAAGGGCATAATGGTGACGATCACTTGTAGTAAATGGCAAAAAAAACTTTCCCTGGGCCACTTATTGGCCAATTAATGTAGTAAATGGAGAATCATATTTGGTAAAATTCAATACCGAACCGGACTTTTCAAAAACCGAATTTTGGAATATGACCGGAGCAAAAAGAATGAGGGTATTGACCCGGACTGTCCTATAGTGTATTTTAAAGTTCCATGCAATATCTTTGATGAAAGGTGATTAATCAGCTTTTGCCATTTTGTCCTCTCCATATTGCCTTCTTCCGGTCTTAGAACAAGATGGTCTGCGTTCAATATGTCCACTTTGAGATGAGAATAAATTGAAACTGTACATAAAATACATGGTCTCGATCCGTTGCAAATTGATCGTGAAATCAGCGTTGAATAGCCTTGGGCTGCATTATGGGATTGTGGATTTGGGAGAGGTGGAAATCAAAGAAGATATTTCTCAGGAAGTTCGCGAACAGTTACAAGCCATTTTATTGCATTCGGGATTGGAGCTGATGGGAGATAAGAAAGCGATCCTCATTGAAAAAATAAAAATTGTGATCATAGAAATGATTCATTATACGGTGGAAGGTCCAAAGACAAAGTTTTCCGATTTTCTCAGTGAAAAACTCCAATACGATTACACTTACCTGGCCAACCTTTTTTCAGAAGTTACAGGCACCACCATAGAACAATTTATCATTGCCAATAAAATAGAACGGGTAAAAGAATTGCTTCTATACGATGAGCTCAACCTAACCCAGATATCTTATGCACTTAACTATAGCAGTGTTGCTCATTTATCAAGCCAGTTCAAAAAAGTGACAGGGTTAACTCCTTCATTCTTCAAGAAACTTAAGCATAAGAAGCGCATTTCACTGGAAAATATATGATAAATGCAAAGTGAAAAAAGCCCAGAGATTAATAAAGAAAAAAATCGAAATCATCTGGTTAATTTGCGGCACCAATAACCACTTTTTAGAATGAAATTAATATTCATTTGTATCCTGTCCGTTTTGGTGGCTTGCCACGGAGAGAGTAGAAAACCAGGCACCGGTGAAGGCAACATGGTTCATCAATCCGGTAAGGGATTCACTTTATTCCTCAATAAGACGGATACTTCATTCTATCTGTTGCAAAGGAAAGATTCCATTTTAGTGCCTGCTGATTGTAGTTTTAATTCCTACGATAAAGACAGCCTTACAATTAAAGATCTGAAGACATCGGAAATCATCAGGTATAAAGTTGACCATAATATTTATGGGATAGGGTTCTACAAAGGCAATGAATTCTTTGAGCTACTGACCAGCGGTAAACTGGGGGAACTCAAATACCGGGATAATCTGCCCGATTTGATCCCATTAATGTCCTGCTTATGTCACCCTATCGCAGAAGTCCATACTTGTGCCCAGGGAGGTGTAGGAATTGATTTTTGTAATTACAGAATGGCCCGCCTGGAAAAAGATGGTGCCTGGATACACAATTGCCAGGTCTCTTGTGCGCAGGGCTACAATGCATGTTGCAATTAAACATTGCATTAAAGT
>JAAEAZ010390328.1_pt1 | contig 9729 bp, 10 predicted proteins | sample 7277811 | NCBI WGS metagenome assembly JAAEAZ01 (sample SAMN13876997, study PRJNA601929) | soil metagenome | isolation source: soil | host: Panicum virgatum | place: USA: Fermi National Accelerator Laboratory | collected 2010-11-19 | reverse complement strand
AGAGCCAATTTCTAATTGGACTCCCCAGAGTGCAAGCACGAAGCTTTGCTGTCCGATGTTCGCATAGTTGGCGTTATTGGATGCACCGCATGACAGACCAAAACGCACTGCAAGATAATCGTTGCCTGCTGTGCCAAACGTCTTACCAGCAACTGATGGAACGGCATAAGTGAGTGAATATCGCGTGTAAACAGTGGACAGCGTAATCGCTTGCGGCGTTACAAGCACGGTCACCGATGGACTACCACCCGTGCCAAATAGTTGTATTAACGGAATACCTAACTTAGGCGTGCCCGATGTTGCTACCGCCCAGAAACTCAGCGTTACCGTTTTACCTGCGGTGCGTCGCAGGTTCTCTATACGCTGCTCGAAATATGTTTCGTCAGATGCACCAGCACCACCAGCCGCATTGGCGACGAAATGGAACGTAGCATTTTCATCGCCGATCTGCGTGCGGTTCACATCATTCATCGCGACAATACTAGTTGAAAGCGTGCCGCCAACAAGACTCTGCAACCAGCGATCAGTCGTGTAAACGCCATTAGTTGTCCAAGGCCCAACACCACGTTGCGCTACAGCAAATACACTATTATGTATTAGGTTTCTTCCAACATTACCCGTTGTTACTGGAACAGCATTCCATGTTCCAGAACGTCTACCATAAGTTTGACCATCAGTAGGAGCGTCACTATTTAATGCTCCCATACCAGCATTAGTAGCATTGACCCATTGTGTTGATGTGCCATCATTATACCAAAGATAAAGTTGAGTGCCTATACTATCCCACCATAAAGCATTAGCTGATGGTGCTACTGGCGCGGTATCCGATACAACAATGGTGGCAGCGCCAGCAGTAACGGCAGTATCTACATATTGCTTTGTAGCGACGCCTAGTGGAACAGTTGGATTAGCAGCAACAGTAACAGGCTGTTTGAATGCTATACTTGTTGAGTTAATATCTACAACAGAGTTACCACCAAACAAAAGCGATAGCATACGCGAAGTTCTGTTATAACTAAATGCATCTGTGCTATCTGCTGATAGTCCATACAAGTTAGCTGACACAGTAATAGACATAGCAAAGTCAGCAACTAATGCCGCTCTACCAACTCTAACTGAATTAAACAATGGTGTATTAGACCAAGCATTATTGCTTTGTGGTGTAGATGCACCACCACGAGAATAATACCAACCATCCTTAGCAGCTTCCGGTATAGTGCCAGAAGCAGAGAATGCAATATTGTCTACATACTGTTTAGTTGCTGCTTGAAGATTAGCAACAGGGTCAGCATCAAGTGTAATCTTTCCAGTCATGATGCCACCACCTAACGGCAAGTATGGCCAGTTAGGAGTTCTTACATCTTGTAATTGAGTTATTTCAGTGCGTGCTATTTGAAAGTTATCACGAACACTTTGCGTTGTTGGTGTTCCATAGATAGGCTTAGAGGAATCAATTTGCGAAGCCATCAGCCAATTCCCTTCATATATAAAGCCCCACACGCTCTACATTTTCTAGTTCCATTAGGTCTAATGTAAGTATTATATTCATCAAATAAATGACCACGGATACAATGAGTCTTAATTCTATTTTGAATACCAATGTTCTTTGTTCTACCCTTATTGCCTCTATCTTCCATGTTATCTTTATTCGTTCCAAGAAATAAATGATCTACATTCACACAACAGGGAACGTCACAGTGATGACAAACATGCATTCCATCAGGAATATCACCATTACATAATATCCAAGCAAGTCTATGCGCTCCAATTGTTCTACCTTTATATTTAAGTTGCCCATATCCTTTAGGTGTAGGAGTTCCACCAATCCAGAAAAGACAACCAGAGTTTGGTTCTGGAATAGTGTTATCAAAGAAACTATTCATCATCCCGGTATGCCCCGCTGATCCCAAATACTATTACCATCATCCCATACTGAATCTCCACGATCCCAAAGGGATATAGTAACAGTGATTGGTGGTATATTTGATCCAGGCTTTCTAGCCAGTATGCCTATTCCAAAGCCATAGTATATACGTTGATTTTTGAAACCGAATGTATAATCAGCATTAACATAGTAAGGCCAAAGCTTAACACCAGCAGCTTTAGGAATCATGTAGTCTAGTAGCTGCGATCTAGGATCACTCTCCATTATGAAATCATTTATGTATACGCGCGCGTTGGCATTACCCCAATCATCAACTCTTGTTCTAGTTACATGCAATGAATTGTTAAAGGCATATATCAATTCTTCTGCTGTTCCATGTCCATTGTTCAAAGCTATCTTAAGATACAACAGAGTTCTGTATTCAATATCACCAAGTATAGTTGCCTGTGAATAAGGTTCCCTCTTACGTCGCATCCTAGCTTGGCCAAAACCGCGACCAGCTATTTGACTAGCAAATCCAAAGAACGGAATATAAATAGCATTGTCTACTCTGCGACTAATGCCAACAATAGAACCTATACCATCTAATTGTCTACCTTCCGCAGTCTCTAACCAACGTAAAGTGTATAGATCATTTAAAGCTTTATCCAACAAATTTAGTGGAGGATAAAACGCCTTACAGAAATTCTCAGTATTACTCTTGCCAATGTGTTGAGCAAGCCAGTGGCTCCACGCTATTTCAGCATGATCATGAGGGAATGCCAGCAGGTCTGTAGTATCGCTCATGGTATAGGAGTGCTGTCTATTGTTACAGTAACATGGGTAACATCAAACCGTGAAAGTTCTCTAGCATTGATAGCTATGTTATTTGGCTGATAATCTCCTGGCGCTGGAACAATGTCAGGATCAGTTTCCATTGCAACAGTTATATCCATCTTACCAATGCCCGATATGCCAGCATAGATAGGACCATAGAACCTTTGCACAATAACGTCTTTACCAATACCAAAAGAATTACCTGTAGCAGTTACTATAGTTTGTATTTGTGGAACTCCATTGTCAGGGAATATCTCTTCATTGTATAGATAAACGTGTATGTTAACCCAGATATAAACAGGTATTGGACGATTGAAGTTTATATCGTGGTTGTAGCCAGAGCTATCAGTAACAGTTACAGTTACATCCCCAAAGGTATCAATGCCAGCAGCTTTAGTAAGAAAGATTTGTTTGGCTATTAAATCAGGATCACCACCATAAGCAATGACTTCAATGCTATGTGGTGGTCTACCTTCACTGTCAATAACATCCTCTTCATTCTCATATACTTCAACGTTAGAGATACCTGGCACATTCTGTTGTAGTGTTGCTTTAATACTTTCAAGAGTAGCAGCACCAAGTCTAAAGACACCGAGGTTATAGCGCAGTCTCAATTCATCATCAGTTTCCTGACTGCGCCCCAAGTAACCAGATACAATATTGTTAACGCTATCCCATCCAATGAATGTAGATACAATTTGATTTAACGAATTAGCTGATACATCTGCTGGCCCGAAAGTCTCAGCAGTAAAGTTGCCAACAGAACCAATTAGTTCAAGGGTTATATTGGTAGATATCTGAAAGGTAAACGATATGGATTCAATACCATATATTCTAATTTCGTTTGCATCTAGTTCAATGTTAAATCCAGACGATAGCAATGATACATATAGAGCCGCTGCTATATCAATAGGAGCGTCGCCAGTAGCACAAGTATATTGATATGTAATAGCATTAACTTGTATCCAATAAACTTCACTTACAATAGCAGTTTGAATAGCAACTTTAACATCAATCGCAGCTTGTCTTGTTATAGTCACATCTTCATCAAGCAAGAAATTGTCTTGGGTATTATTATTACGGATGATACTACCAGCAGGAATAGTAATCCCTTCACTTCCATAACAAACGCACCAAGCAGAAGATGCTTGTGCAAATAGACGCCTAACACCAGAGAAACTAACAGCATGATCCAAGTTAACGCCAGTAGCGGAAATAGGATACATAGCATGATAGACAGCCTCTGCTAGTTCCCACATCGTCGCTTCACGTTCAGCAAACGTATCTATGAATTGGCCGGTAATGCTATCCGGTCTAGTTTCAAATGTAACGCCAGTAGTGAACTGTAAAGTATCAATGATAGATTGGCGTATCTCTGGCAACCTCATTCGAGTGAAGCCAGTTGGTAGCACACCATAAGTAGTTGTATTTACAACGTCAGACACGAGGTAGAACCTCCAATTTTACTGATTGCTCTATTGGTCCTAAATCAGTCTCACAAGTAAATTGAACACCAAGTGTTCTTGCTTTACGATCCCAATCAACAACAAGACTATCAATAGCGATAACATTAGGGATACTATTAATATGGTTTCGCAAAATGGTTTCAACCACGGCCATCCTTGGATTCTTGATAAGTATATCTTCAAGGTATGGAACACCATAAGTTATATCCAAGAACCATTCCCCAAGAAACGATAACAGATTTATCTTGATCTGTTGAGCAACTTTGTCTGCTCCATCTATATTCCAGATTGAATACTTAGTGACTTGTGGTGGCGCAGGATTAACAACAGGCGTAGGTGTTGCTGTTGTCCATACAATATCATGAGTTACTCTTGACAATGCTATGTCAAAGTTAGGCATTAGATTGGCTTTCCTGTATTGCCAGGTCCAGGTTGCACGCCAATATGATTATGCATTTCTAGAACATAACTATTCGCTGGTGTTTGCACTGCAACAGTAGAAGCGTGCATAGTCATAGCGCCACCAGCATCTATATTAATGTATCCGCTGTTAGATGGATTTTGCATTCGCAAGTAATTAGCTTTGATGATTATACCTCCATCACTTTGTATCGTTATAGTTGCCTGATCATTTCCCAACGTAATGTTGTTATCTGGATCAATGACAAGATTAGATTTATTGAATTTCAATACAACATTCTTATCATGTCCAACAGTATCTTTCTGATTAAGACCAGGATGGGCTACACAATCAGAAAGATCAAATTGTCTTGGGTCTTTAGGCGCAGCTTCATTGCCACTTAGCCAACCTTCCAAAGAACGTTGTTGAAAGGAAAGCATCACCCCGTCTCCTGGCTGTAACGGCATAGTGAAAGAAGCTTTACCACTTCCTGTTGTTGGCCATACAACAGGAACCTCTACAATCTTGGGAGCCTCTAAAGTGTCATCGCTAGACAAGGCTTTAGGAAATGATGGAGCAACAACAGCACGATTTCTTGTTGCATCATAACTCACAACTTTACCAGGGACAGAAGTGTTCAAGTCACTCAGTGATGACTCAATCATCAACTGCAATGCTTCAACTAGATCGTTATACATTTTCAAAACTCATCAGTAAATTCATCATCTTCAACGTATCCTGTTTTATGCTCTTCGCCCCTCTTGGCTTTACCGCCTTTAGTATTTGATTTATCACCGATAGGCTTCGCAGGATCAATGATCTTAAGTTCTGATTCCCAATCACCGTCATGGGTATCACCCCTATGTTGTATTTGCTCGCAACGAAAGATACCTTTTACATCTCTCGTGTCCATCTCAACTCTATCGCCAGGATTTACTTGTGGCATCAATAACGTCTTTACTTTCCAACCATCAAATTCTTTTAATGGATCGCTCTTAGCTTTAGCAGTTTTCTTCTTAGGAGTAGCGTTACCATCTGATTGTTTGCGTTCCCTTTCTGGTGATCCTACTAGACCAGAGTCAGCAGATATAACTATACCTTGTCTAGTAGTGACCATTCGCTTTTCTATAACTTGAACATTGCCATTCTGAATAGACCATTCTTGGCCAGCAGCTTTAGTTACCTTGTCCATTAAAGTTCTGGCAGGACCAAAGAACGATAAGCCATTCTCCCAAACAAAATCTATTAAGTTACTTGGCATAGTTAACGGCAATCCCATTTTCTTCGACACATCAGTAAGCACTTGCGACGATTTAATTTTCTTATCATATCCAACTGATATTGCCGTATCGCGTATCTCTTGACCACCATCTGCAAGTTCAAACTCTGTAATGATATCTGGCAAATCATATCGTGACCATGCTACCGTTACGTTGCCATTGAAGATTAGAATAGGCCCATCTTGTTCAGCATAACCAGCATAAAGAATACAGCGTGTATCTGGTTTCTCACAGAGTTCTCTAGATGACTTTTGCAAATTCCATATCTGTATCTTATTACTATTAGGATTTTTCTTAGCTGTCTTTACAATGTCAAACGTTATTCGCAAATCGGTTATCTCAACACCGTTGTTGCCTTGTCCTACTTGCAATCTATATACACGATCAAACAGCAAGTGCTACGTTCCTATATTGTGACCACACACCAGCATCTATTAATTCTTGAACAGTGTAATAGACTAAGTAATATTTACCAGTTAAAAACCCATCTCTTGGAACAGGACCATTTCTGTAATGAGCAGAGATAACTTCTAATTCTCCTGGCGGCATATCCGCGTATCTAAACTGCCAAGTCAAAGGCCAGTTAGCTGATACTGATATACCATCAACAACAGTAGCGTAAGCTGAATTACGAACAGCCATACTCCAATAATGACCGGATTCATTCCAATCAAGCACGATATAGAACAAGATATTATCAAGCACTATCTCTATTGCTTGACTATTCTCGTCAGCAACATCAATGATAAACGGCAAATATACTACTCCCAAAAGGATCAACAACGGCTGGTGGTTTCACTGGTGGATTAACTCCGAATGGTCCCTCAAATCTTGTTCCTTTTCCAGCCTGACCAGCAACGCTTATTTCTTTATTGGATGTGCTACCACCATTTGTAGTTTTCTTTTCAGTCTTACCTGTCTTACCTTTAGCGCCATCTTGGCCAGAAGCTTTCTCTGGTGGTAAATCAGTTTGCTTTAGCGTTACCTTTTTGATCTTGCGTAGTGTTGCATTTATCTGAAGCCATTGTCCACCAGTGCTATTACTGTTAGAACGATCAAGAGTAAGAGTGGTAAAAGCCATTTCTTCATAACGACCAAGACCAGTAACAACAGTAATAGGCTTACGATCTTTATGCATTGTTCTAAGTTGGTCAATAGCATTGATCAATTTAGAATAACACAATGGACCAAACTCAACTCCGAATGATCCGCCAGAAGAAATAGATTGAGCAATACCAGATAAAGATATTTGAGAAGAGCCAGCAGAGATAGCACCAGTAATTGTTATCTCTTCTTGGTTCTGAGTAATATGATCGCTGATTTCCCCATCGCCTGTTTCGATGGGATACATAGTAACTTTACTTGGTAAATTAATTTGTTCAGATATCAACACATCAAGAAACAAAGCCCCCAACTGGCTTTGTTGATTTTGAAAGAACATGCTGAACAAACTCACAGATCAATGTTCCTTCTTGTTTGCATTTACTACAATTATAACCATAATAAGTTTCTCCATGTCTAATACATTCATTGCGTTGCAGCTTCGGTTCGGGGCATGGAGGTTGTGATTTGTTTGGCGATAGCATCAGACGTTGCCTTCCCTATATCAGCCAACTTCTGTTGAATAATACTAGCGACCATTGATTGATCATCTGTAGTTACAGTTATGTTATTAGTTGGGCTATGATTAACAGTAACACTTTGATTACGATTATCTGTTGTAGCTTGAGGTTTGGCCAATGCGCCAGGAGTAGTGCCAAATGCAGCTTCACCAGCTTTACCCATCCCTGGCGCTAGGTATCCAAAATTATCCTGTATCCAACCTTTCCAAGTTTGATCTATTGCTGATGCTGGCGTTTGTTCTACTGGTTTCGTTACTTCTGATACAGGAGCGGCAGTCTTTTTGCTGATACCTTTCCACCATTCAAATATATCTAGACGTTGTTTGCTAGGATCACTAGCCTCTGGCGAACCTTCATTATACTTTGGTCCCCAAAATGGCCACATAGGATTAGCGTTTTCAGTTTTCTTCTTAGCATCCTCTCGCATTTTATCAGAAGTGCCCGGTCCCATGACAGCATCGCGGATAGCATCAAAGCCACTTTGGAACCATCCTTTACCAGCAATAGCAACTTCAATAGCAGTGCCTATAACAGTAACAGCGCCAAGAACCCTTAAAGCTGTTCCTAATTTACTAGGACCACCACCCCCAACTAATGGTAGTTCTCCCTGGCCAGGAACCTTAGCGGCAGGTTTTGCACCTTTACCAGCACCACCACCAACAGCATCAGCACCAGCTTCAGCAATTTCAGATACAACTTTTTTAGTTGTTCTTAATGCGCCTAGTATTGGTGAAAGAATAAAACGCCAACCAGCAAAGGCTAATCCTACACCAACAACAGCCAATCCTATTGCAAGTATTTGAGCACTCGTATTACCAAGCAATACATTGAAATCTGTTAGTGCATCAGACCACTTACCGTCTATCAAATCTTGAATAATTCTTGGTCCAGCGAATATATCAAGCTTCTTAAAGTTCTCTGATAACTGATCAAATGGTCCTACCCAAGAACCAATAAGTGAACCTTTACCTTGTATCCAATAAACCAAATCTTGAATAGCAACGCCAACTGCAAAAATAGATGCAGCCATTAATATCCAAGGCCAGTTAGCAGCAAGTGTAGCTGCGGCCCATCGTGCTGTCCATAATGTTGCTAATGTTAATTGACGAATAAGCCAAGGACCAAGAGTTACAGCAAGAGCATAACCAAGTATTTCTATTAGTTGTTTGATTTGTATAACTTCACGATTAAACCATTTAATACCATTAACAATTAAATCAACTAACCATTTGATTGTAGTTCCAAGCAGAACAGATACTCTTGTTGTCTTAAGTAACTCAGCTATTAATGGCGTTATCTGATTACGCGCATAAGTGAATGCACGACCAATGGTGTAAGGAACCTTTGAAAATCTTTCTTCTAACTCTGCATTTGGTCTAGCCAATGCTTCCATAAATATTTCAGCAGTGATCTTGCCATCTTTAGCAAGTTCTCTTAACCCATCTTCATTTGTATTGAAGTATTTTTCAAGAATAGTAAGTGCGGTTTGCGATACATTCTGTAACATCCCTATCATTCTTGGGGATGCTTTACCCATTACGTCTATACGCTCAATAAGATGAAACATCCTTTCGGTTTGTTCCGATGATGCTTTATCTACCTTAAGTGCTTTGAATACATTCTCTGTAGCTTGAAGTAATTGCTCTTGCGACAACTTCCCTTCACGAGTGTTCTGCAAGAAGTCTCTAAATGTATCAGCTACCTTAGAATACTCAACACCAACTAGATTTGCTATTTCAAGTGTGCGCTCCATCGCAGCATTAACATCATCCTGCGGTCTAGCAAGATTAGTTATCTGCGCGCGTATCTTATTTATTTCTTTACCAGTATCTAATAGCCCATCAATAAACTCATAGATTTTTTCAGCACCAAACGCTAGGCCCATTGCGCTAGCAAAGCCTAGCGTCATACTCTTTATACGCTGGAAGCCAGCCTCATATTGGTTGAGTCCAGCTTCATCAACCTTATAGCCAAGCGTCGTTATTAATGTGCGAACAATCGCCATTACATTTTTTCACGCACAACTACAACAAGTTCTGATCTAGGATTAAACGTTATCAACTCACGAATAATCTGTGGCGCTAATCCTGATTGAATTAGATTTTCAAATTCAGGTTTCAACAATGGATCAGTTCTAAGTATATACTCAAAAGCATCAGCAGTTTGCTTAAGACATTCTTCAGGTGACATTCTAAGTTTCCCTCCTGGCGTTGTCCATTTCTCGTTGCTCCATAGCGGAACGCATATCCATCAGAGCATT
>JAAEAZ010414060.1_pt1 | contig 9768 bp, 11 predicted proteins | sample 7277811 | NCBI WGS metagenome assembly JAAEAZ01 (sample SAMN13876997, study PRJNA601929) | soil metagenome | isolation source: soil | host: Panicum virgatum | place: USA: Fermi National Accelerator Laboratory | collected 2010-11-19 | reverse complement strand
CCGCCATTAGTCGTATGCCATATTGTATCAGTAAACGTGGATGAAACAACCCATCCAACATTCTCAGAAGTGAAATGAATATCTGAAAAATGATTTCGGCCTTCATCATAGAGTTGAGTCCATGAATTACCACCATCACTGGTCACGTCAATTTTACCGTTCCAGCCGACGGCCCATCCAATTTGATGATCGATAAAATCCAACGCAGTGAGTGTATCCTGCTTATTGTCGTATACTTTACCCCATACTTTGCCACCATCAGACGTTTTATAAATTTTTCCAAGCTTCGAAGTGACAATGACAGTCTGGCGGTCAAATGCATCAAGATCAGTGATCTGCCCAAGATCTTGCCCGATCACCCCCCAACTATCTCCCTGGTTCTCCGATAAAAATACTTTTCCGGTAGTTGATCCTGCAATTGCAACTTTATCATCGATCATCTTCATACCGTAAAAATTTTCTGCTCTTGGAAATTTTACGGCTTCCCATTTAGCGCCACTATTTTTTGTACGCATAATTGTTCCATCAGAAGCTCCGACCATGCCTATAAATTCATTATAAAAGTTGGGTTCGAACATGGTTTCTTTTTCAGCAGGGATTTGGTCTGTCCATGTGACACCGAAGTCAGTTGTATGAAGTACTGAAACATATTTTCCTACTAACCATGCATCGCCCGTATCGTTTGCCCAGACACCTAAAGTTTTGTTGCTATTGAGCAAATTGGGATTAACCTGTTGCCAGCCGGCACCTCCCGTTTTTGAAAAATAAACATTTCCATTTCTCATGCAAGTCCAAAGGACACTCTCATTAGCAACATAGAGGTCGGTAATATCGGCATCTGCGGTTACGGGATTTAATTGCTCCCAATGATTTCCTCCATCAGTCGTTTTATAGACAAAACCCGTTGAAGCCAAAAATCCCAGGTCATTATTGACCATATCAATGTCTACAATCACCGGGTGCTTTAAAGTATCGCGGATACTCCATGACATTCCACCATCGGTGGTCACCCAGACTTGTTGATTATTAAAATCACCATAAGCGACCCAACCATTCATGAAGTTGGTGAAATGACCGGCAGTCACACCCATACCGTTTTGAGGCATATTGAATGCATACCAAATCAGGCCTCCGTCTGAACTTCTGAGTCCGAAATCGCTCCCGAGTGCGACATATTGTTCATCCGTAAAGGATTCGATTTTGTATAAATTCGGAATATAATTGTGAGTGATGTACCAGAATTTACCGCCGTCTTTTGTAATCAATACGAGGTTGTCACCACCGGCCATCATGATTTGGCCTAATGTTCCAGGTACAACATAAGCAGTGGTTAGAATCTTTGCCTCGGGTGGAGCTTTTTCCTGCACCCAGGTTTTTCCACCATTTACAGTGGTGAAGATCGCACCGTCAGCGCCGACGGCAAGTCCATGTGGACCATCAAAATCAATGTCATACATCTGTGACAGGAAAGGAAAAGGATTTTGACGAACCCATTGCTGGGAGTAAGAAAGGTAGGAGAGGAGCGAGAGGCAAAGTAATGGGATTATAACTTTCATAAATGGGATAGTTTAAAAGTTGACAATACCTCAAAGAAATTCTATGAAAATGAACACAAAAGTTATACACTGGTTCATTGTTTAAATAAAAAAGGATTAATCAGGGGGCGTAGTTCCTGATCTTTATAGTCAGAAGACTATAGTTATTACGGTGACTGAGAGTGTCTGGTGAAGAAATTTAGACCCTATGGATATTCATTCGGGTTCAAAATATTGCAGATAGTTAGGATATGTACAATATTAATTGAAAGCCGGTTAAATAAATCAATAATACTTTTTTTATTTGGACGGAGCAGGTGTATTATTTCCTCCATCGACGACAAACTTCCATTTACCGTCAGCTTGTTTTTTCCATATTGTATAATAGTTGCCATAAAGTGTAGTGTCCTTGGTGGCGTATTTCCAGTTGCCTAGAGTGTAACCCATATCACCTGAATTGGCAGCTTCGGCCTTAAAAGGCTCCCAGGATATAGCTGTGGTTTCTGATTTTGAAGACCAATATTTTTCTAATGCGTGTTTACCGATGACAGGATATTCTCCATCTTGTGGTTTGACTAGACTATCATCGGCAAACTGTAATAAGGTATGATGGAATCCGTCTTTGATGGCCATGTCGCTCATCGCTTTATCTGTGATGATGATTTCCTGGGCAGCTTGTTTGCTGAGATCAGTTTGTTGAGAAGTACAGGAAGCGATAAGTATCAGGCCCAGTAAAATATTTTTCATCACAGATATTTATTTTCAAAAACGAAAAGGCGTTATAAGTAAATGTAATTGAAATCAAAGGATTTGCCTTTAGTATGATCTCAGACACATAATTACAGCGGAAATAAGCGATAAGGCGGGTTAATTGACTCGTAATCAGGCTTCAAACGGAATATTTCCTGCTTCTGAAAGTTTTTTTAGCTTTGCACTCTCTTTTCAAAGACTTCCGGATCGGTAGTTCAGTTGGTTAGAATGCCGCCCTGTCACGGCGGAGGTCGCGGGTTCGAGTCCCGTCCGGTCCGCAAAAAAGGCCACCCCAAAATGGTGGCCTTTTGCTTTATGGGCTACTATTTATATATTATTGAAAGTATTTCTTCAGGAGATCTTTACAAGGGTATAAGTGAGGATATAAATAAAAGATTAAAATACCACAATTCCGGGCTTTCCAAATTTACAAAATCAGCTATGCCCTGGAAGCTTGTTTTCTTAAGAGAATATGAATCAAAATCTGAGGCATTGAAAGAAGAATTAAGATTAAAAAGATGCAATCGAAAATATTTGGACTGGTACATCCATCAAGCAACAAACAAGTTGGGTTCTTAATATCTGCCGCCTTGTCATATCTCGCCCTCAACTTAGTATTAGATTTCAATTGAAAGAGAGGTTTAGCGGGTTCGAGTCTCTCGCCCTCAACTCTTATTCAATCTCCGATTGAAAGGTGAGTTGGCGAGATCCGCAAAATGAAGAGGCTGTCTCAAAAACAGCCTCTTTTTTTTTAGACCGGCCCCATCTAAAAATTTCGTTGAGCGTCGATTAACCGACGCGTCGTACTGAGCGGAGTCGAAGTATTCTGGTGTCACCAAATCTTTGATTTGCAAAATAGATTCTTTCACATCAAAGCAAAGCTTTGCAAACACACCGTCATCAAATGATATCAATCATCCTTTTAAATGAGGTGTGTCATCCTTCTTTGAAAGGTTTGATCCTAATTTAGATTTTCAATCTTTCGATCAGACATGTAAATCTCTATTAAATAATCTATGCATGATTGGCAATTTATCCGAACAGGAAATTGAAGATGTACTAAAAGAAAATATTTTCGGCCGCATAGGATGCAGTTACGGGCAGAAAACTTATGTGGTCCCTATCAATTACGTGTATGATGGAAAATACATTATAGCTCATTCGACGTTGGGAATGAAAATAGAGATGATGCGTCATAATCCTAACGTATGCTTTGAAGTAGATGAAATTAAAAATTATACCCACTGGAAAAGTGTGATTGCATGGGGTCAGTACCAGGAGTTGACCAACGAGCACGACCGGTATTTGGCTTTGAAATTATTTGTGGAAAAGATGATGCATCAGAAAATAAGCAAAACAGCTATTCCGCCGGACATCGTCGCGAAAAAAGTTCATCCGGATGTACATGGTCATCTCAAACCCATCATTTACCGGATAATAATTACTGAAAAATCAGGGCGGTACGAAAATGAGTAACTTTCGCGATGCCTCATATCATCACCATCACCTTTAGCCCCTGTATAGATAAGAGTACAACAGTCTCCGAAGTAATCCCGGAAAAAAAATTAAGATGCGGAACGACCAAAATGGAACCGGGAGGTGGCGGTATCAATGTAGCAAGAGCCATCATCAAACTTGGAGGTGATGCGACTGCAATCTTTCCTTCAGGTGGATATACAGGGAAATTTTTTAATCATTTGCTTGAACTTGAAAAAGTCCCTTCAATTATCATTGAGACGGATCATGAAACAAGGGAAAGTTTAACCGTACTTGATCAATCAACGAATAACCAGTACAGGTTTGGATTGCCTGATCATGGTTTGAATGAAAATGAGTGGGGACGCTGCCTAAAGGCTGTGGAAGAAAGTAAAGATGTTGAATTTATTGTGGCAAGCGGAAGTCTGCCTCCAGGAGTTCCTTTAGATATTTACGGACGCCTTGCCAAAATCGCGAAAAATAAAAATGCAAAGCTTATCGTGGATACATCCGGTGAAGCATTGAGTCATGCGGTGAGCGAAGGCGTATACTTAATCAAACCCAATCTCGGAGAACTGAGTTCGCTGGTAGGAAAAGACAGAATTGAAATCGAAAATGTGGAATCCATCGCCAGGGAAATTATTCAAAAGGACGGATGCGAGATTATCGTGATATCACTAGGTGAATCAGGTGCAATGCTGGTGACATCAACTGAAGCTTTTAGAGCTAAGGCTCCTGATGTACCGCATAAGAGTTCGGTCGGAGCGGGAGATAGCATGGTGGCCGGAATTGTATACAGTATTTCTAAAGGATGGAAAATGGAGCAGGCATTGCAGTATGGTGTAGCGTGCGGAACAGCAGCTACGATGAATCCGGGGACTGAATTATTTCACAAGAAAGATGCAGACGATTTATTTTCAATCATCACTCGTTGACTGTGATCACTTATATTGGTGACCGGTATCAACATCTCTTTTCACCATTTTATAAATATTTGAGTAAATATTATTGAATGAATCGCAACCTGGCCATCAATAAATTTTTAGAAGAAACCGGTGATCTTTCACGGTTTACGGGTCGCTTTTTTCATGAGTGTTTTAAGCCCCGTTTTGAACTTACTGAATTTATCAGGCAATGTTATGTTGTGGGATATAAGTCTCTTCCGCTTGTGGGATTGACTGCATTTATCATGGGATTGGTGTTGACGATGCAGCTACATCCTTCCATGGTACGCTATGGAGTGGAGTTTGAGCTTCCGGCTATCGTGAGTATTGCCATCGTGAGGGAAATAGGTCCTGTGATCACGGCTCTGATCTTTGCAGGAAAAATTGGTAGCAGCATCGGGGCAGAGCTAGGTTCGATGAGAGTCACCGAACAGATCGATGCGATGGAAGTGAGTGGGACGAATCCACTCAAGTTCCTGGTCGTCACAAGGGTACTGGCCACCACATTCATGCTGCCTGTTTTATTGGTGTTGAGTGATGCCATTGCATTGTATGGATCATTCGTTGGTGTCAATATACGCGGATCAACTAGTTTTACATTATTCTGGTCGCAGGTATTCAATAGTATTACTTTCGACGATGTATTCCCTTCTTTTATTAAAAGTTATTTTTTTGGTTTTGCTGTTGGCCTGATCGGCTGCTATAAGGGATACAATAGTAACAATGGAACAGAGGGAGTTGGCAGTTCTGCTAATTCAGCAGTTGTGCTGTCATCAATCCTCATTTTTTTCATTGATCTGGTTGCCGTCCAATTGACAGATGTGCTTGGTTTTAATTGATCCATATGATTGAAGAAAAAATAAAGGCGAAGGATAAAGACCATGATATGGAGGATAGCCCAGTCCTCATCATCCGCCATTTATATAAATCGTTTGGAAAACATAAGGTATTAACCGATTTTAATCTTGAATTAAATAAAGGCGAAAGTGTCGTTGTGCTTGGAAAATCCGGCACCGGCAAATCTGTATTGATCAAGTGCATCATCGGTCTGATGGTGCCCGACAAGGGTACAATTGAAATGTTTGGAAAAAATATACCTGATATAAAGCATGATGAATTGGATCAGGTCAGGGCTAAAGTGGGATTCTTGTTTCAAAGCAATGCTCTCTATGATTCCATGACGGTGAGGGACAATCTCGAATTCCCATTGCGACGGCATTGGATCAAGGTCACTCAGGATGAGGCAGATAAAATGGTGATGGAAGCACTTGAAGACGTAGGTCTGTCACATACGGTGGACATGATGCCCGAAGAGTTGTCCGGTGGCATGAGAAAAAGAATTGCCCTGGCACGAACTTTAATCTTAAGACCTGAAATTATATTATATGATGAACCTACCACCGGCCTTGATCCCATCACCGGCAGAGAAATTATTGATTTGATGAGGGAGATACAAGGCAAATATGAAACTACATCCCTTATCATTTCACATGATATGAACTGTATCAAAATTGCAAGCGACAGAGTTGCGATGTTGATTGAGGGCAGATGCTATGTTGTCGATACCTTTGAGGCATTGAAACAAAGCACGGATCCTAAAGTGCAAAAATATTTTGAATAAAACACGAATGGAAAAACAAAGCATAAATAATATTAAACTGGGCGTATTTGTACTGAGTGGGATGTTCTTCTTCGTGTTACTACTTTTTATGATCGGGAAAAACAGGAGTTTATTCGGAAATACTTATTTACTAAAAGCCAGGTTTGAAAATATACAGGGCCTCGTACGGGGTAATAAAGTCAGGTTCTCAGGTATTGAGATCGGTACGGTGAAAAATATTAATATCCTGAGAGATACGATGATTGAAGTTTCGATGAATATTGATAAAAAGATGATGATGATCCTGCAAAAGAACGCCCTGGTCACCATAGGAACTGAAGGATTGGTGGGGAATAAAGTAGTGAACATTATTCCTTCCCGGAAGGAGGGCCCGCTGGCAGTCGAAGGAGATTTGTTGACCACCAAACGATCTATTAATACAGATGAAATCCTGGAGAAACTTAATCAAACCAATCAGGATATCGGGGTGATTGTCCTTGGATTAAAAACAACTGTACAAAATCTAAATAACAGCAGTGGCTTATGGGCTTTATTAGAGGACCCGACATTGCCTCGCGATATAAAATCCTCTCTTGTCAATCTACGCACAGCCACCGGGAAAGCTGCCATGACTGCTGATGAGCTTTATAAAATTGTAGTAGATGTAAAAAACGGAAAAGGTTCGATTGGGACTCTTCTGACCGATACTTCATTTGCAGTGTGTCTCAACAATGCAGTTCTTAATATAAATCATGTGGGCGATGAAGCGGATTCGCTGATCGGAGAATTAAATCGATTGACAAGGGGAATACAGTATGATGTCAATGATGGAAATGGAATGGTAAATGCATTGCTGAAAGACTCATTGATGACCATAAAATTAAATGCAAGCCTCGACAATCTTGAACAAGGAACTGATCGCTTTAATCAGAATATGGAAGCCCTGAAACATAATTTCCTTTTCAGCGGTTATTATAATAAGCAGGAAAAGCATCAGAAGGAAAAAGGTAAGTAAATTCAAAATGATGTGTCATTTCCATTTATCAATAAAATAACCCGCTCAGTCTATGGAAAAGAAAATGAAAACAGGAAAACACTTACAAAGACCAAATCCGCGAAATCAGCCTGAAGTCATACCTCAGATTGATCCTGAAGAACCACAAGTTCCTGAAGAAGACCCCGATGAAAATCCGGATGAAAATCCTTTTATCAGGCCACCGATCGAAGTCCCGCCATTCATTGAAAGTCACCAACTGAATTAAAATGAGTGATTCTATTTTTCCTGACCCGTCAAAAAAAACTGTTCATTTCAATCCTCTTGTTGTCAGCAGCGCTGCATTTCAAAATAATGAATTGATACCGATTCAATATACCTGTGATGGTAAAAACTTAAGTCCGTCACTGGAAATTGAACACATCCCGATGGAAGCAAAATGTCTCGCCCTGATCATGGATGATCCTGATGCCCCGAGGGGCACTTGGGTGCATTGGGTAGCCTGGAATATTCCTGTGACACATCACCTGGAGGAGAATGAGGTGCATGGCCTTGAGGGGTTGAATGATTTTCAAAAGCATCACTATGGAGGACCATGTCCACCATCAGGAACACATCGTTATTTCTTCAAAATTTATGCGCTCGATGCATTGCTTGATTTGCCTTCTGATACAAGAAAAGAACAGTTGGAAAATGCAATGAACAACCACGTCATCGCCTTCGGAGAATTGATTGGCTTATACAAAAGAGCCGGGTAGAATCATTAATAAAAATTTTGCAACAAATTTCTTTCCCTGCCTGTTAAAACATGTGCCGGGGTTGCAGTGTGGTCCAGGATTTCATCATCAAAAAATAAATGAATATGAAAGCCATCTGGTCAGGATCTATCGGATTTGGTCTCGTTAATATTCCAGTCAAATTGTATACTGCTGTTCAGGATAGCAGGTTAGAATTGGATATGCTTGATGGTCGCACCGGCAGCCGCATCAGGTATAGACGGATCAGTGAAAAATCAGGAAAGGAAGTTCCCTGGGAACATATCAGGAAAGGTTTTTTATACAATGATGATTATGTCATTTTAGATGACGCTGACTTCGAAGCCGCCAGCCCTAAGAAATCGAAGATCATCGAGATTGAATCATTTGTTGATGAACAGGACATCGATGATATTTATTTCGAAGCACCATATTTTATAGAACCTGCAAAAGAAGGGGAGAAAGCTTATGCATTGTTGTTGAAAGCATTGGAAAAAACGAAGAAGGCAGGACTCAGCCGTTTCGTCATGCGGACCCAGGAACATCTGTCTGTCATCAGGCCGAAAGAAAATTATCTTTTGCTGCAGCAACTTCGATTTGAAGAAGAATTGAGGACACCCTCCGAAGTTAAAATTCCTAAGAATGTCCGGATTTCCCCAAGAGAGATGAGCATGGCTACTGAATTGATCAAACAGCATTCAGCCTCATTTAACATCGGAAAATATAAAGATGAATACAAAAAAGAATTGATGAAAATAATCAAGAGCAAAGCTGGTGGTAAGAAAATTGCTCCAAAGAAATTGCAGGTCGTCTATACCAGGAAAGATGATCTCTTTGAACAACTTAAATCCAGCTTAAACAAGTCTGCCAAAAAACGGGCATCATGAGTCTGGTGAGCTACAAGGAGAAGAGGAATTTTAAAAGTACTTCTGAGCCTTCCGGAGGTAAAGTCAAAGGAGGTAGATTAATTTTTGTCGTTCAAAAACATGCTGCATCGAGGTTGCATTATGATTTCAGATTGGAAATGGATGGGGTACTGAAAAGTTGGGCTGTTCCTAAGGGTCCATCGGCAGATCCGGCTGTAAAAAGACTGGCGATGAAAGTTGAAGATCATCCATATGATTACAAAGATTTCGAAGGCACGATTCCTAAAGGCAACTATGGCGCAGGCGCAGTGATCATCTGGGATGAAGGAACTTACGAACCAATTGAAAAAATGGCGGGCAGGAAGGTGCAGGAGAAATATTTATTAAAACAATTGAAAGAAGGATCATTGAAAGTCGTCCTCCACGGCAAAAAATTAAAAGGTGAATGGGCATTGGTACATACCAGGCAATCTGAAAATTCATGGCTGCTGATCAAGCACAGGGACCAATTTGCGACTGAAACTGACATTACAAAAAAATCAAAATCAGTTGTAACCGGTAAAACAATTGAGCAAATAGAAAAGACAATGGTCTCAGAGAATGGTTCTGCAAAAAACGCCGTCAGGAAAGTTTCTCTGAAAAAAACAGCTTTGAAAAGATCTTCTACTACTAAACCGAAATCGTCATCGCCAGGTAAAAAAAAAGTCATCTCCTGACTACGCCACCTGATGGTGCGAAAAAAGCTCCATTTCCGAAATTATTTCAACCTATGCTCGCCACTCTCGTAGAGCCTTATGATGAAGTCGGCTGGCAATATGAAATCAAATGGGACGGTTACAGGGCTGTTG
>JAAEAZ010235982.1_pt1 | contig 9783 bp, 5 predicted proteins | sample 7277811 | NCBI WGS metagenome assembly JAAEAZ01 (sample SAMN13876997, study PRJNA601929) | soil metagenome | isolation source: soil | host: Panicum virgatum | place: USA: Fermi National Accelerator Laboratory | collected 2010-11-19 | reverse complement strand
TGAAGGATATCTTGTCGAAGGAGACATAATCCTGACGGATGAAGATTTGCTGGGCAAGGGTGATTATATCACTCTTCGAATAGCCGAAACCGAGCAGTACCGAACCACGAACCAGGTGACAGGGCTACCACGGACCATAACTGTAACTATGGACAATCAATTGGCCAGTTTACCGGGATGGAGCTCTGCTCTTACCGAATGCCTGTCAAGATATAATGCACAAAATCTTCAGTTGACTTTTGTGAACGGCGGATCTTCAGGCGGAGATATCCATTTCAAGAAACAACCAGGTAATTACCTTGCTTCTTCCGGTTTTCCATCCGGAGGAAATCCATACAGCCTGGTCAAGATAAACAGCAACTCCATAGGCAGCGGTACTTCATCCACCTTCATCAATTTTTGTGCTTCCATTATGGCACATGAGATGGGGCATTGCATAGGAATGCGTCATACCGATTATTACAATCGGGCCATAAGTTGCGGGGGATCGCCAGTCAATGAAGGTGATGGAGGAGTGGGAGCCATCTTAATTCCCGGTACACCATCTACAGCTACAAATGCAGCTAATTCCTGGATGCTGGCCTGTATAAGCCTTAACCAGAATCGTCCCTTTAATAATGATGATAAGACAGCATTAAATTATCTGTATTAGAATCATCAGGTTCACTAAAATTAAACCCGGTCGTCTGTGAAAAGATGACCGGGTTTTTTAATTTCCAATTCATTGCTGATTTAGCAGCGAACCATCTGCAGGTAAGTTTGTTTCTTCCTTGTCATTTTTTCTATTCACAGATTAAAATCGTTACCATGAAGAAATTATACCTGCTTTCCATTTTCTTCCTTCCCTGTACATGTATATCGCTCCTTGCTCAGAACCATGTTTATACCCAATCCATCAACCACACCGCAATTACCCTGCGGGGCGGCTCAATCGACCTTGGAGAAATAAGTGCAACATTTCCTTCCAGTGGTTATGTAGTCGTTCATTTTGATGGTGAATGTTATGCCGCTGTTGGAGACCTGATTGTATTGGCTGCCAGCGATAATGGAAATTGGGGTGCAAATGATGGCCAGGTTTCAGTCGAGACTTCAAAGCCGGATTTTGGAAGACCATTTTCTCATACTCGCGTTTATTCTGTCGATGCGGGCTCTCACACTTTTTATGCAGTAGCCCAAAATACTGTCGAAATGGATGGCACGGGCATTGCATCGATTTACGGAACACTTACGGTAGAATACTTTCCTGAAACAAGTGCATCAAATGTAAAAGCCACCGGATTTATTTTCAATGGTGATGTGACAAATTCAACGGTCGTGCAGCAACAAACCATTCATGTGAATGCTGCCGGGAAAATATTAGTCAGGTTCGACGGATTTATTAATAGCGCTCCCGGTGATCGCATCGTTCTTGCAGCAAGCAATACGACTGCCTGGTCGTTCAATGATGGCAATGTAGCCGTGGAAGCTGTTAATGAAGGTGATGTGATTGAGAACTCATTTTCTCATACTAGAGTGTACACTGTAAATGCAGCAGGAGACTACACTTATTATGCAGTCTCCCAGGTCTACGGAGAAACAGGAGGTAATCACATGATCTCTGTTTACGGCAACCTGCTTACCGAATTTTATCCAACTGAAGGTCCTGACAAAATTTTGTTTTCAGGCTTCACGCTGCCGACGATTGATTTAAATGGTCAGTCGACGACAATCACTTCTATAGATCTCAACGCGCCTGAAGCCGGTAATGTTATGGTTGTCCTTGATGGATATTTAACGGCCAACGAAGGTTATAACATTGTCCTCGCTGCCAGCAACAATGGTAGTTGGCAACCAAATGATGGCAACGTGACCCTCCAGGCTCTGGATAATGATCAAAACCGTTATTCATTTTCACATACTCGTGTATACAATGTCAATGCCGGCACTACTACTTTATATGCAGTAGGACAAATATTTGGCGGATCCGGAAGTAAAACTGCAGATTTATTCGGAGAGCTCTCTGTTAAATATTTTCCGAATTCTGCAACAGCAGTAAGCGACATATCTGCAGGGAAAAATTCATTTGCTATTTATCCAAATCCATCGAGCGATCAGGTTCATATCTCTTTCAAGAATCCTGTTGAAAAGCAAATTCAGTTATTGGATGCGAATGGACGCGTCCTAATGGACATCCCTAACAATGCAAGAGAAGAAATGAATATTGATTTGTCAGCCTTTCCTGCAAATGTATATTGGATAAAAGTAGATGGGCTTATGAAGCCGGTTGTGAGGATGTAATCAAAATCGGTTCGCTCCCGCTATCTTTCGAAATGGATTGTAGAGACGCGATAAATCGCGTCTCTACTTTTTGTTTTTCGTTTACCCGGGTATATCCTCCCCCACAGCCACACTCAGATCAATCTCTCCAAACTTCTGTGGTCCTCCTGAAATAATTTCATCCGTGGCCTGAGCTATATATTTATGAAAATTGCGGTGAAAAGCCTGGGCGAGAATAATTGCTTTCTCTTTATAAGCTTCCGGATCTTTCCAGGTCTGTACAGGATTCAATATATTCTGATCACTTATCCCCGGGCATGACATCGGCATCGCCAGGTTAAAAACTTCGTGTGTCTTGTAGCGTACATGAATGAGATTTCCTTCCAATGCAGCGGTAATCATGGCTCTCGTATTGGAAAGATTAATTCTTCTGCCTACTCCATACGGTCCACCTGACCAGCCGGTATTGACAAGCCACACATTGACTTTATGACGTCGCATCAATTCGCCAAGCATCGATGCATAATGTGTAGGATGTAATGGTAGAAATGGTGCTCCAAAACAAGCTGAAAAAGTAGCCTGGGGTTCTGTCACTCCTGCTTCCGTACCGGCGACTTTAGCCGTATATCCGGAAATGAAATGATACATTGCCTGCGCAGGAGTCAACTTACTGATCGGAGGCAACGTACCGAATGCATCTGCTGTCAGAAAGAAAATATTTCGTGGGTGTCCTGCTACCGAACCCGGCATCACATTGTGAATATGGTAGAGAGGATATGAGACTCTCGTATTCTCGGTTACAGATATATCAGCATAATTAACGGTACGTGAGGCAGGATAAAATCGGATGTTCTCTAATAATGCTCCATGCTTGATCGCCCTGAAAATATCAGGTTCCTTTTCTTCCGTCAGATCGACACATTTAGCATAACACCCGCCTTCAAAATTGAAAATGCCCTCTTCAGACCAGCCATGCTCATCATCGCCGATAAGAAACCTGTGCGGATCTGCACTCAGTGTTGTTTTACCTGTACCGCTAAGGCCGAAGAATACAGCTGTATCGCCCTGCATTCCGACATTAGCTGAACAATGCATCGAGAGTGTATTTTCATTTTGCGGCAGTATATAATTGAGCACACTGAAAATTCCTTTTTTGATTTCACCCGTGTATCCTGTTCCGCCAATTAATATGGCCCTGTCAGTGAAATTGACAATGGCGAAATTCGCTTGTCTTGTTCCATGCTTTGCCGGATCAGCTTTGAATCCAGGCGCACACACAACGGTCCATTCCGGTGCATAACTATCAATCTCCGGCCCGGTGAGACGTAAAAACATGTTATGACTAAACAGTGCACTCCAGGGATACTCCGCCAGTACACGCACATTGAGCCTGTAGATATCATCCGAACAAACATACCCGTCATGAATATAGAGTTCATGCTGACGTGCATAATCCAGGATATCTTTTTTGATTAATTCATACTGATCTATTTCAAATGGTTTATTCACGGCGCCCCAGTCTACCGTATCCCTGGTGATATCATCTCTCACAATGAAACGATCTTTAGGAGACCTCCCTGTAAATTTTCCGGTATCAATACATAAAGCTCCTGTGTCATTTAATACACCCTGCTTGTTTTGTATGGTAGCTTCAATCAATTCAGCCGGAGTCATCATGTAATGAATTTTTTCCGGATCCAGCGAGAGGTGCTGAAGGAAGATGGAGAGTTGAGGATTCATGTCAAGTTTTATTGCCAGTATAAAGGTAAAATCTTAATTGAAATAGGCGAAGTCTGAGTCAAAAGTTAAGGCTAAGGCTAAGGAATTTTGGATGGTTGCTGAACTGCTCGCACTGAGCTGGATGCGCGAATGGAAGCGCGTGTCGAAGTGTAGCACATGGAAGTGTATAGCAGGTCGAAGCATTCGATTTTCGATTTTCGAAATAATTAAACTTTTAGTTTTTAGCTTTTAACTCTTTTGGGAGGTGAATCGCAAACGAAGTGCCTTCATTCATCTTTGAATGCTTGACATGAATTTTCCCTTTATGATAATTTTCAATAATGCGCTTTGCAAGGCTTAATCCAAGACCCCAGCCTCGTGCTTTAGTCGTGTAGCCGGGTTCAAAAACAGCTTTTAATTTTGAAGGAGGAATTCCCTTGCCTGTATCCGAGATAACAATTTCAACATCATGAGGATGATCATGAATTTCCCATTTTATTTTTCCAGTTCCTTCTTCCAATGCATCGAGCGCATTGCGCATGATGTTTTCCACCACCCAATTGAATAAAGGTGGATTAATATTGATATAAACAGGTGAAGTATTTTCTGATGGTTCTTCAAATACGATCTTGCGTGGAGCCCGTCGACGGATATAATTTGTGATCTCCTTCATCTGGGTATACACGTTTACTTTCTCCAGGGATGGACTTGAACCGATCTTGCTAAACCGATCCGCGATTAAATCAAGCCGTGCGACATCATTTTGCATTTCTTCCAATACTTCCAACTCTTCAGGATTCTTGTAATGGGATTCTCTCAGGTGCTCAATCCAACCAATAATCGCACTGATCGGTGTTCCCAGTTGATGTGCAGTCTCCTTAGCCATCCCCACCCAGACCCTGTTTTGTTCTGCACGTCTTGCATTGTTAATACTGACATAACCGACCGATATAAATGCGGCTAGTAATAATAATTGTACAAAAGGAAAATAAGTCAACAGTTCCAGCACACGTGAATTCTGATAATAGAGAAATTGATTTTGGCCCTGTAACTCAATGGGCTCAGGACCTTTTTTCCTGATCTTAATGAGTTTTTCCTTTAATAACACAAAATTCGAATCAAGCTCCGGACCAAAGTTGCGTGCATACATGATCTCATCTGCTTTGTTGACGACCATGATGGGAATATCTTTATTGGATTCGAAGATGTTGAGTTGCAAATCAACATCATCATCTATCCCTGCTCGTTGTAAAGCATCATAAGCAGCAAACAATAGTAAAGCCTTATTCCTTTCTCCCTCACGAAGTCGTTGCGCCAGGTAATTCGTATAGTATAAAGAAATCAACAGTATGGATATCCCTGCAACAGCAAGGTATATTTTCCAGCGGGACCGTTGAGTGTAGATATCGATCATCTCAATGCGTGCTGATATAAGCTTTCACACGATCTTGTGCATTCTTCCTGACATCCGCATAGAAGAGATTATAATCAGCAATATGATAATTGGGTGTATTAAAAAAATACTTCCGGGAAATTTAGGTTTGTTGACCCACAGGAGGTCTTCATGAATTTCCGCTTTGACCAGTTGCGGCATCAAAGTGTGAAAATCACGTAGCACACCTCCGATCTGATCTGTTTGCGCACATGAGGGTTCGTCACAACTCCAGGTGACAGGGTTGGTAACTGTGATATTTTGACCGGGATAATGCATCAGCGGTGGAACGTAACCTTCCCTGAAGGTACGCCAACTGCAAAAACATCCGGTATCATCCGGATGCTGGCACGGTTTTATTGAAACGTATTGATCATTTTTCACAGGCCATCCCGGCATATAGGCCACAATTAATTTTTGCTGCAATGGGGTATTATCGATCAGTTCACTGATCAACCTGGCGGCATGCATTGAACCCTGGCTGTGCGATGCAATGATAAATGGACGGCCCTGGTTATAATGCTGAATGTAATATTGAAAAGCTGTTTTCACATCTTCATACGCAAGATCAAGAGCTTGCTTAGATTCGGGTGAATTGTGGTAATCATAAAAACATTTTAAGTTCGCCTGCCTGTATCGGGGTGCATATATTTTTCCTGCTCCATTGAATATGCTCGCCTGGTAGCGGATCGTCGACTTATCTGTATCAAGATTTAAATTTTTATCCTTGACATCCCCATTTAGTTGATGATTCTTTAGTTTACCTGTATAGGTTGTAGGATGAATAAAAAATACATCAGCAGGTGATGTAGCTTGTTCATTATTCCAGGTAGCTATCGGCACTACATCCGCACTATCCGCGACAGTAGGCAGAGCAGCCCAATTTTGTTGCAATGAATAATCAGGCGGTGCAGGTATGTGATGTGATGATTGTCCTTTTGAAGGAGTTGCACATGACTCTGTGGAGAATAAGAGTATTAAAAATCCAAAGTAGAGAAGAATGCTTCTGGTCATTAATCGGGTTCAAATCCAAGTATAATATTAAAATTGCCAAATTCTGACCACCTTGCTCCGGCCAGGATCTTCGCCTGGTTATCCCATCCATATCCAAAATCAAATCCAAGTAATCCAAACATCGGCAGGTAAGCACGAACACCAACACCTGCACATCTTTTCAGCTGAAAAGGATTATAGTCCGAAAATGTTTTCCATGCATTTGCTCCTTCCAAAAACATCAGACCGAATACTGTCGAACTTGGATTGAGTGAAATCGGATAACGGAGTTCAAGAGTGAATTTATTGAACACAGTGGAACCACCATTTGCATTTGCAGGAACATCTCCTACTTCATATCCCCGCATAGCAATAATATCATTACCTGTGATACCCACTTGTTGATTACTTAACCCATCACCACCTACGATATAACGCTCAAATGGTGGAGGACCGAGAGACTTACTATAGAAGCCAAGAAATCCCATTTTTGCGGCTGTCTTCAATACCATTTTTCCCACGACAGGTGTGTACCATTCAGCATCAAAACGCCACTTATTATATTCCACCCATTGATACACATCCTCTGGGTTCAAAGAGTTGGGTTTTACGCCCAAGGCTCTGTATGGAAGTGTAAACTGAACTGTAAGACTTATGTTTGATCCGGACCTGGGGAATGTAGGTTCATTGATTGTCGTGCGTGCTATGGTTTGCGCAATAGAAAAGTTGTGAAATAACCCAGTTGTGATCGCATTGGTTAATGGATTAGGGTTCCTTGGATCAACGAATCCACCCGTAGTGTAATGATCAAGATTGAGGTTCTCAATATTCAAGGTGGTATTTGAAACAAAATTATCATCCGGCCATTTCAACCTTGTACCCAGTCCGATAAAAGCTCTGCCGATAGTAAGCTTGCCACCACCATATGTAGCCTCGTTGTATTTGGTTATCACACCACCAATGGTGAAAGAGTTCGGACGTTTACCTCCCAACCATGGTTCGGTGAAAGAAAAATTATAAGATTGAAAAAAGTCACCATTCGTTTGTGCCCTGATTGAAAGTCGTTGTCCATCACCCTGAGGCAATGGACTCCATGATTCCCTGTTCAAAATATTCCGCAGTGAAAAATTATTAAAGGTCACACCTAATGTACCAATGATTTTACTGCGGCCATACCCACCCCATCCTGCACTTAACTCTAATTGATCAGAAGGTTTTTCTTCTACGGTATAGATAATATCCACTGTACCATTTGTCTGGTCAACAGGTGTTTCTATACCGAGATTCTCCGGATTAAAATAGCCAAGTGCGATAATCTGGCGTTGTGAACGGATGATATCTGAACGGCTAAATTTTTGTCCTGGTTGAGTTCTGAGTTCACGACGGATGACGTGTTCATGCGTCCGAGTATTTCCTTTGATAACCACTTCATCGATTGTGGCTTGAGGTCCTTCGAAGATCCGCATTTCGATATCGATGGTATTTCCTTCTACAGATACTTCTGTAGGTTCAACAGTAAAAAATAAATATCCATCATCAAGATAAATGCTGCTGATATCACGTCCGTCAATGCTGAAGTGAAGACGTGAATCAAGTAATTTTTCATTGAAAACATCGCCTTTCCTGATACCAAGTATTTTGGAAAGTGATTCGCTATCATGAATGGTATTTCCTTTCCATGTGATGTTTCCGAAATAATATTTCTGGCCCTCGTCCATGGTGATTTGAATATCCACGAGCCCGTCCTCAGTTCTCCAAAATGAATCCTTGACAATCCTGGCATCTCTGTAACCCAGGGTGTGATAATAATCCACTACAGCCTGCTTGTCATTTTCGTAGTCCTTCACTACGTACTTTGATTTTTTCAGCAGGTTGGCTTTGGCTTTGGTTTCCTTCAGCAGTTTATCGAGTTTGTAAGCACCGACATTTCGATTGCCGACGAATATGATTTTTCCGACTTTAATTCTTTCTTTGGTATCAATATCAAAGATCAGGTTTACAGCATTTGCATGTTCTGACGTAGGCTCTTCGATGACTGTGACTTGAGTATCGAGATATCCTTTCTTGATAAAATGATTTTGAATAGCATTTTTTGCATTGACCTGCATCGCTTCACCTGCGACTTGTCCTTTGATGAGGAAAGGTTTGACAATGTCATTGAGGTCATCATGTGTTCCTTGTGCTACTCCGCGATAAGACCAGTTAGCAAGTCGTGCACGTTCAGTCAGATGAATGGAAAGGAAAATGATTTTGCCTACTATTTTATCCTGCGTGATCTCCACATTATCAAAGAGGCGAAGTTTCCAGAGATTTTTCATGGCCTTCGTAATATCCGTTCCCGGGATTTTGATCGTCTGTCCAACTTTAAGTCCGGCAACAGATTTAATCGCATTAGGATCACTAAAGAATACCCCCGTCACTTCTATTCCCCCGATTTCCAGTTCCTGCACTTCACCGTATTCGATGGCAGGCATTTGCGCCAATAAGCCTGACATGGGAAACAGGTAAAATGAAAGGAAAATCGGTAAAAAGGAGAGGTATTTCAAAATCTTCATTCAGGTGATCAATTATATGGGTCAAAAACGAATAGCGGAGGCCTTGTGTTGTCTGGTTGGTTATTAGTGAGTCAGCTGTTCACTGATCTTGCCAAAACGCCGTTCCCGCTGCTGGAAGTCAAGGATCGCATTATAAAAGTCTTCTCTTTCAAAGTCAGGCCAGTATATATCTGAAAAATAAAGTTCTGTATAAGCAATCTGCCATAAAAGGAAGTTGCTGATGCGATGTTCTCCACTGGTCCTGATCAGAAGCTCCGGATCAGGCATATTTGAAGTGGTGAGAAACGAGCTCACTTTGGACTCATCGATTTCTTCAGGACCGAGCTTGCCCTGGGCAGACAAAAGGGAAACTTTCCGCATGGCTTCAGTCATTTCCCAGCGGGCAGAGTAGTTAAGTGCCAGGGTTAACGTCATGCGGTCATTATTTTTTGTGTTTTCAATACCTTCCAGGAGGGCTTTTTTAGTCATTGGCGGTAAACGATCCATATCACCAATAGCACCAAGACGAATATTGTTTTTATTCATCGTGGCAAGCTCTTCCCTGATAGTGCTGACCAGGATGTCCATCAATGCATTGACTTCCGGCTTTGGTCGATTCCAGTTTTCAGTAGAAAAGGCGTATAAAGTAAGCCAGGAAATTCCAATCTCAGCTGCAGCCTCAGTGACTTCGCGCACAGATTTGACACCATTTCGGTGACCCCAGATCCTTGGTTTTCCATGTTCTTTTGCCCAGCGGCCATTACCGTCCATGATCACTGCTACATGCTGGGGTAGTTTGGATAAATCGATACGTTCTTTTGCCGAACTCATTATAGCGGCAAAGGTATT
>JAAEAZ010422065.1_pt1 | contig 9802 bp, 8 predicted proteins | sample 7277811 | NCBI WGS metagenome assembly JAAEAZ01 (sample SAMN13876997, study PRJNA601929) | soil metagenome | isolation source: soil | host: Panicum virgatum | place: USA: Fermi National Accelerator Laboratory | collected 2010-11-19 | reverse complement strand
TGTTTGGCGGATACCAGGTAATACATGCCGGAGTCAAGCTGATTCAAATACACCAGCATTCCCCCCAGATTGGTATTGACGAGGGCAATATCTACTCTGCTGTCAAGCTGCTCATAAAGAGGAAGTGATAGCTTATAAAAATAAATGGCTGAATCAGGAAGGGCAAGGTCTTTATAAATGTTTGCCATGCCATAATAATTACCCGCTTCTTCCCGAACCTGGTTGTTTTTTATAGCAATGGCAAGTGATTTGCGCTGATATTTCAACGCTTCACGGCTATTCTTCAATTGTTGATTGATAATTGCCAGATTGGCAATGCAGACTGATTGTAATTGTAGATTATTGGTTCTTTCGGCCAGGTCGAGTGCCTCCAGATAATATTGATTTGCCTGGTGTAGGTCCCCTTTTGACAAATAAGCATTGGCGAGGATCGAAATGAACCGCGGCAGAGTAACACTATCATAAACTGTACGTGGCGCATCCAGGACACTCTTAGAAAGTGAAATGACAGAATCCATATCCCCCTTCTGATAAGCCATGATGACTAAAATATATTTGGCTTTATTGGTTCCATAATCACTGTGATTTTTAGTAGCCAGTGCCAAACATTGATTGGAAAGGGAAACCGCTTTGGCAACATTATTTTGCCTCATGCTGATAGCTGCTGAAATTGAAAGAGCATCATACATCGCTTTTGGATAATCATATTTTTCGGCAAGCTCTAAACTTTTATCTACTGCCACTTGAGCACTTTCAATATCCCCGATGTTCCAATAGTAATTTCCCACTTTGTTCAGATCATCACATAACCGGTTGAGATCTTTTTGTGTTTGAATAAGGAATGAAATTGTATCCGCAACACTTTTGTTTTGAGCGTGCATACCGGGAGACACAAACAAGAACAACAGGATAATTAAACCCTTTGGAAACATAGGTTGAACACGGAGAAGAGAATTCATGATAGAAGATTTTCGTGCATTGAAGACGACGCACTGAACATGTCAATGTGTCGAATTATATCCTTCGCCTTAACCTTAGCCTTCGCCTGCATTTAATACAGTTTACCCTCTACGATGATTTGTACACCCTGACCGGGTGCTGAAATGAACCTGAAAAGTGATTGGATCTGTTCAGCCCGCATCTTCATGTTATGCATGCCATTGCTGAAGTCATCTTTATTTTTATCATCCATTCCTTTGCCATAATCTTTGACCTTAAACTCATATTGTTCGTTTTCAGACTGGAAATCAATATCAATCCTGTCGCTGCCTGAATATTTTATGGCATTGTTGAGTGATTCTTTTAATATTAAAAACAAGTTTCTTCTCACTTCAGGATGTAACGTGACCTCACCGGCATCATAGGGGAAATTGACCACACTGCGAATTTTTGTTCCGTCAAAAAAACGGTCAATATATTGGCGCATGAAGCCGAGCATGCTTTTTAAGTTGTCATTGGCCGGATTACTGGCCCAGATAATTTCGCGCATCCCCGTGATGATTTCTTTGGATTGAAGTGACATTTTCTCAGCCAATTGCTTTTCTTTTTCGGGCACAGAAGGACTAATTAAAAGTTGTTCTGCATTTAAGCCAAGTCGTGTGAGATTGGCTCCCATTTCATCGTGTACATCGCTGGCAATTTTGCTGCGCATGGTTTCAATGGCATTTTGCTTTTCCAGGATGGCGACTTGTTTTTCTGCAACTCGTTTTTTCTGCACATTCCTGAAAACCACAGATCCTGATAACAATAATAAACCCGCCATGGCCAGCAACGAATAATTTAAAACTCTTTGTCGGGCAATTTTTTCTACTCCGAGTAATTTTTCAGCATTCAGCTTCGCGATCTCGGTTTCTTTTTTATCGGATTCATACTTGGTTTGCATTTCCGCAATTTGCTGCGTGTATTGCTGGGAACGGATAGAATCGTTCAGGTTATTATATCTCTTCAGGTAATTAAATGCTTCTGTTTCATTTCCCAGGGCTTCATAAATGATCGACAGGTAGGAATAACATTTCATTTTGCCATCCTCCAATTCTTTCAGTTCTGTCAACTTTTTGCAAACCAGCATTTCTGTCAGCGCGTTGTTTGTATAGGATTGATCGTGTTTTGCAATAGCCATCTTATACCATGCATCCCCGGTAGCATAAGCATTTTCGGCCATGTGGATCGTGTCGTTCAGTAATTGAAAATCATGTTTGGCGGATACCAGGTAATACATGCCGGAGTCCAGTTGGTTCAGGAGTACCATTGTTTCACCAAGGTGAGTATTGACGAGGGCAATATCTACTTTGCTGTCCACGAGTTTAAAAAGTGGAAGTGATTTCTTATAAAAATAAATGGCCGAATCCATGAGGGTAAGGCTCACATAGATGTTCCCTATGCCAACGTAAATACCTGCCTCTTCCCGGGCCTGGTTGTTATGCAGTACGATGGCAAGTGCTTTACGCTGATATTTCAGAGCCTCCCGCTCATTCCTCAATTCCTGATTAATACCAGCCAGGTTGCTAAGGCAGACCGATTGTAAATCTTGCTTATTGGTTCTTTCAGCTAAATCCAATGCCTCCAGGTAATAACGATTGGCCGTCTGGAAATCTCCTTTTGTTAAATAAGCATTGCCAATCATGGTAATGAAATTCGGAAGATTAACACTATCGTAAACTGTTCTCGGCGTCTCCAGGACATTCTTTGAAAGTGAAATGACAGAATCCATATTTCCCTGCATGTATAGCATCATGACGAAATTGTATTGGGCTTTGTTCATTCCATAATCGTTGTGATTTTTAGTGGCCAGCGCCAGGCATTCGTTGGCAAGAGAAAGTGCTTTGGCCCTATCATTTTGCCTGTAGCTAATGGAGGTTAAAATGGAAAGAGCATCATAGATGGCTTTTGGGTAATCATATTGTTTGGCCATGGCTAAACTTTTATTCACGGCCAACTGAGCGCTTTCAATGTCCCCGATGCTCTTATAGTAATATCCCAGTTTATTCAGCTCATCACATATCTGGTTGTGATTTTTTTGGGTTTGAATCAGGTAAGCGATCGTATCCGCAACACTTTTGTTTTGCGCCTGGATAGCGAGGGACAAAAACAGGGATAAAAGAAAAGTTAATATTTTCAGAAACACAGGCTGTAACCGGAGGAGAGAATTCGTACCGCCGCTCAACTTGAATGCAAGCATCTTATAAATTGAAAATCTAAAATCCATAATCCCAAATCAAAAAATCCAAAATCTAAATTCTAAAATCAATACAGTTTCCCTTCTACTATGATTTGCACCCCCTGTCCTGGTGACGTAATGAGTTTGAAAAGCGATTGAATCTGTTCGGCCCGCATCTTCATGTTATGCATGCCGTTGCTGAAGTCATCCTTGTTCTTATCATCCATTCCTTTGCCATAATCTTTGACTTTAAATTGATATTGTTCGTTTTCAGACTGGAAATCAATATCAATCCGGTCGCTGCCTGAATATTTAATCGCATTGTTGAGCGACTCTTTTAAAATTAAAAACAGGTTTCTTCTCACCTCAGGATGTAAGGTGACCTCACCGGCATCATGCGGAAAATTAACTACACTCCGGATTTTTGTTCCGTCAAAAAAACGGTCAATATATTGGCGCATGAAGCCGAGCATGCTTTTTAAATTATCGTTGGCCGGATTGCTGGCCCAGATAATTTCGCGCATCCCGGTAATGATTTCCTTGGATTGCATCGACATTTTTTCAGCCAGCTGCTTTTCCTTTTCTGGCACAGCCGGACTGATTAATAGTTGTTCGGCATTTAATCCAAGCCGGGTTAAATTAGCCCCCATTTCATCATGCACATCGCTGGCAATTTTGCTGCGCATGGTTTCAATGGCATTTTGTTTTTCCAGGATGGCTACTTGTTTTTCAGCACCACGTTTTTTCTGCACATTCCTGAATACGACAGATCCTGACACCAGTAATAAGCCTGCCATGGCCAGCAACGAATAATTCAAAACGCGTTGTCGGGCAATTTTTTCTACTCCGAGTAATTTTTCAGCATTCAGCTTCGCGATCTCAGTCTCTTTTTTCTCGGACTCATATTTGGTTTGCATCTCAGCAATTTGCTGTGTGTATTGCTGCGAACGAATGGAATCGCTCAGGTTTGTATATCTCTTTAGGTAATTGAATGCTTCTGTTTCATTGCCCATGGCATCATATACCAGGCATAGTTCGTGGTAACAGCTCATTCTTAAATCATTTAATTTTTTCTGCTCAGCAATGGATCGACAGGTCAAAATTTCATTAAGTGCCTGTTGCAAATGCGATCTGTCTCTTTTGGCATCAGGAGTCATACGCCAGATTGTTCCCATAAGCAATGCTGTGCTAGCTATATTAAATGAGTCTTTGAGTGAAGTAAATTCGGTTTTGGCCAACTGCAAGTAATACATTCCCGAATCAGCCTGGTTAAGTTGTATCATCGTTGCTCCCAGGTCAGACTTGGCGAGAGCAACTCCTTGACGATCGCCAAATAAAGTATACCATTGTGCCGACTGTCTAAAATAGTAGGCAGCAGAATCCAGGATCAGTTGGTCACGATAACTAGCTCCTATGCTGAGTAACGCATTGGCTACCGTTTCTGCCTGGTTATTTTTCAGAGCAATCCTGTAGGATCTCCGTTGATATTCTATCGCTTCCTTGTAATTCCTCAAATTCCCATTAATGGAGGCGAGGTTCCCAATGCAAACAGTCTGTAATGGTTCATTGTTGGTCTTTTCGGCAATGACTAATGCATCCACGTAATATTTAACTGCACTTTGCAAATCCCCACGCTGATAATATGCGTTACCCAGTAATGCATTGAATTTGGGAAGGGTCACGCTATCATATAATGTGTGCGGGGCATCCAACACTGCTTTTGCGACCACAATAAGTGAATCTGTCATGCCTAGCTGGTTGTACATATTTGCTTGCAGATAATTGGCCCGGTTGGCTCCGTATTCGTTATGATTACGCTCAGCCAGTTGCAAACATTCACGGACAATGGAACGGACTGTTGCAAGATCACCTTGCTTGAGATAAACAGCTCCTATGATGGCGTAAGCATCGTACACACCTTTCGGGTAATTATTTTTTTCGGCCACCGCTTTACTTTGATTCATCACCAAAAGTGCATTTTCCGGCTGGCCAATGTTCCAATAGTAAGTTCCCAGTGCATAAAGCGCATTGCATTGTTCAATGTGGCTTTTATTATTGCGCATCAGCAGGGCAATAGTATCCGCTACACTTTTATCCTGGGCTTTCGAAGTAAAGCTTACAAATAAACAAAAGAGAATACCAAAAACTTTCGGATGCAAAAGCTGAAAGCGGAGGAGAGAATTCATGGCATGAGCATTTATCGGATTTAAGCAAATCTAATGCTGACTTTTTTTCTTTCTCACCCACAATTGTGGGTTCATGAAGGAAGGTACTTGCAATTACCTTTTGGGGAAAACTTTATTCAATGCATCTGTTCGTGAATGCACCTGTAATATTTCATAAATATTCCGGCAATAGGTTCTGATTGTTTCAAAGGACAGGTTCATCTTATCGGCAATCTCTTTGTAGCGAAATCCCTGGTCAAGAAATCTAAGGATTTCCCATTGGCGGGGAGATAATTCTTCCAGTTCCTTAGATTGTATTTGCCGGTTTTGAAAGGACTGCACTACTTTACGTGCAATCGATGCCGACATCATTGAACCACCGTTGTATACGGTTTTGATAGCCTCCGAGATTTCCGATGGGGAAGTATTTTTGAGCAGGTAACCCGTAGCGCCCACACATAACGCATTGAATATTTTTTCCTCATCATCATAAATAGTGCACATGATGTATTGCACCTTCGGACGTTTGGGTTTAAGTTCAGCCACCGTCTGTATTCCATCTTTATTGGGCAAGCCAATGTCCATAAGCACGACATCCATAAAAAGGTCATTGAAGGAAGAAATGAAGGTTTCTGCATTCAAAAATGTTTTTGTGACCACGATATCCGGATCCGCTGTCAATAGCTGTAGAAGCGATTGCAGTATTTCATGGTCATCCTCTACGATTACAACTTTAATCATGAATATTCTTGTATAGTTGGTTACAGGCTAAAATATACTGCAGTATGGTAAAAATATTTTAACAGGTAATGATTAAAGATAACGAATGAATTCAGAATATTGTGGACACATTAAGATTCAATTTAAAAAAGTAAGTCGGTTAAATCGACCACATTTACATCACTCAAATTAATTTTTCTCATCATGAAACCAAAGGAACATCTGCACTATCATAAAGACGGATCATTATGGGCTAAAGGTCAGCTGATGGATGATCAAATGCACGGCTACTGGGAATGGTACCGAAAGGATGGAAGTATCATGCGCTCCGGATATTTTGATTATGGTAAACAAGTCGGTGAATGGACGACCTATGATAAGGGAGGAAGAATCGTAAAGGTGACTCAAATGAAATCAAAATCGTGACCAGAACAATAAAATCCGTGCGAACAATTACGATTCACGGCTGACGGTTCACGTTTTATTATCCTTCTCCCCCGTCACTTCCCACACTACGATCATCTCATTCTTTCCTTTGACTGCAACAGGTTGCCACATCGTGGCATCTACAAGGTCTGCTACTTTGGCATGGACCACATCACTCATAAGGATACTATTTGGTTTCTCCTTGGTTAAAGTTTCAATTCTTTTGGCGGTATTCACAGTATCGCCGGTCACTGAATAAGAAATTTTATCCTCACATCCCAGGTTGCCGGTCACAACTGGACCTGCATGAATCCCGATTCCCACTCGAATGGATACACCCAATTGCTCTTGCAATTCACAGTTGATGATCTCTAATTGCCTGATCATACCAATAGCACATTTAACTGCACGCTCCTCAAAATTGACAAGGGGAACCGGAGCTCCGAAGATCACAAAGATCTCATCACCTACAAACTGGTTGATGATGCCTCCTTGCTGTCGTATGATCTCATTCATGCGAGAATAAAAAATATTGAGTACCGTAACCACCTGTTTGGGTGTCATTTGTTCGCTCATAGGGGTGAAGTCGCGAATATCGCAGAATAAAACTGCCACTTCCTGTTGCTCTCCTTCGAATATAGAATCAGGGCTTTCCCGCAAGGCCTTTTTAATAACAGGTTCCGGAACGTATTTTATAAAAAGGCTCAGTGTGTTTTGTTGCGTTAGTGTCAGACTCGACAATTTCCTGTTGATGTCTTCGATCTCCAGGTAACGTTGTTTTTCCGCTTCATACATTGCCACTTGCTGGATGACGATAGCGCATTGATTGGCGATAAGATTAATAATCTGCTCATCTTCCTGTTTGAAAATATTGATGCCTTCACTCTCTACAGACAATACACCAATTAATTCGTCCTGCTTCATGAGGGGTATAGCCACCTGGCTTTTGGGATTGCGTAAGCCCGGTAATTTGATGATGATTTCATTTTCAGGCTTCTCCAAATATTCACCGGCCATCATGTATTGCAACCGCATATTGATATTTCCCATGCGGATTATTTGTTTGCGGTTAGCTGCTGTGCCAATAATTCCTTTGCTGATTTCAACTTTAGCACCGACGCCTTTATCCGGGTAACCATGACTGGCCACGACCCTGAGGAAATTTCCTTTTCCCGATAATAGAATCATGGAATGTTGAAAAGAAAAATACAGATCAAGTTGTGCTAAGATTTTATTGAGGATATCATCGAGATCAAGAGAACTGCGTATCTGAGAAAAGATTTCACCCAGGATTTCAATCTCTTTGTTCTTGCGCGCTAATTTTTCGTTGACTCTGTCGAAGGCGGAATGATCGAGTCTGGCATCTTCCATGTTAAGGTGAATTTGTAAACAGGCATTCAGCCAATTTTCTCGAGTTTCAAAATTTTATATATGTCTGCGGACTTTAGTTTGAATACACTCTCCATGCCCATCATGGACGCAATGGCTTCAAGCTGTGCGCTCATTTCTTCGAACAATTTACCTTCTGTTTCACTTCGAAGGAACATGCAATCAATCCTCCACATCTGTGCGTTTTCAGGACTGACAATTCCGGCGCATACCTGTGGATTCTCGTGGATATTGCGAATGGATTTGTTAAAAAACTGGTGGGATAGGGCTATGTGTTCATCGTCAACATAATATACCTGGGAGATGTAGGATACATTCGGCACCCCATCTGCGGAACACGTTACAATCGTGGAGGGAATGATCCCTTGCATCGCGGCTCTAATATCTTCAGTGATCAGGGGCATTCCTTGCATTTATACTTTTTGTCCGGTTCCGACTTTGGGAGTTTGCTCGAAGATATCTGTTACTTCCATCAATAGGGTCATCATGTGACTATGCGGATACTTATAGACAAATCCATCACCCAATCCGAATTCTTTCATACTCTCACTAAAAACCTTGAAGTAGTCTTCTATGATCATGAGTTCTGCTTCTGTGGTTTCTTCCCAATGAACACACTTTCCTTTAAATTGATAGCTTTCAAAGATGAAGCTGCAAGCTGCCACAGAAATCATTTGATTATCCTTCAAATTTTGAAATGTACTTCCTGCTGATCTACTGTCTAAAAAAATATTGATGTGGTTCTCATCCACCACTCTCGCGCCAAGAACGCGCTGGAATTCCGGCTTCATCGATGCATCACGTGTACCCATGACCATGCCGTTGCCGCCATGTAAATAATCGATTAGCTTTTGGGTTAGTTCCATTTGGTCAGTAAGGCAGGGGAAAGGTAATAATTTTTACTTCGCACTCATGTTATCAAAAATTCAATCTCCGCCAGCTCTTTTCCTAGCTGCTGGACACCTTCCATGATTCGCCTTGTTTGTTTAGCAGAAGGTTTCTTGATGCCTTTAATGTATTGGGCCAAAAGGCTTTGATTCATTCCTATGCGTTCACCTAGGGCTTTGGCATTGATCACTTTATAAAATTGAAAGAAACTCTCCAAATCTAGTTTGAATTTTATTTCATCGATCGAATATGTAATTCCTTCCTCCTCAAATGCAAGATTCACCGCATCCAGGATCATTCTTTGAAGATCATCCCAATCATCTCCTGTTGTCAAAATTGTAATCTTACCTACAGAAGCAAATGCACTATATCCAATCTTGTCTTTATAAATGGTTATAGTAATCTTCGGCTTTCTCATTTTTCGAAAAATTTAATTCCTGCTTTTTTAAGTATCTCAAACATCAAACCCTTGCCAATTTCTTTCGAAGCATGATAAGGAAAAGATATCTGACCTCTTTTTTGCTCATGTTTTAAAATATAGTGGCTTCCGGTCTGTCTGATGACGAACCAGCCATCTTGTTTTAGCAACCGAAGAAGTTCTGAATATTTCAGATTTCAAAAGTAATAAAATTATTACTTATTAAATTGAGGAAAATTCAGATTTCAATAATATTTCCTGGTGAATGCAGACGTTTATTCATTGATCTTATCCAGCTCCCTAATCTGTGCTTTATACTTCTTTGGGAAGACTAATGATTTCATTGCCTGGTCCAGTTTCAATTTTCTGCTCAATAGATATGGCGGCAGGATCAGTCTTAATAAAGAAAATCTTCCGAGTTTTAATAAACGATTTACAGTTGGCGGTACAACTAATACCTGGCCATGAATTAAGAGCTTGTATCGAACATAGCCCAGGTGTTTTTTATATTGTTTAAACAAGTCAATCGTAAAATTACTGTTGAGAAGATTATTCTCCAGATGTTCCTGTCGCATGCTTTCCCATTCACTGAAATTTTTTGGAAGGTCTTTTAAATTCATACGCTCCCCTACTCTATAG
>JAAEAZ010408334.1_pt1 | contig 9809 bp, 7 predicted proteins | sample 7277811 | NCBI WGS metagenome assembly JAAEAZ01 (sample SAMN13876997, study PRJNA601929) | soil metagenome | isolation source: soil | host: Panicum virgatum | place: USA: Fermi National Accelerator Laboratory | collected 2010-11-19 | reverse complement strand
CGAAGCACTGAATCATATTTTTGAACGCTTTTACCAGGCGGACAACAATGGCCAGGTAAAAGGAATGGGAACCGGCATCGGATTATCAGTCGTCAGTGAATTAGTAAAATTGCTCAATGGTGAAATAAAAGTCAAAAGTAACACTGACAAGGGGACTCAATTCAATCTCCTTCTTCCTATCACTACACAGGCTGAAGCTATTAACACCACTATAAACAAAGAACGGATCAACCAGGATATAAAAGACTTCTATTCTCCATTGAATAAAGAAGCCGCTGATGAAATCATTTCAGAATCCGATGAAAAACCTGAAGTTCTCATTATTGAAGACAATGCTGATGTGCTGAAGTATTTACAGATATGCCTTAGTGATTTGTTCCAATTGTCATTTTCACAGGACGGCCAGGAAGGAATCACAAAAGCTATTGAAACTGTTCCTGATCTGATCCTGAGTGATGTGATGATGCCGGTCAAAGACGGGCTTGAAGTATGCAGGGAGTTGAAACATCATCAATGCACCAGTCACATCCCGATTGTACTGCTCTCTGCAAAAGCAGATCTTGATTCAAGAGTCGCCGGACTCGAAAGTGGTGCGGATGTTTATATGCTCAAACCTTTTGACAAGCGCGAATTGCGTGCTCAACTCAGCACACTACTTGAACAACGTCGTGAACACCAGGCCCGCTATTCAGATCCAACAGCGCCTCTCGAAGGAGCGGCAGATGCAGGAAAAGCGAAAGAGGATGAATTCGTCATTCGCGTCAGAAATGTCATTCTTCAACACCTCGATGAGTCAGAGTTCAGCATCATGCATTTGTGCAGGGCTGTTTTGCTTAGCCGTACCCAGTTGCACAAAAAGCTGAAAGCCCTGACTGGCCAGTCGGCCTCCCTTTTTATCCGACAGATCAGGCTTTATGCAGGTATGGATTTATTGAAAAGCACTGATCTCAATGTTGCTGAAATCGCCTACCGGGTAGGGTTCGATGACCCTAATTATTTTAGCCGTTGCTTCGTCAATGAATTCGGATCAACCCCCAGTGAAACACGCAAGTAGCTGATAATCATGCAGATGGATTCATTCTAAGGATTTAGAATGAAACAATAGTGCTACTCTTTTTCCCACCATTGAATCAAAAGTCCTGTTTCTAAACACAATGTTACAGGGGTGCGAACATGCTTCGACCCCACCTTTGGTTATATCAATTATCAATTTTTTTATAACCAAAAAATAATTTTAAGATGTCAACTTCTGCAAACTTTCTGACCGCCGCCGTTAGCCCTCTGCCGCCTTCCTTATATAAGGTTAAAGGAGACAGCCATCCGCAAATTTTTGGAATAGATAAATTATCGGATGAGACTATCTGGCAAAATTTCCTTGCTACTAACCGGATACTGCATCTCTTCCGTCCGGATTATTTTATGATCTACAATTTTACGAAATCGACGATTTTGTTCCAACAAAACATCAACCTTGATCTTGGAACAAATCAGGTAACTGCCGATCGCATTCTGGATTACCTGGCACCTGCAGACTTAGCGCACTTCCGGTCCATGGACAAGATCATGTGCCAGATAACTGCTGAGAGGAAATTACAACCTCTTGATTATGTATTTAAGATGTGTGGAAATATTGAATGCCCAAACCCGGCGATCAAGCGCATCATGAGGACAAGCTTCCTGATTCACTGCAGCACAACCGGGTTGCCCGAGCTGGGATTCTTCTGTGTACATGATGTGACCTCGATGGTGTCTTCGATCAAACCCAACAATTATGATATCACTTTTGAGCCGTGTCATGCGCATCTCGAAGTAGAATTGGCCAGGAGATTAAAAACACTCAGACCTGAGCATCTTGACATTACGCACAGACAACGTGATATCCTCAATTGCATCGACCAGGGATTGAGCAGTAAAGAAATTGCATCGTCCCTTTTTATTTCCAAAGCTACTGTTGATACACACCGCCAAAATATGCTGCGCAAATGGGAACTCCCGAATACTGCAGCGCTGCTGAAAAAAGCAAGGGAAGAAGCGTGGATCTGATTCCCCGGATAGTGAGATACTGATTTATCAGTATGGTGATTCTTGTCAGAAATGACAATATTAGAATGAGTAAAATTCAGTTTTAGTACGACATTTTTAAATAAACAATTTCTTAATTTTTAAACTTTTAAATAATGAAAACTTTAATCACCACCGCACTTTTATTGCTCGTATGTTTTTGTACGCTTGTTGCCCAAAGTAAACTTTACAATTTTACGATTTATGGAGGCTTCAGCCCTGAGCAAACACCAAACCAGGCAGGGTTAATTTGTAATCGCGAAAAACCGATGGATGAATTTGTATTTAACCTGGAGAAAATCGAAAAGAAATACTCGATTGGAATCAGATCAAATTTTCAATTCAGTTATCCTTTTTTTGGTACACTGGGACTTGAGTATAGTAGTCAAACAGAACAATATTCATGTTCATTTACTCATCCTGGGCTTCGCGAACACGATACATCCGGAGTTACATCTACCCATCGAACGATTACGCTTCCTGCAGGTGTTGGCGTGAGATTTAATCATTTCGATGTCACCAGCGGGTTGAAACTTCAATACAATATCAAGTCAGGAATGACGGCAGACCAGCCTATGGAGATTGAAATGAGTCAGCCAAAAATGGAAATGGGATGGTATTCCGGTGCAGGTTATTCATTCGGCAGAACAAGGATAGGAGTAGAATATCTATCGTCGATGAACAGGTATGGACACGACCTGGAGATGAAGAACAAATCAATGGAACTGATGAGTGTACCGGGAAATGTCAGATTTACCCTGGGGTTCTCATTCTAAGATAAAAAGAGACCTCACGATTTAACGCAAAGTGTATTTACCTGAATGTTCTATATTTTAAATAACACCCAAAACATAAAGAACATGGAAAATATATCTGAAAAAATCAGCATCTGGATTTATGCAATAGTTGTCATTGCATGGGCAATTATCCTCCTCACAAGCTGAGAAAAAAAATTGTGAATACAAATATGAAAATATAAAAGATAATCCCGATCGTCATGAAATGTTACGCATTATTACTCGCTGCTTTAATCCTTATGGCTTTCCATTTGGATGCACAAATGAATTCTTCAACGCCCCCACTTAATTCAAATTTTAAAACCAGTAAAATAAGAATTGTAGCGGGCCTTTCAGTTCCTGAACTGTTTCACGCAGGAGTGACTTACAGGATAGCCAATATCAGTCAAGTGGGTGTGAATGCGGGACTGGGACCTACATGGGGAGCGACATACACTGCAATAAGCCTGGAACACCGGTTGTACGTTGGGAAAAACGATAAACGGACAAACCAAAAAACCTGGTTTTGCAGACAAGGATTATCAGCTTTTCCACTAGATGAACAATACTCATTGAATTTGACTGTAGGCAAAGACATTACATTTAAAAATAGTAATGATGGAATTACCATTGATTTGGGGTTTATAAGTTTACTTCAGGATTATGAATATTGGGATGAAGTAACTGCTTCAGTTGACACCCGTCAGAAATTAATCCATTATCCGGCTATCAGGTTTGAATTTTATTTTCCTCTATGAGATAAGGGCATGCCAGGCTGGACAATAATAAAGAGATATCCCGAAAATTTTGTATATTGTAATTTATCATTCAATATCTTCTGAAAGACTATTGAATACATAAATTAAAAAATATACGAAATGAAAAAAATCTTAATGATTGCCATCCTTGCATTATCCTTAAATGTTTATGCACAAAATTTACCAAACACATTCAACACTCATCATCCGGAACTCTGCTCCATGAAAAATATTCAGGGTAAAATTGAAGCTAAAGGGACAACATCTGGTGAACATCATAAAAGGAATATTCAAAAAACAAACAAGTATCCAAATGAAGAATTCAATTTAGTTAAAAGATGGGACAGCATCTACTTCTGGAAATGGGATCCTATCCTGGCAGGATGGGCGCTTTCGTCTAATAACACCAATTTAGTTTACGACGACAACAATGATATCTTATCTTTTGTGGCTCAGGATTGGAACGGTACAAATTGGATAAATAATGTTCAATTCACTCAGACTTACAATGCTAACTATTCCAGCACAGGGTACATATTGGAGACCTGGAACGGCGTTGACTGGGTGAATACGTATAAGAACATCACTACCTATGATGCCAACAATAATCACACGGTTACGATATTACAAACATGGGACGGAATTTCATGGGTGAATAGCCACCAGAGTATTTTTACCTATGATGGCAACCATAATCAGACAAGTCATTTATCTCAATCCTGGGCAGTTAATGAATGGGTGAATACTTATTTAAATACATATACATACGACATTAACAATGATGAAATAAGAGATTTAGGCCAAAGCTGGAATGTCAATGTGTGGGAGAATTCCGAGTTGTCCACATATTCTTATGACGCAAATCATAATGAGACAAGTGAATTGGATCAGGCATGGCTTGGCACGGATTGGGTAAATTCTTACCTCTACACATCCACTTATGATGCTGATGATAATCAGACCAGTGAAGTAGATCAATTATGGGACGGCACAGTATGGCAGAATGATAGTAAGATTCTCTATACCTATGACACCAACAGTAGTCTGATTAATGAAGTAGACCAGACCTGGAATGGAAGTGAGTGGGAAAATTCTTTGCAATTTACTTATGCATATGATGCCAGCAATAGTGAAACCAGTGGATCTGTTCAAACATGGAATGGAGGAGATTGGGTACTTGCCCGGAGTTCAATCATTACTTATGATGCTGATGGTTACGAGGCAGGCCAATCAAACAGAAATTACGATGATAATGGAATTTTGATTATTGGCGGTGACAGTACTCATTATTATTTTCACACTTTAACAGGCATAAACGATCTGGAACCGGATGAAATCATTTCTCTTTTTCCTAACCCAAATGAAGGAATCTTTACGATAAGTTGTAAGAAGAATATTAGTTCAGTCGTCATTTACAACCTGCTTGGAGAGCGCGTTTTCGCTAATGACAAATCCATCGAGATAACTTCTCGTGATATTGATTTATCTCCGCAATCAAAAGGAATCTACATCGTTAATATTGATGTTGGTGGAAAAATCTATAATCGCAGGATAATTATACAGTAATACAAGTTGCTAGTGATTGTTTCATAATTATAAATTAGTTATAGTAAAATGAAAAAAATATTAATTATTGCCATCCTTGCATTATCCTTAAATGTTTATGCACAAAACTTACGGCCTTCGGTTGCCAACCATCATCTGCAATACTATTCAATAAGAAGTGGCCATGACAAACTAAGTGAAGGAAAATCGAAGACTTTAGGATCTTTTCCTGAAAATAATTTCCCTAATTCCTTTCAACATCATTCACGTGATTTATTCCCCCCTGTCCAGGTCATCGATAGCATCTATGCCTGGCAATTAGATACTTCAAACTCGGGCTGGATATATGATTATAAGATCATTGATATAGTCTATGGTACGCACAACCTCCCTTCAAGCTATATACAACAATATTGGACCGGTATTTCTTGGTTGAATGATACTAAATACAATTTGACCTTTGATGCAAACGATAATCAGACTTATGAATTAGAGCAAACATGGGATGGCGTGAACTGGGTTGACACCTATCAAACATTATATACCTTTAATGCCAACAATAATCTCATTATTGAACTTGACCAATCATGGAATGATACTGTCTGGGAAAATGATAATCAGTTTATCCCTACATACGATGCCAATAATAATCTGGTCAGTGAATTAAATCAATCCTGGAATGATACAGTCTGGGAAGATTTTTTAAATGTCATTTACACTTATGATGTCAACAATGATCAGGTTGGTGAAATAGACCAATACTGGGATGGTTCTGCATGGGTGACTATCACTCAGGCAATTTATACTTATGATGATAATCATAATAGGACAGGAGGACTGGTTCAATTATTATTGGGCAGCACGTTCGAGGATTATGCTCAATACTCTTATACTTACGATGCAAACAATAATCAGATCGCATCAAAAACGCAGTCATGGGATGGCAATGAATGGATAAATTTCTCGATAGGCCGTTTTCACTATGATAATGATAATTTCCTGACCAGTGAAGTTGAAGAATATTTTGACAGCCTTGGGATTTCAATCATATATGGGGACAGTATCCACTATTATTTTCATTCTGTAACAGGGACTAAAGATTTGAGTAAGAATGATGAGAATATCTCTGTATATCCGAACCCAAGTAATGGATTAGTCACCGTTCATTTTCCAGATAGCTTCAGCTCGATTGAAGTTTACAACATTCTTGGTGAACGTATAGATGCTGATTTTAAATTCAGTACCCATACTTCAAAAGATATAGATCTGTCTAACCAGGGAAAAGGAATTTACTTTATCCATGTGTTTGATGGAATGAAAACATACATCCGGAAGGTTATCATTCAGTGATTTATTTTTCCTGCCCAAAGCACAGGTTTCCATTATTTGTATCATCATCGACAATTCTGCTACTTTTGAGGTTGCATTTGGAAAATAGTGCATCTTAAACTGTGTAGAATTGGATATGAAAGAAATGAACATGAAAAACTTTGGATGGATCTTTTCCATCATAATTCTTAGCGGGTTATTCATTATACCTGTTAGCTGTAATAAAGATGATGAATCTCATCCTGTCATCAGCCTGACCACTGCCCCGATCACTAATGTCACAAAGACTTTCGCTATGAGCGGTGGCACCATTACCGGTGACGGAGGATCCCCGATCACCGGAAGAGGAGTATGCTGGAGTAAACTACCCGATCCGACAATCCTTGATTTTAAAACGGAAGATGGAAATGGTACAGGTTTTTTTGGGAGCACACTGACATCACTCGATTCAAGTACTGTATATTATGTACGTGCATACGCCATCAATGCCAATGATACTGTATATGGAAATGAATTGTCATTTTCCACTTTACCATTTATTTATTATTCAGCTATAGCTGCAGGGTCAGGTCATTCTTTAGCATTAAAGACAGATGGATCTTTATGGGCCTGGGGATGGAATCAATATGGCCAATTAGGCGATGGCTCTTTCACCAATAGACAAAGTCCGATCAAAGTTGGAGATGGTTATACAGCTATTGCAGCCGGAGGATTTACATATCAATTCTCTATTCCTGTTGCTGTAGGACACTCATTGGGTTTGAAGACTGACAGCTCAATTTGGGGTTGGGGATCAAATGATTTCGGACAAGTGGGTGATGGCTCAATTTTACCAAGAAAATCACCTGTCCTCATAAGTTTCGGATATAAAATCATCGATGCAGGTGATTCGCATTCATTAGCCATTAAAACCGATGGGTCATTGTGGGGATGGGGAAGCGATAGCGCCGGCCAGGTCGGGGATTCATCATTATCAAACCAATTATCTCCGGTGCGCGTCGGATCAGACTATATTGCCATTGCTGCCGGTGGTCAACATTCACTTGGCATAAAATCGGATGGAACATTATGGGCATGGGGAAATAATACACTTGGTCAATTAGGCGATGGCACTGTACTGCCAAAGAAATCACCCAAATATATCGGTTCAGACTATGCTGCTGTCAGCGCGGGATATGAATATTCATTGGCGCTGAAAACTGATGGTACATTATGGACATGGGGTAATAATAGTGATGGCCAATTAGGTGACGGCACCTTTGATCAAAAATTTGTACCTGAAATGATTGGTGAGAATTTTATGTCGATTGCTGCCGGTGGAGAGCATGCTTTAGCGATAAAGACTGATGGTACGTTGTGGGCATGGGGAAATAATAGTGCAGGACAAGTTGGTAATGGTACTTCTGTAGACATAAACTCACCGGTGCTGATTGGCCCCGGATATGCGGTGATCGCTGCCGGCGATGAATATTCACTTGCGCTGAAAACTGATGGGACCTTATGGGCATGGGGATTAAATTATTGGGGACAGTTAGGTGACGGCACAACAACAGATAAAAATATACCCACATTGATTGGGCCTCATTGAAATGAATTGTATCGGACATTATTTTTTCAAAAAAGGTAATTTTCTGAAATGAAATAAATAAGTGAGATAATTATTCACAATTCCGGTAAAATTTACACAAAGCATGATAACAGATATCCGGACTTTTTTCGAGGATTGGGATCCATGGATTCTGACGCATGGATTTAGAATCCTGCTCATCATCATCATAGCCTATGGCATTAAGTTCTTAGGAAAACTCTTTGTTGAAAGAGTGGTGAGGCTCGCCGTCAAACAAGATGCAAGAAGGACAGCGCACGATGAAAAGAAACGGGAAGACACGCTTATCCGTGTTTTTGCACTTGTGGTCACTTATTCAATTATTGGTATTGCCGTGGTCATGATCTTACAGGAAGTCGGCATTCCAGTCGAGCCGATATTGGCCGGTGCGGGAATATTCGGAATAGCGATAGGTTTCGGGAGCCAGTTTCTCATCCGGGATATTATCAATGGCTTCTTTTTGATCATGGAAAATCAATACCGGATTGGGGATTTGGTCCGTTTTGAAAGTATTTCAGGAAAAGTGGAGGATATAAAATTGCGCATTACAACATTGCGTGATATGGATGGCACTGTTCATTATATTCCAAATGGTGAAATCAAAAAAGTATCTAATTATTCAAAATCAATTTCCAATATTAATATGAAGATCCCGGTTGCCTATGATTCTGACATGGACCTGGTGATCAATACGATCAATAAAGTTGGCGAGGAGTTATCACTGGATCCTGTCTGGAAGGAATTTGTAATTTCCCCGGTCCAATTTAAATGGGTTGAAGAATTTACAGATGCCACCATTCACTTAAGAATCACCGGGCATGCACAACCACTTAAACAATTGGCGGTGGCCGGGCAATATCGCAAACAGATTAAAGAAGCTTTTGACAAAGAGAGGATAAGAATGTCATCCCAGGTTACATATTTCCGCGATTTGGATAACCCGAAAGAATCAACAGGTAAATAGTCAATAAATAAATTAATCTTTTACAAGTTAAGGAATGACAGGTTATTGAATTTCCTTAAGATATTTTTGAGTTCATATTAATTATTTATTTAATTTCTGTTCATACATATTAAATTATTATTGAAGGCTTTATCATTATTTTTTTTTGAAAAATTATTTTCAGGTAAGAGAATTATCTTATCTTGTCCCATCTCGCTCCCTTATCGATGTTGATTGAAAACTCGATGTGATGCAAATAATTCATCATTAATTGATCACAGGGAACACCAATCGGTCCAGGTCAATCACTTTAGAATCTAAATGTTGTTTTATCCCCCCGATGTAATCATTTTTTATCTTATTTATAAGTGATTGATGTAGTTTATTTTAAGTCAAAATCATTGCTGTAACTGACTTAACCAAATATTTCGTTTGATCTGACACCCAAAATGATTTACCCATGAAATGGATCTCCTTTCTATCGGGGTTGGTACTTTGTCAAATGACTTCCTTTGCCCAGGTGGGCATCGGAACCACTACCCCCAACTCCAAGTCACTGCTCGACCTTTCTTCCAACACCAGGGGCCTTCTTATCCCCAGGATGACAGGAGCTGAAAAAACCAACATGGCTCTCACATCTGATGATGCCGGAATGATGATCTTTCAGACTGATATTTTTAATCAAACGCCAAAAGGCCTTTACACATATGATGGAACCGGTTGGGTGATACCTGTGGCTAATGGAACATCTAACGGACAGACCATAAGATGGGATGGTATCAAATGGGCGG
>JAAEAZ010335001.1_pt1 | contig 9810 bp, 8 predicted proteins | sample 7277811 | NCBI WGS metagenome assembly JAAEAZ01 (sample SAMN13876997, study PRJNA601929) | soil metagenome | isolation source: soil | host: Panicum virgatum | place: USA: Fermi National Accelerator Laboratory | collected 2010-11-19 | reverse complement strand
CGCACCGCGTTCGATGCGTGCCGGCTGCCGCTCGCACTGATGACCCCGCAGGGCGTGATCGTCGCCGCGAACCCCGCGTTCGCGCGCTTCGTGATGGGCGTGTCGGTCGAGGTCGAGGGCTTGCCGGTGCGCTCGACGCCGCTCGCCGGCGCGTGGTCGACCGCCGAGCAGGACCTCGCGCGCACGCTGGCCGGCAACCCGGTGCGGCGGATCCTCGAGATCGACGTCGCGGTCGGCGAGTCGCGCCGGCTGTTGCTCTGGCTCGACGCCGTGTCGGGCGACCATGTCGTGCTCGGCGTCCAGCCCCTCGAGCTGTAGCGAGGCCCCGATCGGCGAGTCCGCCGGGTGAAGCGCCGGGCCGGTGCTTGATGGGCGCGGTGCACGCCTGGCCGCAGGGGCCACGGCGCACCTGCGGCGTCGCACGCGATCGCACGGCGGCCGGCGGGCGTGGCCCGCGCGCCGGTCTCGACCCGGTGCATGCGATGCATGCGATTTGCCTGGTGCTGAAGCGCAGCATGACAAGCAGCGGACCGAGATGTCCGAGGCGAGGCCTCGGGTCATGGGCGCTCATCCCGAGAGCGTCGAGATCTGATTATTCGAGCCAGGAGCCAGGTAGGGCAGCCACGCAGAAAGGACCATGCGCATGATCCGGGACGTCATCCACAACCGCGAGTGAAGCCGCGTTGCAGCGACCCTCCTCGAGCGGCGATCGGCACGACCCGACGATCCCAGCACGCTAGCCGCGCTGGACGTAGATCGGACGCGCCTGGTCGGTCGCGTGGGCGACGAGGCGCGGCGGGCGCTGCCACTGGTGACCGACGGTGACGCTGCCGCCGCCGCACGGGAAGACCCAGCGCTCGCTCACGTGCCAGTCCACGAGCTGAGTCGGGGATAGGGCGTGGCGATCGTCGGTGATGTGGACGAGGGTGGCGGCTTCGTAGCGGTAGAGCTCGCTGCGCTGCGGGGGCTGACCGACGCGGAGGTGGACGGGGCCGGGGTGCTCGAAGGCGGTGACGGTGGCCGGGAGGCGGACGACGAGGCCGGCGGCCCACTCGGAGCCGAGGTCGAGCGGACCGAGCCAGGTGGTGGGGGTATCGGTCGAGGTGCTGCCGATGCGCTCGACGCAGCTCGCCACCATGGTCGACCGCCGAGCAGGACCTCGCGTGCACGCTGGCCGGCAACCCGGTGTGGCGGAGCAATCGGAGCAACGTCGCGGTCGGCGAGTCGCGCCGGCTCCTCTTGTGGCTCGACGCCGTGTTGGGCCGCTTGGGGAAGTGCTCACCCTTCGACTCTTGCTACCTCCGGCGGACGTAGGTCGTGTATGACGTAGAAGGGATGCACCTTCCCCCGCCAGCGGCCTCGGCCCCGAGACTGGTATCCGATCGCTCGCACTTGCTGCGCCATTGCTCGTAGTTCTTCGCGTGCGCATGGTCTCCCGTCCAGTTCCATACCCCAGGCGAGAACGTATGCCTGCAAATCAGTAACCTGCACGAGGGTCGTGAGTTCGCTGTGGACAATGAATGGCTCGGGCATGATCCGCATGGCTCGGCGGCGACCGGTTGCGGTGTCTCTAAAGTACTCCTGCATCATCGAAACAAGCCTAGTGTTGAGTGAGCTATCTAGCTCATCGAGTATTAAGAATCCGTTTTGCCGATGAGCTTCTAGGAAGTTATAAAATCGCTCCAAGAGAAATGCGTAGTCCTTTCTCAGATAGGTGTGAGTTGCAATCCGTGGAGCTGCGCGGATCACCATGCTGGCGAACGCACAACAGCGACGTTGCGCGCAGAGTTCGAATACATGCTCAACAAACGCGAGTTTGGCTTGGGCGAGAGCCGTTAACTGGTTTCTTGTGTGGTGGGAGTCACGACATTCTTTCCGCGCAAGTGCGCCTTCATATAAGGCTTCGTTTGCAAACGCACGGCGCTCTACTGGTCCAAACGCCGGCATCTGGTTTGCATGTCGGAAAACCTTGCGTTTCAGCAGATCTTTCGCCTTGAGCTCGGTGCCCTCTTTGCTTAGTCGCTGACCGAAGAACGCGACCTCTGCGTCGTGAACAGCAGTAATTAATGGCCAGAGCTGAGATTCATCAACAGCAAGTCCAGCAAGGACTTCATATGGTGATGATTTTCCATCGGTCCCACTCTCATCGACGAAGAGGAAATAGGCCATGGTCTCAGCTATGCGGCGATCTCGATCTCAGATCGACCATTGCTCGAGAGAACGTCGTTGACTTTGGATACATCATCGATGCTGAGGAGTCCTCGACGTACCATCTCGGGTACCGCGTGAACTGGATCGCATAGGAGTATCCAAGTTTTGAGTCCGTCCTTCGCTTCGAGGATTAAGCCAACTTCTTTGAGTCGCTCCATTGGCTCGATTAATTTGTGCCGCGACGAGAGCCCTACACCGTACGCAAGCTCATCCAGATCAGCATCGACCATGTTCATCGGCCCGTCGCGAAAGCTGTAGAGCGCCATCAGGACCAAGAAGTCGCCGCGGCGTAGGGCTTGGGTGTCCTGTCGGAAAGCACGAACCAGGACCCGAAAAATGACTGGCAGCGGCGCGAAGCCCTGCCGCGTGTTGTCGAAGGTCAACGCCTCAGCACGCGGGAACAGCCTGGTGCGAAGACGTCGGAGTTGCTGTAGGCGGCGACTTTCTGCCATGGTAGTCTTCCGGATCGAGAAAGCCCGCGAATGTAGTTCGAACCGCCTATCATGGCAACAATATTGTAGTTATTGGCGTAATAACCGAGCGATGGTTCCGGATTAGGAACAATTCTTCCAAAATCTGTTCCCAATCCGGAAACTATAACCTAGTGATTTCAACTAGTTATATTATTTTTCTCTTGGTCTCTTGGAGATCTTGCTACTCTTCTCGAGGCGTCGAGCCGCAGCCAGTGCTTGACGGGATCGACTTCGAGCCGTAGAAATGGTCTTGGAGGCTCTGTTCGGCGACGGACATTGCCTTTTCTTGTTTAAGTTGTGGCCCCAGGGGATGGTGCGGCGGTCTGGCCCGCATTTGCGGTAGGTACGAGCGTTGCGTTCAGCTGACCAACCCGAAGCAGTGATCTGCCGTGGATCGCCGGCATGGTGGTGGAGACCGCGACCGGCGTACCGTGGGATCAGCTCGATGGTGATACGCTGGCCGCCCATCTGGTGAGCTGGCAGGGTCACTGGACCGACGAGGCGCTGACTACGTTCGTCACTGGCAGATCGAGGACGGGTACCGGGGTTCATACGGTAAGCGCATGCCGCGCAGGTTGCGGTGATACCGTGACCACCCGTGTCAGTCGACGGCGGCCCGGATCGCTCGCGCGCGCGCCCGGGGGGTGGCATGCCGGAGCGGTCGATGGACAAGCCGAACCTGCCGAGCACGCCGAACATGCCTGACACCGATGACGCCCGGGCCGCGCCGCAGGAGCTGGTGTTCCCGGACGAGGCGTTTCGGGGGCAGCAGCCGATCGCCGGCGCGCCGCGGCCGTTCCGGCTGCCGCCGGTGAAGCCGTTCACGCTGGCCTGCGGGGTCAAGGTCTACCTCGTCGAGCAGCACGCGCTGCCGCTGGTCTCGATGGATCTGTCGTTCGACGGCGGCGCGGCGGTCGATCCGGCCGGCAAGGAGGGGCTCGCGAGCGTATGCATGGCGATGCTGACGGAGGGCACCGCAGAGCTCGACAAGCCGGCGTACGCCGAGCGCCTGGCGGACACCGCGTCGAGCATCGGCGGCTACGCCGGCGACGACACGGTCGGGATCACGCTGTCGAGCCTCGTCAAGCACCTCGATCCGACGTTCGCGCTGCTGGTCGATACGCTGCGCGCGCCGGGGTTCCGCCGGTCCGACTTCGACCGCATGATCCAGCGCCGGATCGAGGGCATCAAGCAGACCAAGGGCAGCCCGGCGTCGGTCGCGTCGCGGGTCAGCGGCGCGGTGCTGTACGGCCCCGACCACCCGCTCGGCACGGTGATCACCGAGCGCTCGCTGGCGGCGATCACGCTCGACGACTGCAAGGCGTTCGCGCGGGCGTGGCTGTTGCCGCATAACGCCCGGCTGTTCGTCGTCGGCGACGTGACCGAGGCCAGGATGCGCGCGTGCTTCGACTCGCCGCGGCTCTTTGGCTGGACCGGGGCGGGGCCCGCGCTGCCCGCGCCGGCGGCGCCACGGACGATGCCGGGCCGGATCTTCTTCGTCGATCTGCCCGGCGCGGCGCAGTCGACCGTGTCGTACCTGCAGCTCGGTCCGCGGCGCACCGCGCCGGACTACTTCGCGACGTCGCTCATGGCGGCGGTGCTCGGCGGCGGGTTCACCAGCCGCATCAACATGAACCTCCGCGAGGACAAGGGATACGCGTACAGCGCGCGCGGCGCGTTCAGCTACGCGAGATCGTGCGGCGCGTTCGTCGCGAGCGCGCCGGTGGCGGGCAACGCTACCTATCAGGCGATCCTGGAGCTCGATCGCGAGATCAAGGGCCTGTGGGCCGGCAAGCGCGAGCGCGCGATCAAGGCCGGCGAGCTCGAGCGCGAGAAGCGCGGCGCGATCCTGGGCCTCCCCGGTCGGTTCGCGACGGCACAGGCCGCGCTCGGCCAGTATCGCGGGCTGGTCTACTTCGGCCTGCCGCTCGACTACTACGACTCGTACGTCGACCGGCTCGGCAAGGTCTCGGTGGCCGACGCGATGGCCGCGGCGGCCCGGCACCTGCGTCCGGGTCAGGCGGTGTATGTCGTCGTCGGCGACGGTGCCCGGGAGCTGATCGTCCGGGTCCCGGACGAGGGCGGCGGGCCGCGTGGATGGCGAGACGTGCCGTACGTCAAGGACGGGGTGCAGCTGACGCTGCGCGAAGCGCTCGCCGATCTCGCGGTGCGCGGCGATGTGGGCAGCGGTGGGCTCGTCGAGCTCGATGCGGACGGGCGCGTGAAGTGATCGCCGCGACGGTCGCCGCGAGAATTCTACACAGGGTGGTGGTCACGCCGCGGCAGGTGCGGTTCACCAGGACCGTCCACCCGTCTACCCTGCCGGCGACCCGGATCCACGCATGTGACTCTCGTAGCTCGACAATTTTGGGGAGTCGACCTCGATCCAGGAACTGGGCCAGGAACTGGCCAGGAACTGGCCAGGAACTGGAACGAAGTTTACGAGGTAGCTTTGAACCTCGCGGTAAGCTCGGCCGTGATGGCAGGCTTGGTCGGAGATGCCGGCGCGATCTATGCCGCCACGAGCTCGGGCGACGTCGCGCGCATCGCTGCGCCGCGAACCTCGAGCGCAGGTGGTGATACGCTGTGGGCCAGGACCAGGCATGGGCGGCGGCGACCAGACCACCGGCGGCCAGAGGGTCGAGACCACGTCGGTCGAGACCACGTCGGGGGTCACCCTGATGGGATGGCGGGTGGTGATGTGATGCGGGCGCGAGCCGCCATGGCCGCCCGGGGACGAGCCCGCGGCCAGCGAGGGTTCACGCTGCTCGAGCTCCTGATCACGCTGAGCGTGACGACGATCGGGCTGGTCGGGCTCTTGTCGCTGCACCTCAGCATCGTCCGCGGCAACGACGGGGCGAGCCGCTCGGCGGAGGCGCAGCAGCTGGCCGTGAACGAGATCGAGTCGCTGCGCGCGTTGCCCACCAGCCTGATGATGAAGGCGCTGACGGGCAACACGACCCCGCAGTTGCCGATCCTGCCGGCACCCCGGGCGGTCACGGGCCGCAGCGGGATGAAGTTCACGATCACGACCACGGTCACCGGGCTGCCCGGCCTGTCCGCGAACCCGCCCGGTCTCCCCGCGCCCTTGATCAAGATCCGCACCGTGGTGTCGTGGACCGAGACTGGTGGCGTCGCGGGCACCAACGGCGGTCAGCTCGATCACGCGATCTCGCTCGAGGTCGTGCGCACGCTGCAAGAGGTGCTATGAGCCGCCGCCGGCCACGCGGCTTCACGCTGATCGAGCTGATGGTCGCGCTGCTGGTGAGCTCGTTGCTCGTCGGGATGATCCTGGCGATCTTCTCGCGGATGTCGATCGCGTACCGCGGCCAGCAGCAGATCGCCGGGGTCCAGCAGGTGCTCGCCGCGGCGCGTGCGACGATCGAGCTCGACGCCAGGCAGGCCGGCCTCAAGATGCCCCAGGGCTTCAAGATCTTCACTGATGAGCCAGGCGGGACGTTCCATGCGCCGGTGAGCGTCATCAACAGCAGCAAAGACCCCGATCAGATCGCGTTCTTCTACGCCGATACGAGCATCAAGGCCACCCTGACTTCGGGCGGCGAGTTTCACCTCGATGGCATACGCTTTGGCACGTCGCTTGACCTCGCTAGTGTCGAGCCGCCCGGCAGCTTCGCGAAGGATGACCTCGTGGTCCTGGTACATCCGGAAGACGATCAGCTGGGCGTCGGCTCGAACGACCCATCGATCGCAAAGTACCACGCATGTGTCCTGCAACTCGCGGACGCCAGCACGACGGACACCGGGCAGGTCACTTTCAAAACCAGCGGGCTGTGGAGCAAAGGGGACTTTGCCTACTGCGTGTACCGGGATTCGGGGGGAAACCCGAAGGATATCGACGATGGGAATTGGATGCTCTACAAGTTTGTGGCGCGAGCCTATCGGATCGATCCTACGGACGCGCGGCGGGCGCTCGGCGCGCTCCAGCAGTCCCCGACGGGCGGCCTGTTCGGCACCAAGGACGACAACTGGACCGACCTGGCCTACGGCTTCACCGACCTCCAGACCGCGCTCCAGGTCTATGACGGTGATGGCACAGATCTCGACAAAGACGGCAACGCCGATCGCGAGTGGTACTCCAGTAATCTGCAGGACACCAAGACCCAGCCGGCTGCACAGCTGCCTGTCCCGCTCCAGGTGTCGATCAGCCTGGTCGCGCGCACCGATCGCGACGTCGAGGGGATCTCGACCGCGCGGACCCCCGAGCTGACCGAAGCCGGCCTCAACCCACTGCCATGGGCTCCCTGTTGCACGCGGGACAATAATCCCATCGGCGACCATCCCGGGGTGGCCCTGCCGTCGAACGATCCGGCGCTCCTTGGGTCGCGGATCTATCGCTACATCACGTTTCAGGTCGACTTCCGCAACCTGGGGGTCGGCCGATGAAGCGACGCCAGGCCGGCTTCACGCTGACCGAGCTGATGGTCGTGGTCTCGATCATCGGGATCCTGGTCACGATGGCGATCGTCTACATGCGGCCGAGGGTGCGCCCGATCGACGTCGCGACCCGGGTCGGCGACCTGTTTCATGAGGCCAGCCGCCGTGCGGTGGCGCTCGGCCCGGTGCGCCAGGATGTGGCCGTGGTGTTCGGGCGGGCGCGGACGCGGATCACCACGCAGGTGGTCACGATCCCACCGGGTGTTACGGCGGTGAAGTTCACGCTCGAGCGGCTGCAGGAATCCACGGTCGACACCCCGACCAGCTGGATCTACGTCGAGGACTACACGACCGACAAGAACGTGGCGGTCGTGCAGTGGGCACCCGGTGTGGGCGATCAGACGATGGCCGGGATCAAGACGGACTTCACCGTGGGCCCCCCTGCGGGCTTCACCGCACAGTGCCGGCCCGACGGGACTTGCGATCCGCGGACCGTGTTCTTCCGGGCGGCCATCGCCGGCCCCACCTACGAGCAGCTGGCGAAGCTCTCGGTCATGCCGCTCGGCGGGTCGATCAACACCCGCACGGACTGGAACTGAGCGCTCCGGCGGGTGACACTGCGGGCGTGATGCGTGCAGCGATCCGAGACCTGAAAATCGGGCGAGCGTTCGCCGTGGCCGTGGTCGTGCTCGCGGCAGGCTGCCCCCCGAAGCTCCCCAACTACGACTACTCCAAGGAGCCGGATCCCCGGAGCGCGGAGCTCGTGCTCGGCGCCGGCGACGTGGTCGCGATCAACGTGTGGGAGAACGCCAACCTCAACACCGAGGCGACGATCCGGCCCGACGGCACCATCACGATGCCGCTCGTCGGCGACCTGAAGGCGACGGGCGAGACGCCGACGACGCTGAAGACGATGATCAAGACCAAGCTGCAGACCTTCATCAAGCTGCAGGGCACGGAGATCACCGTCGCGGTCAAGTCGTGGAAGAGCTACCGCTTCACGATCCAGGGCGAGGTCGGGCACGCGGGGGTGTTCTCGTCCGACCAGTACCTGACCGTCGCGGATGCGCTGGCGCAGGCGGGCGGGCTCAGCCGGTTCGCCAAGCACGCCGAGATCGTGCTGATGCGCCGCGACCCGAAGACCGGCACGATCAAGCACATCCCGCTCGACTACGACCTGATCGCGTCCGGCAAGCGTCCCGACATGAACATCTATGTGATCCCCGGCGATACGATCTGGGTCCCCTGATCGATCGCCGGCCGTGTCTCCGGCCGTGTCGCCGGCCATGGACGAGCCGGTGGTACGCCGGGCCGTACTACGCGATCCATGTCTGCCTGCGGCTGTTCGCCGCCGCTGCGCCCGCGTCGCCGGCCGTGGCGCGGGCGCTCCGGGCGCTGCGCGATACCCAGCGCGGCGATGGCGGCTGGGCTCGATGGCGCCGCGAGCGATCCGCTCGCCACGGCACTCGCGCTGCTCGGGCTCGCGGCCGGACAGCGCGCGTGCGGCGACCACGCCGATCCTCGATGACGGTTACCTCCTCCTCGACAACACGCGGGCGGAGCGGGCGCGGCGACGGTGGGCCGAGCGCGCGTGGCCCTGGCGGCTGCAACCGCGGGTGGCTCCGGGCCGGATCGTTCGGGCGATCGCCTCAGGGCGGCGTGTGGCGCGCGCGCGGGTCGCGGAACGCGCCCAGGGTCACGAGGCTGGTCCCGTCGGCGATCGTCAGGATGCCGCGGTCGACGATCGCGATCCGCGCGCCGTCCGGGCTGATCGCGTGGGCGCCGGTCCGCGCCGCGGCGACGTAGTCTTCCGAAAAGCCAGGCGCCGGGCAGGGCAGGTCGGCGACCACGCGGGGCCCGGTCGTCCACGTGCAACGCGCAGGCTCGCTGTTGATGCCGACGAGGATCGACGTCACACCCGGGGCGACGACCGCAGACGCGGACACCCAGTGTGCTGGCCCGGCGGCGGGCTCGAACGCCTTCGCGCCGGCGGGCAGCCGCTCGCCGTGGTTCGCCCAGGCGTCCTCGCCCACCGGGAACGCCACGCACGCGAGGCATTGATCGTAGCTCGCCGGCAGCCGCGCGGTGCCGCGCACGACGAGCTTGCGGGTGTCGATCACCGTTACCGTGCTGGGCAGCGCGGTCAGCGTCAGGATGCCGGTGGACGGATCGAACGAGCGCCCATAGTAGTTCACCGGCGAGGGCTTCCCGACGACGCGCCCGAGCCGCTTCCCGGTGACCAGGTCGTAGACCCACACCACGTTGCGGGCGGTCAGCACGGCGCGGTCGCCGTCGAGCACGATCAGCTCGACCGCACCGTGAAACTCGTCCCCGGTCGGGAGGCTCGCGTCGATCACCAGCTTGCCGTCGGCGATCCGGTAGATCCGCCGGTGCGCCCGGTCGCGGACGATCAGGTGGCGGTCGTCCGGCGACAGCTCGGCGTGCGGAAAGTTCCCGCCATGCGCGGTGAGCCGCACCGCGCCGGTCAGCGCCTCGGTCACCGCGAGGCTGCATCGTTGATCGTCGCCGCAGGTCGACTGCACGTACAGCGCGTGGCTGGTGGACCACGCGATGATCTCGTCGCCGTGCGCGATCGTGCGCACCCGCGCGAGCGTCGCGAGATCGTAGATGGCGGTCGTATAGTGGGGGATCGTCGCCTTCGGCTCCCACTGCGGGAAGCTGGAGACCTGGGCGAGCTGCGTCCCCAGCGACAGGCTCTGATCAAGCTTCG
>JAAEAZ010061100.1_pt1 | contig 9811 bp, 8 predicted proteins | sample 7277811 | NCBI WGS metagenome assembly JAAEAZ01 (sample SAMN13876997, study PRJNA601929) | soil metagenome | isolation source: soil | host: Panicum virgatum | place: USA: Fermi National Accelerator Laboratory | collected 2010-11-19 | reverse complement strand
GCAAAACGAGGACCTAAACCGGGTAAAAAACGTGGACGCAAACCTGGTGCTGCCAGGAAATCTGCTGTCACCAAAACAAGCGGCAGACGTGGAAGACCACCTGGCCCAGGTAAAAAGTCAGTTGCAAAAAAAGCTGCAAGGAAAGGAGCAAGACGCAGAGGCAGACCAAGTAAAGCAACAGTAAATGCTGCTGCAGCATCAATGTAATCAATGAAATATTTCATTCAAAAAAAAAGCCCGGCGAAATAGATCACCGGGCTTTTTTATTAAAACCAACTTTTCAATTTATCCTTTTACATGACAATTAATTTGAACGCATAAAGTTGTTTATCCTGTTTTAACAAAACAATATAAAGTCCTTTCGTAAGCCCGATTGACGCCAATTCCCATTTCCCTCCGGTTGTTGACATGGTACGTGAATCCATAAGCTTTCCATCAACTGACATAATGGAGAGAGAAGCATTTTTAGTTGGTAATTCAGACCATGTGATGATTGCATCTCCCTTCGTCGGATTAGGTTGAATGGTGACATATTCCGGCCATGCAGCTTCTGCTATTCCGGTAGAGAAATTGACAATGACAGGTGAAGGTGATAGATACTGACAACCATTAGCATCAACAATCGTAAAATTATAAGCACCGGGAGAAAGCCCGCTGATAGAAGTTCCAATTGCGCCATTACTCCAGGACACCTGGTAAGGAGCAATACCACCTTTGATATCCAGGATAATTGCACCATTATTTTGTTCAGCATTTGTTGCATCTGTGACCATTGTAGAATTCAGACCAATTTGATCCGGCTGTGAAATCATAAACGGACCTGTGGGCAGAACGCATCCATTGGCATCAGTTACTTCCGCCTGAACACTTCCACCGGGAAGTTGATTGATAAAGTTTTCCGCTTGAGGTGGTGCACCATTCCATGAATATTGATAAGGCCCTACTCCACCTGTAATATCTACGCTAACGGAACCATTTGTTTCACCATAACATAGATTATTGACTACTGTAGAACCAGCTAATGCCAGGATAGAAGGTTGATCAATAGTAAAGCTCCCGATAAAAATATTTCCAATATCATCAGAAACGATTACCTGGTAGTTTCCCGCCGGTACATCCTGAATTGAGGATGTTGTATAAGTCGTGTCCGGACCTGTCCACAAATATGTGTACACTCCTGAGCCACCTCCAACAGTTAGTACAACACCTCCTGTTGATCCCCCAAAACATTGAACATTAGTTACCAATGCATCAACTGTAAGAACACTGCCATTCGATGTGATTACAGCTGTCTGACAGGATTGACTGACACCACAACCGTTTTGAACAGAATGGCAAATCTCATATGTTCCGGCTGCTGCGTAAGTGTGCACCACGTTGACATCAGTAGATGAATTGCCATCTCCAAATGTCCAGTTCCAACCTGAAAGGTTACTACCGGTCGAATAATCTGTGCCACTCATAGTGAGCCCACTTGAAATGAATTGAAATGATGAAACTGCAGGAGCCGAATTATCCGGAACAATTGTACTATCCAGATTTGAGCAATTTGACGCAGGGTTGATCACCTCGATATAATAGGTTCCAGGTGCATCTACTACGGGATGATATGAAGCTCCACCAGAAACAATATTTCCATTTGTGGTTGTCCATGTCACTGTGTTCAGCGTATCACCACTTCCATTGAGGACGACCTGGAGATTTTCACAATTAATAGGAATTTCCTCTCCTGCATCGACAACAGGTATGTTGATATTCGATACAACTGTTGCAGTTGCGAGGGACTGACATTCAGATTGGACATCTGTCACCTGGAGTAGATAGGAACCAGCGAGATCAACTGTGATCGTGGCATTGTTGGGGTCCGAGGTGATGTGACCATTGATCGTAGTCCAGTGATAAGCAAAATCATTGTAGCCTCCTGATGCATAGCCGGTCAGATTGGTGGTCGACTGGATGCAATTTAATTCTGCGCCTTGTGTAACATCTAACTGCGGAGCATCCAGAAAATCAATCAGGATGACATCGGACCAGATACAACCATTTTGATCTGCTACATCAACACTCACATATCCGGCAGGAAGATCCACAATTTGATTTCCAAAAATGGTGCCCTCTGAAGAGCTTACTATATAATTGCCCACCCCACCGGAAATAGATAATGTGATCGTTCCATCTGCCTGGTCACAATCTTCCGGAGTTGTTTCAGCGCTCGCTTCTAACTGATCCGGTTCATCCACAGTGAATGATTGTTGCAGTGTGCATCCATTAACATCGGTAACAGTGAGAGAGTAAATATCTGCCGGGACGTTGTTAAGATTTTGAGAATTTGAACCATTACTCCATTCATATTCATATCCTGGAATTCCCCCCTGGACATCAATGAAAATATTCCCACTTGATGAACCATTACAAAGAACAGGTTCAATACTTACATCTGATAAGGTAACCGGTTCTGTAGCACCGGGAACAAAAACATCAAGTTTGGAAATTTTACCATAACCTTCAGTAACTGTGACGTGATAATCACCGCTGATGAGTCCACTGATGGTTTGTGATGTTGATCCAGTACTCCACTGATAAAAATAAGGTGCAAAACCTCCATTAGGCTCGGCGGTAATTAATCCATCTCCTGCACAAAGTGCTGGTTCCAAATCTGCAACTTCAACACCCATGTTGCAACTCTGCACGAAATTGCTCCACGTAGTAGCCGGTACCTGTCCCAATTCATAGAGAGTGGCATCGTGGCACACTGCATATAAAGTAGGGTAATAATTAACTCCATAAATGTTGGCTGTTTGATTCCCCGAAGGCAAATCAATAATTGGAAATGAAATATTGGCTACCCAATTACCCTGCGAAGTTGGAGTAAGACCTAAGAGATCGGCCATGCCAGTGGACCAATCAGACTCAATGTAGAATACCATGGCATCGTCAGCCCCATTGGGTCCATGTTCATTCCAGAAAGTTTCCAATGCTCCTGACATCATGTAATTCCAGCAGGGCCCACACCATGTGGCGGAGAATTCAAGCACTACCATTTTACCCTGGTTCAGATAATTGTAGAGTGTGTGAGAATTCCCGTTGATGTCGGTAAGTGTCCAATTGGGAGCTATAGATCCATCCGGAAGTTGGCTATAAGCGATGGAATGGATAGACAATAATAATACTGTCAACAGTTGGTAGACGTGCTTCATGATAAAGGGGTCGTTTTGTAAAGACCACTAAATATAATTCAAATATTTAATAGGTCAAATATGCCGGACCCAAAAATTGAGATGCCGGTCTATAGAGAAGGCTTAAAGGAAATGGGTATTACAAATTGAATTATATTCGGTTTGACAGTATATGACCGGAATATGGAACCAACTGATGACACATTTGCCGAAAAAAATCAATTAAAGGAGGCTGAAGCATCCTATAAAGAAATTGATTTTAAAAAGGAAGAGCTCAATCTCCTGACTTGTCCGAAATGCAATCATCTGATTGACAGCAAGGATATCAATATTGAAAAATTGATTGCAAAATGCAGCAATTGTGGTAATGTGTTTGGCTTTTCTTATGACAGTGCAACCTCCTCACTTGTCACTGAAAACATAATCCCAAAAGGGATCGAAGAATTGAAACTCAGGTCCGAACTTGAAATCAGGCTGAACTGGGCTGATACGATAAGTGAAGGAGGAAGATGGTTTATGATTTTGTTTACCGGAATTTGGAACCTGATATTGCTGCCATTTGTAGTGGGAGTCATCTTATCAGGTCAATGGGGAATTCTGATCTTCCTGGCTGCCCATTTATTCATTGGCCTGGGATTGCTTTGGAATCTGGCTACCATTTATTTTAATAAAACATATATAACCGTTACTAAAGAGGTAATCAATGTCACCACCAAACCTCTTTGGCATCCGATCTGGAGGGATAAGCATATTGATACAATTACCTTAAAGCAATTGTATGTATCGCAATATGTGCAGAGTTCAAGGAATGGAGTTCCGAATTATGCTTATGCTTTGTATGCAATATTGGATTCCGGGGAAAAAATTTCTCTTGTGCGAGGGATGAATCGGGAAACACAGAGTTACCTCGAGAGATCAATGGAAGAATACCTGGGGATAAAGAATATGAAAGTGCCGGATGAAGTCGAAGGTTGAAAGCAACGGAGAGAAAAGAATGATCAGGGTTGGATAAAATAAAAAAGCTGGGTGATTCACTTCAGAACAACCCAGCCCTACAAATTATAATCCCATGAACATATCCGTTTTTGATATTTAGATTTTTCTGAGAACTTCTTTTTTTCTTTTCGAAAGAGGACAGAAAGTTGCTTTTTCAGCAACCTTCTATCCATCAGAATTATAATCCCATGAACATATCTAAATTTGAATCCGATACTTCTACCGGCTCTTCTATTTTTTCTTTCAATTGATGATACAATAATCAGGAGATTGGTCAGCCTGAACAAGTACAAAAAAACATATTTGTTACAAGGGAATATGATATATTAATAAAATATTATAATTATAAATAATTGATTATCAGTATAATAATTTTATTTAGTATTTTTTGTTGATCATGTTTGTGAAAAATAAAATAAAAAATGCACCTGAAAACAGGGTATAAACCATTAAAAAATATTGATATAAATCAGGCTAAACCCTCTAAAAAGGATTTTGATATGCAGGGTTTGTCAGAGCAGTGCTATCCGTGAGCGTCAAAATAAACGCGATAATGTCTGATTTCTGAGCCTCAGAGAGGTGGAGATTATTCAAAAAAGCACTTTTATTCGGTGAAGATTTACCTCCGCTGGTATAGTGGTCCAGGACTTCCTGGAGAGTATTGAATCGTCCATCATGCATATAGGGGGCTGTAAAAGCAATGTTTCTCAGGGTCGGTGCTTTGAATTTACCATTGTCGCTAGCCTTTCCGGTAGTCACGCCATAGCCTTTATCAGCAAACCCTTCCAGGTCTGCGGATTCCTGTAATCCATTGTTAAAATAATCTGTGGACCCAAACAAAGGAGCAGTGTGACAATGACCGCATTGTGCATCCGGCAAGATGGGATCTACATTGAAGAACATCAGGTATCCACTGGTTTCACTATCATTCAGGAAAATCTCCCCTCTTGCAAACCGGTCATATCTTGTATTACCACCAGAGATGATGGTTCGTTCAAACTGCGCAATCGCTTTTGTAGCCAATTCTCTTGTAATTAAAGATGTATTTGCGATGCCAAATGCTTTCCTGAATTCCGATGGATAATCATGATGGCGTCTGAGTTTAAGTTCAACGTGATCCCAGGTCTCACCCATCTCAATTGTGTTCTCAACAGGTTTTAATGCTTGTTCTTCGAGTGTCGCCGCACGACCGTCCCAGAAAAATCCATGATATTCAAATCCGACATTGATCAGGTTAATAGCACTTCTGGCAGTATTGCCTGCCACACCGGGACTGAACGCAAGATTGTCTGTAAATGATCCTTTCTGTTTGTGACAAGTCGAGCAAGAAACCGTACTGTCAATGGAAAGAATCGGATCATAGAATAACTTTCTGCCGAGCCTGATCCCATCGATGGTCATTGGATTGTCGGCGGGCTGCTCCAATGCAGGGAATCCGGATGGTACTGCAGGCAAATATGGAACCGGTGAATAAGGAATATTGGTAAGATCCTGGTTATTCACGTCGGGCATGTCAATCGTGTCATGGCATTGGCTAAGGCCTATGAAACCTATTATGACTAAAAAATAAAAACTTGTTTTTTTTTGAAAACCCTTCATCACAATCAAAGATATACCCTATTGGAACAGGGTTAATGCACTTGACAGATTATTGACAATCTGAGCGATTTGAACACTATCTGCAGGATTGTGATTTTGAGGTTTTGATTTGATATCAATGCCATTCAATACTTCATTATAATCCAGGACGATGGCAATCTCTTTATTCTTACCGTCCTCGATTAATATTGGTGCCGTTCCCGTAAATGCTCTGTATAAATTGTCTGTACCTGTATGATATGCAAATCCCGGATCAAAGTTATTAGTCCCTGCAGTATCGATCTTGCCTTCAGTTTTCATAAAAATGTAGCTATTCCATGCCACCCAATAATCACTGGCATTACTCAATGGATGGCTGGACGGATAATCAGCAGGCTTCTTGGCATTCAAATCCGGAGGCACTCCGAATCCAAACCGGATAGCTGAATAATTTTTAGCAGGAATGTTATCAATATGAATTGTATATCCATTATCCGCGTCGGTCATGTTATCATAGCTCAGGTCAACCAATTCAATATCTTTCAGATTAACCGCGGTTGATTGATCCAGAAGAGCAATGTCTGAAACAAAAAAACTCAAATGGGTAAATTGAAGTTGCTGGGGACTTGTAAATGGCACAGTTGAAAACATCGGCAGGGGTTGACCTGCGTATACTGCTTTAAAGTGAATGGTCATGCTGCCTTCACCTGCCTGATCTTTTTTACAGGCACTGAACAATAGGACGATCAGCAAACCCGGGATAATAGATGAAATCTTCATACGAAGGGAATTAGTGGATTCAATGATAACGAAACGGGGAAAGGTTATGTTTCGTTCCTCAACTAAGGCGTTTTGAAAATGCTACCTGGAATTCCTGCCAATATGGACTGCTCAAAGGAACCTAAAACCTGGATATCTACGCCTGAAAACCAGTTCGCATAATTTACACTCAGGTTCAGAGTTGTATTAAGTCCTGTTTTAAAACTCAGATCGTAAGTTAATCTGAGATCTTGTGAAGTATGAATGAACAAAGTATCATAAATCAAAAGCGAAGTATCACGTTGAAGCACTAGACGGATTGCAGCTCTTGAAGATGTCCCTGCGTCATAGAGTGGGCTCTCATCAGCAAGTACAGGAGGTGTATTTGTGCCGGCAGGATCAACACAGTCCAATGCAGGAATCAAACCCAGTTTTAGAAAAACTGAATCTATCGTTGGAGAATTACGGGTTGCACCAAGGGTATATTGAAATTGCTTAGAATCAACGGAAACTATATCGGGTGTATAATGAAGCAAATCCCCATTACTGCATTTTATCATGGCGCTATCAACCGTATATTTCATATTTCCTGCATCCTTCCATGACCAGGAAGACAAATAATATTTCAAATCAGTGATTTTATATGGATGACCGTTAATATCCATAAGCGTATCAGTTGTGGAAAAGTTTCTCTCATTCCATTTTTGAGATAATGAAATGGATAAGGATGGATATGTGCAACATCCATCGCAGGCTTTGTCGGCACTAAAATCAAAATTAGATGCTGCTATATCAAGACAACCTTCTACTCTCGAAGTACATCCTGCGAAGAGTAAAAAGCATCCTGATACCAGGGCAATAATGAACAGATAAAATTTAGGCAGATAAATTCTTTTTATATTCTGTGACAAGTTTTTGGATGATTTTTTTAACCTGCTGTGAAAATTCTTTATTGAGCATCCAGTGATAATACTGCTGATCATTGTATAAAATTTCGGCAGCAGGCCGGCCCATGTATTTTCCAAAATTAAAAACGACGGTTCCCTGGTGATCGTACTTCAATCGTTGTGTTGCATCCAATATATTCTGATCATTGGTAAAAGCATCGAGAGACTTAACATCATTTTGAATAGGAGAAGGAAGGACTTCCCCATCCTCAGGAATAAAATCCATTCCCATGTACTTATTCAACTGGCCATCCAGCACTTCAATCGTGGCACGGACATCTTCCATGGCATCATGAGCATTCTGGATATTCTTTTGACAATAGAACTGATACGCTGCTCCCAATGTACGGGGTTCCATTTTATAAAAAATACGCTGCACATCAATGGTCCTCCGTGAATCAATGTCAAAATCCATTCTGACACGTGCAAACTCTTCCATCAGGACCGGAATATCAAACCGATTAGAATTGTAACCAGCAAGATCTGCGTCACCGATAAAATCAAAAATTTCTTTAGCCACCAATTGGAAAGTTGGCTTGTTAGCGACATCCTGCGGCGTGATACCGTGTACGGCCATAGCTTCTGCTGAGATCGGAATCCCAGGATTAATCAAGTAACATTTTTCAGCAGGCTCGGATTTGTTTTTGTGATACCGGATCATCGCCAGTTGGATAATACGGTCCCTCAGCACATTTAAACCAGTGGATTCAATATCAAAAAATACAAGGTCCCGATCTAATTGAAGATTCATTTATTTTTTTTGTTTTTCCTGTTTGTTAAAGACTCCTTCAGAACCAGCTTGCTCGCTAATACCATGAAGTTGAACGGGTGTCCGTTTTTTGCGCAATCGTATATTGAGTACTTCCACAAGCAGGGAAAATGCAATAGCGAAATAGAGATAACCTTTCGGGACTTCACCTATTTCGGAACCTCCTACTACGACATGTCCAAGATGAGCGCCTTCGGCTATGAGCATAAAACCAATCAGCAGTAAAAATGACAATCCGAGCATTTGAATCGTGGGGTGATTATTGACAAATCTTCCTACAGGGCCTGCAAAGGACATCATGATCAGCACTGAGATCACCACAGCAATAATCATCACCACAATATCATGGGTCAGTCCAACTGCCGTGAGGATGGAGTCAAAAGAAAATACGATATTGATCATACAGATTTGAATCACGGCTTTAGCCAGGGTTCCTACCGACGTCTGTGGTGGGTGGAATTCTTCGGGTCCCCTGCCTTCCAGTTTATGATGGATTTCTGTCACACTCTTATAAAGAAGGAAGATCCCTCCGCCGAACAAAATCAGTGACTGGCCACTGAGGGCTACAGAACAAAAGCTTCCGTGAGTGACAAGGAAAGGTTGGGACAATGCGATCAGGGCCGTTATTCCAAAAAGTAAAATAATCCGGAAGACCATGGCCAGGAAAAGACCCATATTTCTTGCTTTTGGACGTTGTTCCTCCGTAAGGTGATTGGAGGTGATGGTAATGAATATTATATTATCGACCCCCAAAACGATTTCAAGAAAAGTCAAGGTCACTAAACTGATCCAAACTTCAGCAGAGGAAAAATCTGGCATTTGCAGGAGGAAGAATAGTCTCATCAGTCTTTGGTGTTGAAGTAGAGGGGCTAAGATCGGAAATTTCGCCACTTTTAATCGTGCTCATCAGGCATGAATCAGATTGTATCTTTGGCCGCTAGAACAAAAGTCAATGATCTTGAGGAATCTAAAACGAAAAAGCATGGCCAGGTGGATTTTTATTTTGATGTCCATTTACCTGATCCAATCCTGCCAGAAAAAAGTTGAAACTCCGGTGGTTACGCCTTCCGGACCCGATGTAAAAGCCCGGTTTACCCTCATGGCTCCGGCAGCCACAGGGGTATCTTTCTCAAATAATTTTAAAGAAGATTATAACTACAACTTTTACAATTATCCCTATATCTATAACGGTGGTGGTGTCGCTGCCGGTGATGTCAATGGGGATAGCCTTCCTGATTTATACTTCACAGCTACGTTTGGTCCGAATAAATTGTACCTCAACCTGGGTAATTTCAAATTTATGGATATAACCGATAAAGCGGGAGTTGCAGCAGATGTTGGTTTTAAGACCGGTACAGTGATGGCTGATATTAATGGTGATGGAAAACTTGATATTTACGTTTGTCGAACAAGTAAAACGGATGACCATCAAAAAACGGATCATGCTTTTATCAATATGGGCAACAAAATTGAAAATGGAGTAGCCATACCGATGTTCGAGGATCAGAGTAAAAAACTTGGCCTCGACGACAACAGCAATACGAATCATGCATGCTTTTTTGATTATGACCGTGATGGTGATCTTG
>JAAEAZ010014744.1_pt1 | contig 9856 bp, 9 predicted proteins | sample 7277811 | NCBI WGS metagenome assembly JAAEAZ01 (sample SAMN13876997, study PRJNA601929) | soil metagenome | isolation source: soil | host: Panicum virgatum | place: USA: Fermi National Accelerator Laboratory | collected 2010-11-19 | reverse complement strand
GCGACCATCGCGCCGAGCCCCGAGGTGCGCAGCATGTAGCCGCAAGTCGCGAGCAGGCCATATGCCAGCGCGCGCGGCACCGACGCCTTGCGACCGGTCGCCTGACAGACGTGGAGGTGCGCGACCAGCGCGGCCATGCTGGTGCCGAGCGAGATGATCGACACCACGGTCCAGGTCAGGCCGACCGCGATGATGACCTCGCTCGCGACGAGGGCGCTCGCGCCGAGCAGCGTGGCGACCCGCCCTGGCCCGGGCCGCGGATCGACGAGCTCCATGCACGTGTGGATCATCACGGCGCCGCTGACCGCGACCAGAGCGTACAGGTAGAGGCCGTACCACGGCACCTCCGGGCGGAGGTGGTAAGCGGCGCTCAGCACCCGAACCAGGATCGGCGAGATCCACGGTGTGAACGCCCCGCTGCGCAGGTACAGGATGAGCCCGGGATCGTCGTTGATGAGGAAGGTGCGCGGCAGGCGCCACGCGACCATCACGACGATCGCCGTCGAGACGCCGAACGCGAGCGCTGCTCGGCGAAGCTGGCGGTGCGGCGCGCTCATCGCGAGGGTGCGCCTCCCGGCTGGGTTACTTCGATCGCGAAGCCCGAGGCAATCGTGTGGGCCGCCGGGTGGTTGCCCACGAACCGAAACGCGTCATCGCGCCGCACCGCGAGCCCGCAGGCGCCGTACGCGAGCTCGCCGCCGCGCTCGGTGAGCCCGCGCCGATACGTCGGGCACACGAGCACCGGCCGGATCCGATCGAGCAGCTGTTCCCGGCGCGTCATGGCGCGCGGACCCTACCATGGCGCCCGGTCGCCATGAACCTGGGCCGCCAGCGACGATGGCTCGTTCCATGAGGCCCTGCTGCCGGGCGCATCGTGCGCGCGGTCGTGACCACGGCGGCAATCCACGGGCGGCGAGTGGTCCGATCTGTCCGTGACGGCGTCTACCCGTTCTGGGTGCCGCTCTCATCAAGGCCTCGTATTCGGCTTCGCTATCCCTCCAGGAGTGCTTGAACACCGTCACGAGCGCGACCTGTCGGCCAGCGAACGAGCACGAACACCGTCACGAGCGCGACCTGTCGGCCAGCGAACGAGCCAGATCGAGGGCTCCATGGGGTCGAGCACCGCGACGCCGTGGTTGAACCGGCCGTCGTGGAGAAGGCTCCGACTATAAAAGTCGTTTGGACAACTCCTCCAGATACCAAATTAGGCAGTGGTTGATTCAGGGTTTCGCAACCTCGGAATAGAGGACCATACATTTGGGGTTTCGAGCTGTCATCAATTGCAATAGAAAAAAGGGGTACATCGTTGTTTCATTTATCAAATAACGGAAATAATATGGGTAAACCGTCTTGTATTTTACCTGTTTTACTCCTGATGATGACAATACCGTACGCTCTTGCATGCTGAGTTGTGTTTTCCAGCCTTCGTGTTTTCTGACCAAGGAATCCGATAAACCGAGGAGGATATTGGAGAGAGGATAGGTTAGGCCAGCAAGATGCGTACTCTTTAAGTTGAATTTTTCTGAAAGAATCTGGAAGTCTTCGTATTCGTATCGCCTGAAATGCCCGGAAGTTTCATCCTCGATCCCCCAATATTTCATACCCGCAGGAACTATTGAAATGATTCGGCCGCCCGCTTTTAGAACCGATGAAGATTTCTTGAAGAACAGGTCAACATCTTCCTCGGGTAGGTGTTCAATTACATGCGAGGAGATGATGATGTCTACGCTGTCACCGTCGTACTCCAGAAAGTTGGAGTTCCTGACAGCATACTGTTGCTGACTCAGATAGAACTCATTTCTCCTTGAATTGTTCGCACAAGCCTTTTCACTAAGATCAAATCCGATGCCATTCAATCCGGCTTCCAAAAGGATGTTGGAAATATTTCCATTTCCAGCGCCCATTTCGATAAATCGCATGCCTCTCATGGCCCATTTCTTCAATCGGCTCTTGAGATACATGTTTTGAAGCACGTTGCCTGGTGCTTGGTCGTACGTTTTCGGCTCAGACATACGCAAATTCTTACACCCCTGGGGGCTACAATGGCAAAGGCTCCGCCTTGAAATGGTGCGGCTCCTTACATCGGGTTCGACGGGTGGCAGCTGGCGCCCGCGCCCGCGCGTCACGGCTCGGCCACTTCGAGGTGGCGGACCTCGAAGCCGGCGTGCGTGCCCGGCTTGACCGTGACATGAAGGTGCTGCGCCGATACCACGGTCCTGGTAGGCCGACCGCGATGATGACCTCGCTCGCGCGAGGGCGCTCGCGCCGAGCAGCGTGGCGACCCGGCCCGGCGCGGGCCGCAGATCAACGTGCTCGATGCGCGTGTGGATCACCGCGGGCCGCCGGCGACGATGTCTCACTCCGGCCGTCCCGATCGGCGGTGTTGTGACCTGCACGAAGATCTGTCCGTGACAGCGTCTACCCGTTTTGGGGTGCCGCTCTCATCAATGCCTTGTATTCGGCTTCGCTGTCCTTCGAGAAGTGCTTGAACAGCGTGACGAGCGCGACGTGCCGACCGGCGAACGAGGCCAGATCGAGCGGCTCCATCGGATCGACCTCCTCGACGCCGTGATTGACGCGGCCGTCGTAGATCACGATGTCACCGATCTCGCACTCCGACTCGAACAGATAGCGCTCGCCGTCGATGTCGATGTACGCGCCACCCTCGTGGTAATCGACCCCCTTCTTCGTCATCAACAGGAGTAGCTGGACGTAGCGATCCATTCCCATGTCGATGGCGACGGACGCCGTGCCGACGTCCGTGTGCGGCGCCATGAATCCGCCACCGCGCGGGTAGTGGTTGATCCGCGATGCCGACCACATCCCGTCCTCGGTGCCGTTGCAGGTGAAGTCCTTCGGCAGCGAGTAGAGCAGGTTCCGGAACTGGATCAGCCGGCGAAAGATCGCGTGCATGCCGAAGATGTCTTCGTCGAAGGTCGGGTTGTAGAACATCCGCAGGAACCTCGGACATGCGTTCGTGCCGCGGGTTCCGCCGACGATCAGCTTCTGGAAATTGTGCCGGATGGCCTCGGCGTCCTTCGGATCGTGCTTGCGATCGTTGTTGACGTCGAACCTCGCCTTCACCTTGGCGCGCGCCGCGAGGACCTCGTCCCTGGAAAACAGTCCGGTCACACGGGCAAACGTGTGCGTCCCGAGGAGCTCGCGGAGCTTGTCGAACGGTACATCGTCCAGCGTGCCGGCGTGTACGGTCGCGTCGGAGATCGGCTTGCTGGCCATTCGCTCGTTTGCAGACTGCATCATAGGAAAATCTCCCTGAGTACGATGAAGGTTAGTTTGACGCGACGTGCATACGCTCAAGTCGAGCCGCCGTCCACGCGAAGCACCTGGCCGGTGACGAACGACGCCATCTCGGATGCCAGGAAGACCGCGGTGTCGGCGATCTCCGTCGGCCGCGCCAGCCGCTTGAACGACGTGCGCTCGATCATGTCGCTGCCGGCCTTGCTCTCCATCAGCCCGGCCATGTCGGTGTCGGTGAGCCCCGGCGCAATGGCGTTGACCCGGATTCCCTGGGCGCCGAGCTCCGCGGCGAGCGTCCGGGTGGCGGCCATGAGGGCGGCCTTCGACGTGCCGTAGGCCACGTTTCCCGCCTTCAGGTCGAGCCCCGAGATCGAGGCGATGTTGATGATGCTGCCGCCGCCGTGCTTGCGCATCAGCCCGGCCACCACCTGACTGATCGCGAGCGGGGCGAAGAAGTTGACCTCGAAGACCTCACGGATCTTGGTCATCGGGGTCATCTGGAAAAGGCCGCCATGGGCCACGCCCGCGTTGTTCACGAGCACGTCGATGGGCCGTCCGGAGGCGACGATCTCCTTGAGGGTCGCCTTCAGGGCGGGGCCGTCGGTCACATCGAAGCAGACCGGACGGATCTCGACGCCGTGGCGACCGGCGCATTCCGCCATGGCGGCGGTGAACTCGGGCGTCGCCTGGCGCGCGTGGGCCCACATGGAGGCGCCGTGCTGCGCGAAGCGCTCCACGATGGCCCGCCCGATGCCGCGGTTGGCCCCCGTCACGATCGCTGTCTTTTCGCGCAAAAGCATTCATCTCCCCTCGGATCTGTGTCCGGTCGTGTGCGTCAACTGTGCTTGACGTAGACGTACGTCACTTGCCCGAAGCTGAAGCCCAGGCTCACGTGGATGCGAATGGCACGGTCGTTGTTGGTCGAGATGTGCGTCGAGATCGCTCGCCCACCGCGCGCCGCGACCTCGCACATCGGCTTGTAGGCGACGAGAAAACCCAGGCCCGAGCTCTGGTGGCTCTCGTACATTCCCCCGAGGAACGGGTAGTAGACGCCGTCGCCCAGGTGCTTCATGGTGAAGTAGCCGATCGCCTGGTCCTTGTGGGTCAGCTTGTAGACGTCCGTGCCACGCTCGAGCTCATCCTGGATCCAGCCGACATAGCGCTCGGCCGCCCGCTCCTTGGCGAAGTGCGGGTCGAGGCTGACGCGGTCGGTGTCGTGTATGCCCTTGCGGAGCTCGCTCCACAGGACCTGCTTGTCGGAGTCGTCCATCAGCGCATGGCCGGTGCTGTCCGCCATCCGGCGCTGGATCCCGGACAGCTCGAGGGGTGTAACCTTCCAGGTGACGTGAATGCTGGCCTCGATGAACGCGTAGCCCATCTCCGAAAGACAGAACATGGCGTCGGGGCGCCCGGCGGGCAGCTTCACAACGACGTACTGCGCGGCCGCCTCCACAAGCTGTAGCCTGATCCCCGCGAGCGTGTCGGCCGGCTCGACGATCGCCTCGACACAGGTCACACCCAGGTTGCGCTTCTCCCAGGTTGCATCGATGACCCTCAAGTGCTCGTCCCCCGCGCGCGCATGGTCGTTGGCCTGCGCCGCAGCCTACCACAGACCTGGCGCCGCACCGGCCCGACACGGGCGCCGCCCTCGACGTCGGGTGAAGCCAGGTCACTCGAGACCTCGGCCCACGAAAAGAGCGGGCTCCTCCCGGTCCGATCAAGCGGTGGTGTCAGCGGCCACGGCGGATTGCGCGCGATGGGGCGGCCGTCGGGGCAACAGCAAGCGGAGCATCAGGCGAGCCGCAGGTCTCTCGAGAAAGCGATAACTGGCAGCACCGAGCAGCGCGATCGCCGCAAACGAACACGCCGAGATGAGCACGATGTGTCCGCGGTGCGCGCGATGGATGTAGGAAGCAACTGATAGGATTGTCGTGTGGATCAGATATACCGAGTACGAATGGTCGCCGAGATGTACAAACAAGGTGGCACGCTTGAAGTAGGGCTCGAGGCCGAGGAAGGCGCACACCAGCAGGAACGCCGGAGCGCCCCATTCGAGCCCGCGCACGGGCGCGTGGGAGTCCGCATGCGGAAGCGCCAGACAGACGATCGCGAGGATCGCGAGCCCTGCGAATAGCCAGCTCGGGCCGCGTAGCGCCCCCGCCCGCCACAGGTGCGCGGCGACGATGCCCATCAGGAACTCATAGAGCAGCGAGTCGCTATAACCTGGGTGCACCAGCCCCAAGGGAACCAGCAGCAGCTGCAACACCACGACGCCGCAGGTGATCCAAAGCCAGCGTCTCGGCCCGCGCGCGAACAGCGCGGCAGCGACGATGACGTAAAAGACCATCTCGAAGTTGAGGGTCCAGCCCACGGTGAGGATTGGATACCGCCCAATGCCGGGCTGCAAAAAAAACAGAGACCTGACAAGCAACTCGTGCGAGTAGCTCCAGCCCACCATGATGGTTGGCGCTTGCGTGATCATCAGCGCGATGAGCACCGTGTAGAACCAGTATGCAGGCACGATGCGGGCGAGGCGCTTGGCCGCGAACACCCGCGGTGTGATATCCGGAGCACTGGCGCTAAGCCCCATGACGAGTCCGCTGATCACGAAGAAGATGTCGACGCCCTTTGCCCCGTGGTTGATGAAAGCCGCCTGGACCCAGTTCGGCTTGGCCACCGAGAAGGTGCTGCAGTAGTGATGGCCAACTACCAGCCAGGCAGCCAGCGCGCGCAGCGTCTGGATCGACGCCAGGAGGGTCGATTCTTGCTTGGCTGCTATCACTGGTGCGTTGTTCACTCGATGTGCCGACCGGATAATACCGACGTCGAACCTCTTGTCGAGGGCGGCGCACCGCCTGGGCCACAGCCGAGGCATGCGCGCCGCCCCGGCTGAGCGCGCGGTCTCACCTGATGTCGCAGACCCTCGACAGGCAGCCGATCAGGTCGGACCCATCCCAGACCAGTCCGAACTCGGCAGTCCGGCCGACCGGGACGATGCGGTCGATGCCCGCCAGCCGGTTCGCCAGCACCCACCCGCGCAGCTCCTCGGGATGGAAGCCGATGTACGAAAGCGTCTGGCATTTTCGGGTGATGGCGACGGCGACGGCGGCGAGTTGCTCGGTGATCGATGGCGCGGCGCCCTCGGCGACGACGGCGTCGTACTCAAGGAAGCTTCCCCCCGCGCACCGGTAGCGGTCGAGGTCGAGATCGAGGCTGTCGATGTGGATGCGGTCGATCAGCCGGTCGGGCATCGCGACCTGTCGCGCGTCGGGCCGCTCGATGGCGCAGCGGCACAGCGCCGTGAGCTTGTCTACCGCGACGATCGGCTGGAGCGTGTAGCGCTCCTGGACGCAGGCGTGGACCGCCGACCAGAACCGCTGCTTGGCCGCGTGGATGGTCTCAAGCGTCCCGACCCAGACGATCAGCCGCGGCGACGAACAGGCGTTCTGGTCGTAGAGGTACGTGTCGTTGTAAAAGTCCTGTGCGGTTCGCGCCGGATCGGCCGCCTCGAGATAGGCCGCCGCCCGGATCACGCAAAGCGAGTGGCGATCAGCGAAGGTGACTTCGAAGGCGCGCGGCGGGATGGGGATCTCCCTGATCTCGCGGATGGTCTCGTCGCCGCCCCAGATGACACGCACGTCGCACAGGGCCGAGAACATCGCCGTGACGTCATTGTCCTGCTGGTAGCGGACGATGGCGATGTCGCTCCCAAGCGGCGCGAAGGCATCGCTGGCCAGCAGCCGTCCGAGCACCCGACAGACGACGGCGGTCTGCGCGAACGGCTTGCTCGGCGCACGAACGATGCAGACGTTGCCGGCGAGCAGGCCGCACACGAGGGAGTAGGCGAAGTTGAGCGGGACATTCGCCGGGGCGATGTGGAACGTGACACCACGGCCCAGGCGATGGGCGACCTGCGCCCCCCACGCCGCCTTCAGCCGATCGAGGTTCCTCCGGCGACAGAAGAAGGCGAATGCGATGACGTCGGTGTGAGCCCGCGCCTCCGGGTCGGCCATGAGATCCCGCGACAGCGCGTCCAGGAGCGCAACGATCTCGTCGGCGAACGGCCGCCACGCACGCCGCGAGGCCATCGCCTCGATGGCGAGCGTCGACGGGCAGAGGCACTCGACGCTACTGGATTCCAGCCTGGTAGGTGTCACTGCATCCTCTGATCTCGGCGTCCCGGATCCGGCCGGAGACCTTGAAGTACTTGCCGAATCGCCCGCAGGGGCAGTCGTCCTCTCCGAGCAGGACACCTTCGTCCTCGGTGAGTAGCGAGTGGCCCGGGTAGGAACTCGGCAGGATCGACAGCACCTGGATGATCCCCGGCTCGCCCGCGTCCGCCACGCCGAAATCCCGAGCGCGGCGGACGATCACGTCGGAGAACACGCTGGCGTGAAGAACGCCACGCTCGCACTCCACCGCAATGGTCCCGGTTTGCTCGACCATGCCGTAGTAGTCGTGGGCCCGCGCGATCCCGCACACCTCCCGCAGGGTGTCCTTGAAGACCGCGGCCGAGACCGCCTGGTCGCGCAGCCGCTTCCAGCCGCCGCCGTGGAGCATCGTGCCGTGGGACAGGTCGGGCCGGAACCCGGTCCGAGCGAGCTCCTTCACGAAGTGCTGCCAGACGATCGACGTGAAGCCGAAGACGAGGAGGTTCTCGCCTGCATGCTTGTCCAGGAAGGCCTCGATGCCCGCGCGATCAAGGCGCATGTTGTCGTCGAGCGCATAGACACGGTCAGTGGAGAACATGGAGAAGCGAGGATGCCCGCCCCGCGCGCCGAGAACGTCGCGCGGTCCTTGACCACCGCGGCGGTGTCGAGGATCAGCATGGGCAGACGCTTCGACCCGAGGTACGAGGCGACGATCCGCGACAGCGCCTTGGTCTGCTGAGCCGCCGTTGTCTTGTCGAGGAAGATCCGGGAGACCTGCTGGCCGGAGGTACCCGACGAGGTCATGGTCTTGACGACGTCGGCCCGGTCGACGCTGAGGAGGTCGTACTCCTTGAACAGGCGCACCGGCAGAAACGGGAGATCCTCGTGGCTGGGCGCGGAGGTCGGTTCGAACCGCATGGCGTCCAGGATGCGCCGGTACGCGGGACATGCCAGGTAGTGATGGTGCGTCAGGGCGCCAAGCGTCTCCGCCAGCCGGGCCCGCTTGCTCTCCCGGCCAAGGGAATACGGGGGGATGGCGAGGTAGTCCTCAATGTCCACCAAGGGACGCCTCCAGCTGTGCATAGAGCGTCTTCCCGGCACTGTTCTTCGGGATCGCGGGGATGGCGGTCACAAGGAATGCGCTCGGGTGGAGAGCGGTCTTCCCCGCGATGAACCGCCGGACGGCGGTCGCCGCGTGGTCATCCACGATGAAGATGGCCACCTGGTCGTCGCGCCCGACGCAGGCGCAGTCCGACCCGGGGAAGGCCGACTGGATCAGCTGCTCCACCTCGTCGAGGTTGACCCGGTTGCCAAAGATCTTGATGAACCGCTTCTTGCGGCCGACGATGTAGTAGTAGCCGTCCGCGTCGCGCCTCGCCATGTCTCCCGTGACGAGCACGTGACCGTTCTCGTCGCCCTTGCCGAGGTCGTCGCCGGAGTCGGCGTAGCCGAGCGTCACGTTCGGGCCCCGGTAGACCAGCTCGCCGGTGATCTCGGGCTGCGTGATCGCGCTGCCTTGTCCGTCGATCAAGGACAGCTCGCCGCCCGGGATGGCGATCCCGATGCTGCCGCACTTCTCGAGGGAGCGCTCCGGGGGCAGGTACGACATGCGGGCCGTCGCCTCGGCCTGCCCGTACATGACGAAGAAGCGGCGCCCCATGGCACGCGCATGCTCGGCGAACTCCCGGTGCAGTTCGGGGGACAGCTTGCCGCCGGCCTGGGTCATCGTCTTGAGCGACGGCAGGTCCATGCTGGAGAAGCGCAGGCGCTTCAGCATAGCGTACGTGTAGGGCACGCCACCGAATGAGGTGGCACGCTCGCGCTTGAAGAAGCTCCAGAACTCCTTCTCGACGAGGCTCCTGGTGGTGACCAGCAGGGTGGCGCGGGCACCGAGGTGGGCGTTGATGATCGAGAGCCCGTACGTGTACTCCATCGGCAGGGTGGTGATCGGGCGATCGTTCGCGCCGATGTCCAGGTACTCGACGATCGAAGCGGCGTTGGCGGCGAGGTTGTCGTAGCTCTGGCGCACGAAGTGCGGGCTGCCCGTCGAGCCAGAGGTGCTCAGAAGCAGGGCCAACTCGTCGTGCAGTGGCACGGGCTCGTACCGCGTCCTCAGCAGCGCATGGCCATGCTCACACAGGATGGGTTGCCCCACGACGTGCGCGGCCTCGCCGAGGGCTGCAACGAGCGCCTGCGGCGCCCAGAAGAAGGCCGGGCGATAGACCTCGGCGAGGCGGCCCAGGAGCGCCTGGTCCAGGCCCGAGCTCAAGAGCAGGGGGACGATGCGGTTCTCGAGAAATGCAGCGTAGCCGGCCAGCGAACCCAGCGTGTTCGAGCACAGGCAGAAGACCAGTTGCCGACCCGGGACGCCGCCGCGGACCGCGTCGGCGAACCCGGCGAGCTGCCCGTACGTGATGCGCGCTCCGGTGTCGTCGATCGCGGCGACG
>JAAEAZ010234686.1_pt1 | contig 9868 bp, 3 predicted proteins | sample 7277811 | NCBI WGS metagenome assembly JAAEAZ01 (sample SAMN13876997, study PRJNA601929) | soil metagenome | isolation source: soil | host: Panicum virgatum | place: USA: Fermi National Accelerator Laboratory | collected 2010-11-19 | reverse complement strand
CTTGTTTTGACTTCTCCTGATGAGGTAAAAGATCCATTTTATATTGCTGGTCTAACAGTTGATTATGATTTATTGAGGGCAAAGAGATCGAAACTGAATTTGAGAGCAGGACTTAGCCTAAGTGATATCGTTTTCGCTGGCGATTTTGAACCCAAAAGAAGAACAGTAGTCAACCGTATTATTGGTGGATCGTATGAATTTCGTATCACTAAGACAATTTGGATCTATGCAGGATATTACAATCACTTTCCTCTTAACAAAATTCCATATAAATATGCAATAGCTCAGCCTTTCATTGGGGTTTGCTTTGGCCTGACTAAATCAAAACTCTAAAACACTAAACTGAATGTAAATAATTTTGTCCTTCGCCTCAGCCTTCTCCTTAGCCTTTTTTTATATACCTTTACTTCCCTGATGAATAGAATAATGAACCATATGATCAATACATAACAAGACAATTACAATCTCAGCTATAAAAGCCTCGTCAGATTGTAGTCGGGGCTTTTTTAATTAGTAAAATGGACATCCCAGAATGAATCTGTATCCGGAATATAAAGGATTGAATCTTCCAGCCATCGATAAGGAAATGCTCCAATGGTGGGAAGAGCATAAGATTTTTGAAAAAAGCGTCTCTCAACGGCCGCAGGATAAACGATGGGTTTTCTATGAAGGCCCTCCGAGCGCCAATGGCATGCCGGGCATTCATCACGTCATGGCCCGCACGATCAAAGATTTATTTTGCCGCTACCAGACACTGAAAGGATACCGCGTCGAACGAAAAGGCGGCTGGGACACACACGGACTTCCGATCGAACTCAGCGTCGAAAAAGAATTAGGCATCTCGAAAGTTGACATCGGGAAGAGTATTTCTATCGAAGATTACAATGCCCGCTGCCGCGAAACCGTCATGCGCTACAAAGCGGAATGGGATGACATCACCCGTCGAATGGGTTATTGGGTCGATCTAGATAATCCCTACATCACTTACAAAAATGACTACATCGAGTCCGTATGGAACCTGCTCAAAATTCTTTACGATAAAGGACTTCTGTACAAAGGCTACACAATTCAACCTTATTCACCTGATGCCGGAACAGGACTGAGTTCGCATGAACTCAATATGCCGGGTGCCTACAAGCTCGTTAAGGATACGTCTGTCGTAGCACTATTTAAAATAAAACGTGACGAACGATCTTCATTTTTATTTGATGATGACAAAGAAGATGTTCGGTTTACAGCATGGACGACCACACCCTGGACATTGCCATCGAATACAGCTTTATCGGTTGGGCCGGATATTCGTTATGTCAAAATCAATACGAAAAATCCTTATACAAATACACCGGTAAGCATCGTCCTTGCAGAAGAACTGGTGAATCGTTGGTTAGGCGGATCAAATCAACCGGCAATCGAATCGAAATCTGCTCCAATCAAAGGAAGTAAATTCAAAGGCATCCGGTATGAACCACTTTTAGATTTTGGAAATCCGATTGAACCACTTGTTGGAGGAACTGATGCTTATGTTGTACTGACCGGTGATCATGTGACTACTTCTGACGGAACGGGCATTGTACATACAGCACCTTCATTTGGTGCGGATGATCAGCGTGTCGCAAAAGCAAATGGTGTGGGTACTCTTACACTAGTTGACATGACAGGTAAGTTCAAAGAAAATGTGGGTCCATTTTCAAATCGCTATGTCAAAGATTATACAGATGATCCCAAATATGAAAATGTGGATGTCGATATTGCCGTGCTGCTGAAGACTGAAGGGAAGGCACTCAACGTGCAGAAGTATGAACACAATTATCCGCACAGCTGGCGTACAGATAAACCCATTTTATATTATCCACTGGATAGTTGGTTTATCAAATCAACTGCATGCCGCGACAGGATGATCGAGCTAAACAAGACCATCAACTGGGTACCGGCACACACCGGAGAAAAGAGGTTTGGCAACTGGCTTGAAAATCTCCAGGACTGGAATCTTTCCAGGTCGAGATTTTGGGGAATACCTCTTCCGATTTGGCGCACTGAAGATGGAGCTGAAGAAATTTGCATTGGTTCGATAGAACAGCTTACTAAAGAAATCGAAGCTGCAAATCAAAAATTGAAACTCAAACAATCTGTACCGGTGGATCTGCACAGGCCATTTATCGATGACATCATTCTTGTTTCTCCGAAAGGAAACAAAATGAAACGGGAATTGGACCTCATCGATGTGTGGTTTGACAGCGGGTCGATGCCATATGCGCAGTGGCATTATCCGTTTGAGAATAAAGATGTTTTCAAAGAGAATTTCCCAGCTGATTTTATTGCTGAAGGTGTGGACCAGACGAGAGGATGGTTTTTTACGCTGCATGCGATTGCTGTGATGGTAATGGATTCTGTTGCATTTAAAAATGTGGTATCCAATGGCCTGGTGTTGGATAAAAACGGGCAGAAGATGTCAAAGCGATTGGGCAATGCAGTTGATCCTTTCATGACTATCAACAAATATGGCGCAGATGCTCCTCGCTGGTACATGCTGTCAAATGCGCAACCCTGGGATAACCTGAAATTTGATGAAGATGGAATCACAGAGACGACACGCAAACTTTTCAGCACACTTTACAATACCTATTCTTTCTTCGCTCTGTATGCCAATCTTGATCAATGGAAGAGTGATGATACTGGTAATATCCCTGTTGCAGAAAGGCCGGAAATTGACAGATGGATATTATCAAGACTGCATACACTTGTTGATGCTTATCATGATAACATGGATGCCTATGATGTGACAACAGCTTGCCGTGACATCGAAGTGTTTGTCAATGATCATTTATCAAATTGGTATGTGCGTCTCAACCGGCGCCGTTTCTGGAAAGGAGAATTATCTGATGATAAGAGAGCTGCTTATGCTACTTTATTTGAATGTCTAACCGTATTAAGCCAAATGATTTCACCGGTTGCACCATTCTTTGCAGACTGGTTTTACAAGAACCTTACTTCTTCCTCAGGCAAATATCCTGAGAGTGTCCATCTTTCAGATCTCCCTGGTGCTTCGCATGAATTGAAAGATGAGGCCATGATCAGGAGGATGGATTATGCACAGCATATCAGTTCGCTGGTGCTTTCTATTCGCAAAAAAGAAAAATTGCGCGTGCGTTTGCCACTTCGTAGGATCATGTTGCCGGTGATTGATGATCTGTTCCATGATGATATTGAACAGGTGAAGGACCTGATCCTGTCGGAAGTGAACGTGAAAGAGATTGAGTATATCGTCAATACGACTGGCATTGTTTCAAAAAAAGCGAAAGCTAATTTTAAGACGCTTGGAAAAAAACTTGGAAAAAACATGAAGGCTGCAGCTGATCTGATTGCAGGCCTGCCGCAAGAAGAGATCAACCGGTTTGAAAGCGGAGGCGAGTTGACAATGTTTATTGAAGGGCAGGAATATATTCTTGGTAAGGAAGATATTGAGATCAGTTCCGAGGATATTCCCGGTTGGCTTGTTGCTTCTGAAGATAATATTACTGTAGCTCTTGATGTGACGCTTGATGATGATCTTATTGCTGAAGGAACAGCAAGAGAATTAGTGAACAGGATACAGAATTTGAGAAAGAGTAGCGGATTAAATGTGACGGATAGGATTAGAATAAAAATTGAAGAACTCGAGGGAATTGCTGAAGCGGTGAGAGCCTTTGGAGAATATATTAAGACCGAGACATTGGCGGATGAGATTATTTTAGAAAATTACAAGTCCCCTTCAGGGGATTTAGGGGCAAACAAAGTGGAATGGATGGATGGAACGGAAATTAATATTTCGATCAAAAAATAATTTGCATCAAAATTTTTAGTGTCTTTCAAATTGGTGTTAAGCTTTTACCTGGCTTCAAAGCGAAGCTTTGGGAACACACAGACGTAGGTTAACCTACGCCTAACAATTTATTTTTTTTTAAATGGATTCAAAGCGTTGGTTAGCGTCTCTACGATTTGAATAAAATAAAAAAGCCCCTGCTGTCAGGGGCTTATCGATCAGAAATAAAATAGAATTACCTTACGATGATCTGATATGTGACATCACTTATCATTCTGTATTTTGGAATCTCACCTTTAAATGTCAGGACATGTCTGCCGGGTGCCAGCCCTTTGAGCATGATCCAATATCCATCTGAAACAGCATCTTGAGGCTGGTCGCCTACAGTACAGGCATCGAAACAATTGCTCAATGTGCGAATGTTGGTCGTTTTGAATACAGGAGTTATAAATCGATGGTAATCCGTCAGGCTGTAAGAAACACCATCTAGCGTAACTCCTAACGAAGTAGTTCCATTTACATATTCAGCTGTACCTCTTTTCAGGAAATCTTCCAGAGTCTCTTCCCTGTCTGGAACATTTTGAACTTGTGATTCACATGGAAAAGTTTTAACGATATTGACGATGGGAAAAAGTATTGCTTTATCTGCCAGGATTTCAATATTCCTGACTCCTGCTACACTTGTAGTACCGGCTAAAAAATAAACACGCTGACTTTTATCCGGGACGATAAAAACACCATTGTGATTGCTACCAGCCCCATCACAACTATTACAAGGAAATGTTTTGAACCATTCATTAATCCATTGAAGGTAGGTTCGGGACATTGGTGTTTCATTAGGGTGATAAATAAGCTCATCAATATTGGCTCTTGGCTGTGTCGGAAATACCAGATGTTGGCTTTCATCCCCTAAGTTTTCGCAGGAAATTAAAGTAAAAACGGATCCGGTGACGAGGATCAAAGCGAGGTGCAATAATTTAAAAGTTTTCATTTTTTTTATAGTTTAAGTTTGACTGCCTACTCTTTATCCGGATTTTCGGCTTACTCCTTTTGTTGTTTCGTTAAAAATTCAAATCGGTAATAATTAAATATTCTGAATTTGTCCATACAAACCTAGGTTCATTAAATACTTCTGTCTATCATGATAAATGATGATTTATATTTTTAATGCTCTGTCAAATTTGCTTCGTCATCCATAAAAAAAACCTGACCATTCGCATCGAATGATCAGGTCGGGCAAGAGGAAGTCTATGGTGCTTTAGTTCATTAAGTCACAAGTCTGCGGCGATGATTCTGTTTCTTTAGAATTCAATGACAACATGTCCACCCGGTATGATTCTCTCTCAGGAGATTTAATATTCATTCCGGATTCCGGATCACGTGCAAGTGACCAGTAGCATCCAACTTTCCTGGAACATGATGAAAGTGATACCGTGAAGGCTATTGCTATGATGAAACTGACGATGGACAAAGAATACTTTTTCATGATTTGTGTTTTATTAAGTTAAATAATTTTCAGGTTTCAAATAATAATCATTTAATAAAAGAATAATAAAAAGGCAATCATTTCTTTGGCTATACAAAAATGGTGTTGACCCCGATTGCGGTCAATCATGATAAATAATGATTTAAGAAAAAGCTGGAAATGAAAAAGGCTGATCATTCTTTGAAGAACAATCAGCCTGGGTAATGACGATCCAGGGGGTATGGTTAACCGTCCGGGATCCTATGTGGGTGTTATGAATACGAGGTATTTAAGATCTTTTCAATGTGATGGTATTTCAAAGACCCTTTATAATGACGGATCCCCATTAATCAAAATCCATCCTTTGTGTTCTGATAGTGTGTGCTATCCATTATTCCATGTTCAACCATGAATGATTCTGACGGGGTACAATCAATTTCTCGTATTGATGAGTTTCTACCATAAATATAGAATGAAGGTCGCACGTTGAACTCACCAATTTTGGTGAGTCGAACGAGATAAATGAAAGATTTTACATTAAACCTGGGGTATTAAAGCCATTTTTCTTCAATGGCCTTTTTAACCGCCTTAGTTCGGGAATGAACTTCTAATGCACAATAGATAGCTTTGATATGGGAGTTGATCGTGTTTTCCGTCAGGTGCAGTTCAAGTGCAATTTCGGATGTTGAGTTTCCATCAATTATTTTCTGAAGCACAACGGTCTGCATGCGGGTAAGCCCGGAGCTTGTATTTGTGTTCTTTGTTTCCCTGTTAAAAATGGATTGAAACCTATCTTTCACTTTATTGATCTTGTCGACGATGGACACGTCACTGAATAAATTGAGAATTCGTTTCGCTACAGAAGGTGTCAGGTAAGCACCTCCATCCAGGATTATCTTGAGCGACTTCCGCATGGCTTCGTGGGGTAATTGATGGGATGAAAAATCTGTTTTTAACATGTACCCATCTGCACCAAGACAGATGGCGTTGAATATTTTATCATCGATATCAAACGTGGTAAGCATCATAACTTTGGTATCAGGCTTCACACTTTTTATTTTGAACAGGGCTGTCAGGCCGTCATCTTCATTATCCATCTCGATATCCATAATGACGATATCTGGTCTTCGGGAGTTAATGTGATCGATGACAGCGCTGGGTTCCGGAAAAGAATCCAATAGAACAAATTCGTCCCTGATCGCATAAAAAACATATTCCAGTTGCTTTCGCAACGAAGGATCATCTTCATAGGCAAGGACTGTTTTTATCATAGATCAAATCAATAGATGAGACTATAAAAGTAGTCATATCGATGAATAGTTGTTGATCGATGGAAAGCGGACATTTCGGCGTAGCAGGATACCAGGCAGGAGCAAGCCCTGCCAATACAAATAATAAGGTAACACTTTATTGGCGACCCTTGCGGTTGTCTTTGAGAATAATGAAAGGAAAAACCTGCAACCTTAACCCAACAACCAGTCTGCTTTCCAACAACCATTAACCAATTACCTAATTACACCGGTATACTGACTTCAATGGTAGTTCCTTCACCTGGTTTTGAGCGGACATTGATTTCCCCTTTGACCCTGGCAATTCTTTTCTCCATATTGCCTAAGCCGTAGCCTGAGCCTTTTACTTTATCGCGACCGACTTCTTCTGTATTAAAACCAATGCCATCGTCCCTGATGATCATGTGAAGGGCGTTTCCGGATTTATTGAATTCAATCCAAACATTTTTTGCCTGCGCGTATTTCGAAATATTATTGATGGCTTCATTGATGATGGAGGAGAGTTGATACCTGATTTCCCCGGGTACGATCAGTTGTTTTAGTGAAGGTTCAAGGTCAAGATGAAATTCAATTTTGTCATCGAGGATGAGGGATTTATCGTATCGTATTTTTTGCACAAGACTGTTCATGCTGTCATTCTCAGGATCGATGGCCCATACAAGACGTCTCATGTTATCCACTATGCTTTTAGATATTTTACTTATCTGTAGAAGGCCGGGGTTGACGTGATGATCCTGGCGTGTAAGTTCTTCAGCAGAAAGAACTATGGCTGTCAACCTGGATCCGACATCGTCGTGAAGGTTTTCATAAAGCCTGAGTCGAACCTTTTGTAATTCAAGTTTCTTGCTAAAATTCAGGTATAAAATGTAAACGACCAACCCCATAGCTGCTAATACCAGCAATATTTTAAACCACAATGTTTTATAAATGGGGGAGAGAATTTTCAGCTCTATCTTTCTGATATTGGGGTTATATTTTCCATCTGAGTTTGCAGCTTTGACATTGAGTGTATAAGGGCCCGGTTGCAAATTTGGATATCGAATAGTGCTACCGGATGGCGCTTCAATCCATTGCCCATCAATAGGGTCCATCTTATACAGTACCTTATTACTTTTTGGAGCGCTGTATTCAAGAGAATTGATGATAAAGGAGAGGGTATTATTTTTGTACCTGAACGTCAGCTTTTGAATTTCAGTAACGTTGGTGGAATGCGTTTTCTCGCAGACCAGTTTTTCAGCTGGAGGATGATTATTCACTTCTATAGAAGTGATCTGAGGTATGGCGATGATATCGATATTCTTAATTTGATGGGGATAAAATTTAGTAATCCCCTTTGGTGAGCCAAACCACATTTCACCATCATCAAATCGTATCGCTCCAAAACGATTAAAAGCGGTAGACGGCAAACCATCATCGTAACTGTAAAGATGACTTGAATCTGTTTGGGTATTAAACTGAATGACACCACTGGCACAACCAATCCATAATATACCATCCTCATCCATCAACATAGAACTGAGTCCTTCGGATGGCAACCCGTTTTTAAGATTATAGTGTTTTCGAATTGCAAGATTTTTAGAATCAACTTCATAAAGTCCTGCTTCACTGGATATCCAGGTTGTGTTATTATCATCAGTTTCGATCATCGGACCACACATTCCAGGAATGTTGATCTCAGTAATTGAATCAAAAGTAACTGGATCAATAATTATAAATTTCTTAAGGTTTTCATTCATCCATATCCTTCCACTTTTATCTCGGAGTATTGGTAAATATGGATTTTTAATTAATCTTGGCAGGATGGTGTCAAATGTATATGTTTTATTTTCTCTAAATACCTCATACAATCCATTTGCGAGACCTGCAAATAAAAATCTTCCGTTATTTAATTCTATTCCATCTAACATACTATGTCCCTGATCGCTCACATGATGAACGATATCGAATGCGGCTGATGTGTATGAAAGTCCATTATAAGAACTTAACCAAATATTATGTCCGCTGTCCTCAAATATTCTATAAATGGAATTAAATCTGGATTCAGTCTCAACATCTACCGGAATGATTTTCCTTTCAATTCTTCCTTTTCTATCGAAGACAAATAACCCATCATTCTCTGTCGAGCACAAAATTCGGTTGGGAGATTCCAAAATAAATCCGTTTGGACTGAAATGTGTACTTTTTGTACCCTGCATTAAATTTGGATTGCTGAGATCAAATTTTTTCTTTCCATCATAGGCATAGCTTATTCCATAACCCGTCGAACTCATCCAAAAACCGTGATCATGGTCTTTAGAAATATAATTAATTTGGTTAGTTAGCAGGCTTAGTGGATTGTTTTGCTCAGGAAGGTATTGGTATCCAAAAATCTTTTTCAATTTATTAAATTCCCAAACTCCTTGCTCATCGATCGAAACAAGCAAAATAGAATCATTAAATGACTCAATGGTCAGAAGGCCAGGGACTATTGACCTCCAAATGGATTTCGAAATGAGGTTATATTTAACTAATTCATTTGTACACGAGATCCAAAGAATGCTATCTCCTTCCGTAATAATTTTCTTTGGCTTAAGGGCATGACTTTCTGTCCATAATATCTTATCATAAACTACTGTACCATCGGGACCAAAATCAATTTCTTCCACACCTGGAAGGCCATAAACAAAAGCAAATATTTTGCTGACATGGCCTTTAGAATCCGTAATGGAAATCGCTTTTTGTGGGTCAATAAGCAAGTGCGTTATAAATCGAAATTCTTTGGTTGAGATATTAAAAGTATAGATGGAACGACCTGGAGCAATTGTCCAAAGCAGTTGATCCGAATCAAGTTGAAAAAACTGATATCCAACAACGTGATCCCCAGTAGTGGGATCTTTCAGGTAATAGTGCTGAAAATTATCAGTATACCTGTCGTAACAGTTGACGGCCTCATAAGTATTGAACCAAATTCTAGAAGAGTCATCCTCAAAAAATTTACCCTGTAAAATATGGCCAACCATTGCTGTTGAATCTCCGGGATCAGGTAAATATTTAGTTATCCTACTTCCGTCAAAACGATTTAGCCCATTGATCGAACTTATCCAAATGAAGCCCCTTGTATCCTTATAAACAGATTCATTCGTTAGTTCACTTAATCCATCTTCAAGTCCCAGGTGGTGAAATAAAAGTTTACCCTGCTGACAATAAGAAATAGATGTTAAACCACATAACATTATTGTTATATTAAGGAAAAGCAATTTTATGAGTTTATGATTTCTCATTTTGTCGATCTGATTGACAAAATAAGAAATAAACCCGCGGAGTAATAGCTTATAG
>JAAEAZ010275254.1_pt1 | contig 9875 bp, 9 predicted proteins | sample 7277811 | NCBI WGS metagenome assembly JAAEAZ01 (sample SAMN13876997, study PRJNA601929) | soil metagenome | isolation source: soil | host: Panicum virgatum | place: USA: Fermi National Accelerator Laboratory | collected 2010-11-19 | reverse complement strand
ATTGTCATTCCGAAAACGCCGGGGCGAGAGTTTAGTAAATAGAAAAATCAAATCTCAAAGCAGATATCATTCGCCCCGGCGTTTTCGAAATGAAATTTACATTGATCGCCTTTGGCGAAGAAATGAAATAAATTGAGAAACGCAGGGGTCGGGGGCAACTCGAGAAAATCAAAACGCCGAGTTTGGGGCAACCCAAGAAAATCAAACACGCTTAATCAGCCGGAGTTCGGTATATTTGATAGCGTAGATATGCGTGTTATCAGCAACTCTCTCGCTTCGAATAAACGCCAGTGAAATCCTAATAAAAAATATGGAACCACATCTCGAAAAACTCAGAGAAGTACAAAAAGAAGCATGGGATAAATCTTCTGCCAGATGGAAAAAATGGGATGACGTAAATATGAAGTTCCTGAAGCCGATGAGTGACGAAATGATAAGAATGCTGAACCTGAAAGATGATGATATTGTACTGGATGTTGCAACAGGTACCGGAGAGCCGGGGCTGACCATAGCTTCATTTTTGAAAAATGGGAAAGTGACAGGCACTGATCTTTCAGAAAAAATGGTTGCAGTTGCTGAAGAAAATGCTCAGAATCGGGGCATTAAAAATTTTGAAACTATTTGTTGCGATGTCTCAGCGCTTCCTTTTGCGAACAACACATTTACAGCCATCACTTGCCGGTTGGGCTTTAATTTATTTCCGGATATGAACCTTGCTTTGAGCGAAATGATTCGCGTTTTAAAACCGGGATGTCGTCTCGTTGCTTCGGTGTGGAATATTCCTGAAAAAAATCCCTGGATTTCAAAATCAATGCAAACGATGATTACGATGCTGCAATTAACACCGCCTGCTGCAGGCGCACCGGGCATCTTTCGCTGCTCACAGCCTGGTTTAATGGCTGATCTTTTTGCAAATGCCGGATTAAAAAACATTCAGCACAAAGAAATTGAAGGTAAACTGCAATTCGAAAATAATACAACCTATTGGAGCTTCATCACTGAAGTGGCATCGCCTGTTGCATTCTTTAAGGCAGACCAGGTGCTACAGCAGCAAATAAAACAGGTAGTTCTTGACAAAGTGAGTCAAAAAAATGATAATGGCAACATTGCATTGGAGTCGAATGCAATTGTTATTTGTGGTGAAAAATGAGAAGCAGAGTATGCTGATAACAAAATGATTAACCATGAGTGAAATAATTTTCAAAATAATTTTTATTGTCCTGTTTATCATTTATATTTTAATCAGAGTTCCTTTTGACAAAAAATATAAGCAACAGGAAAAGATTAGAGTAGTCAATTCAACAAAAGAGAAATCCTTATTATTTCTGATGGCATTAGGTTTACTCTTGATGCCTTTGCTATGGATATTCACACCCTTTCTTGAACGTTTTAGAATTGACTTTCCTCTTTGGGTTCGGCTGATTGGGATAGCTGTATCTATTGGTAGCCTATTTTATTTTCAGTGGATACACAAAACACTTGGAGATAACTGGAGTCCAACATTAGAAATCAGGAAAGGACATCAACTGATTAAAACGGGGCCTTATAAAACGATCCGGCACCCAATGTATACCCAAATTTGGTTGTGGACAATAGCCCAGGTTTTTATTATTTCAAATTGGGTAGCCGGCTTTTCCGGAATAATCGTTTGGGCGATACTTTATTTTTCAAGAGTTTCCAGTGAAGAAAATATGCTGAAGGAAAATTTTGGTGATGAGTATGCTGAGTATATGAAACAAACTGGCAGGGTATTTCCGAAACTAAAATGAACAGACCAGGGAATTTACTTTCCAATATGGTCAGCTGGGGTTGCGGACAACTTGCTATAAATATTTTATTTGGTTATTTTTGAAAATGAAACTTAATAAACCGATTGCCCACTGTTTATCTGCTCTGTTTATTTTTATTAGCAGTTTTCACTCTGCACGTTCGCAACCTCCCCTCTTTAGTTTTGAAAAATATGGGAATAGCAAAGGAGATACTTTGTTGTACAGAATGTTGTTCCCGGATTATGACACGATCCGAAAATTCCCGCTTGTAGTTTTTTTGCACGGTGCCGGAGAAAATGGAAATGACAATGATGCTCAATTGAAATGGGGCGTCATGAATTTTGCCACAGATCAAAACATGAAGTTGCATCCGGCTTTCGTTATTGCCCCGCAAAGTCCGAAAGACAAGGATTGGTCAAACTTTTCAGATGAGAAGAATAGTAAGGTTTTTCTGAAGTCTTCACCTTCCCAATCCATGGAACTATTGATTGAATTAATTCATCATTTAACAAAACAATTTCGAATTGATACGAACAGGATATATATCACGGGTCTCTCGATGGGAGGATTTGGAACATTTGATGCCATCTCAAGATATCCAAATATGTTTGCAGCTGCTGTACCGGTATGTGGTGGCGGTGATGTAACGAAAGCTTCGACCATTGCACATATACCCATTTGGATTTTTTTAGGGGCCGAGGACTCAGGAGTAGATCCAATATACTCACATGACATGTTAGAAGCACTGACTAAAGAAGGAGGACATCCCGGCTTTACACAATATCCTGAAGTAGGTCATTTCTCCTGGCTGGCGGCGTACAGTGATCCGATGATGATGGAATGGATGTTCAGGCAACATAAATAATAGCAAATCAAATCTGGTTTCTTAAAATGAACATAAAAAGAATTCAGGGAAATATTTCAAACTTCATTGGGATTGCTGCACTTTTGATTTGTACAAATGCATATGCTCAAGCGCAGCAATACGGAACTTTATATATCAAAGCAAAAGGCCTTTCCATTGCTTATCATCGTTATGGGAAAGGCCCTGCAATTGTTTTAATTCATGGCTTCACCCAGGATTCAAGAGTCTGGAAACCTCAACTGGAAAGTTTATCAAAACATTTCACAGTCATAACATGGGATGTTCCCGGTGCGGGTATATCCTCTGATCCCACAGACGGTTTTACTTTCGATGATTGGGCTGATTGCCTTGCGCGATTGCTTGATTCGACACATATAAAACGAGCTCAAATTCTCGGTATTTCATGGGGCGGTGTGTTGGCTGAGGCATTTTATCAGCGACATCCAGGATATGTAACCTCTTTAATTCTTTCCGGTACAAATGCAGGATGGAAAGGAACGGTCGGAGATTCAATTGCCAATGTGCGTCTTTCAGCCTGCCTGGCAGATGCATCTCTTTCTCCCCAACAACTTGTATCGAAATATTTACCCACAATGTTTAGTGATTCAGCATCAATGCAAGTTAAGGATGAGTTGTCAGGCATCATGCTTGATACTCATCCTGTTGGTTTTCGTCTGATGGCAAAAGCTATTGCAAATGCAGATATGCGGGATGTTCTTTCTAATATTAAAGTCCCTACTCTTTTGCTTTGGGGAGATGCAGATAAAAGGTCTCCATTGAAAATTGCAAACAAATTGAAAGAGGAAATCCCGGGTTCACAACTTGTAATTATTCCAAAAGCCGGCCATATGAGCAATATGGAAAATCCGGAACAATTCAATAAAATGATTATTGATTTTTGTTTGGAACATTCGGGTAAATAACCGACAGTCAAAATATCTTTATTATCATTTGTAATAAATTCCAAAAAAACATTATCAATAATTAAATGTGGTCGCTCATGTTGCCACATTGAAGCAGATTCGACTCCTCAGTTTTGCCCTTACAGGGCAAGATGAGATCTCAGGATCCTATTTGTTACCAACCTTTAGCCTCTATGGGGCCTTGTTATTGCGCAATTGAAGGAAAGGATTGGGAAAAACAACCCAATCCTATACTATCAAAGCCCTCCGTTGATATTAAAACAAATTTGATTACTAATCATTGCCCCATAGGGGCTAAAGGTTGGTAACATAAAGTACCAAGAAGCCTTCTTGCCCTGTAGGGGCAAAACAAAACTGTGTCTATTCATTGACCAGCATATTTGGAGGTTTAACATCTAAAATGTTACCACATTGATACAGATTTTTACTCCTCAGTTTTGCCCTTACAGGGCAAGATGAGATCTCAGGATCCTATTTGTTACCAACCTTTAGCCCCTATGGGGGCCTTGTTTATTGTGGAATTGAGGGAAAGGATCGGGAAAAACCATCGCAATGTTGGACTATCAAAACCCTAAGTTGATAGTAAATCAAATGTGATTAATAATCATTGCCCCATAGGGGCTAAAGGTTGGTAACATTAGGTACGTAAAATCAATTCTTGCCCTGTAGGGGCAAAACAAAACTGTGTCTACTCAGGGCTCTTAAAAATGTATCTCTCATCAAAATCAATTTCAAACTCTTCTAGAAAATCTTTGTACTCCTCAAGGAATGTCTTCTTTCTGTGATGTTCTTCCTGGTTAACTATTTATTGAATAACATTATTCACGTGAGGCTTGGAGTATGAAAATGCACCGAACCCATCCTGCCACCTGAATCTGGCTTTTGTCAGGTTTTCAAGGTTTATCCACTCCGACGAATCTCCTTTCACTTTACTCATCAAATCCGATAACGATTGATGAGGTCTGTAACCAATTAACAAATGAAGATGATCGGGCATACTGTTAATCGTCAGTAATTTATGATCGTGATTCTTGACAATTCCAGTTATGTATCGGTGTAATCTTTCTTTCCAGCTTGACTGTATGAGAGCCTGCCGGAATTTTACAGCAAATACGATCTGGAGATGGATTTGGGTATAAGTATTAGCCATAATGCATTATGTTTTTAGCTGCTGAAAATTTATTTGCATTACATAATGTCTCGAAGGGTCAAAAATGTTACCACCTGGATGCAGATTTTTTCATACTCAGTTTTGCCCTTACAGGGCAAGATTCGATTTCAGGGCCTTATTGTTACCAACCTTTAGCCCCTACGGGGCATTGACTTAAGATAGAATGAGCGAAGCCAATTTCTTCTCTTATAAATCTCAGGTGGTCGCTGAGAGCTAGCCGAAGTGAACACCTCTTTCGGCTCCGCTCAACCATGAATAATTCTGGTAAATCAATATTGAGATATTACCTTGAAAATAACACTTTCAGGGTTCTTAATCGATCATGAAAAATCATGATGATGATGATGATCTGCGTTCAAAATACCCCTGCCAGGATTTATATGGTTGCTCAGGCACTAGGACATCAGAGAAATACCTGACCATCAATTTTATAATCTATCTTTACTAAGCATTGAAAATAAAGAACATTCTTACCTATATGATAGTGTATAGATATAGTCATTTCGAAAATACATCCTGATGAAAATATTTTCAATCTACCTGTTCCTATTCATAACTGTCATTGCAAAAGCAGGTAATTGCAATAACGAGATTTTGATTGATCCTTTTTCATCTTCAGCCGGCTGGACGTCACAGGGAAACGGGGCGGTCAATATCAGTGATGGCCAGTGCAATTTTGATCATGTGTATGATGGCGATTACAACCGGATTTATAAGAACCTGGGAGTCACTTTGTCTGATCATTATTGGAAAGCAGAATGTACATTTTCTATTCTTTCCTTTAATCCACAAGGGAATGGATCAGATGCCACTGTGATGGCGTTAACCGCCGGCAATCTAAATTTTATGACAGATAACGGTGTAGAATCCAACCAGGATGGGATCGCAGCTACGTTTGGCTCTGCCAATCCAGCCGGTAATAATTTCAACAATTGGTACTTCACCATTCAGGGCAAAAAAGGCAATGTTCGGACATCAGGGGTAAGTTTATTTGCCCTCAGTTCAATTACACAATATTACATTAAGCTAGAAAGAACTTCTGCAGGAACAACACAGTTAAGCGTATTTTCAGATGCCACATTCACAACACACATTCCGGGATCACCGATAACTTTCAAAATTGATTCGACAATTACTGGTTTAAATACTGTTCAGCATGGAGTCAATGCCGGAGGAACATCAAGCAGATTAATCAATGCAACTATTGATAACGATTTTATTTGTGAGGACAAAAATATTAACGAATGTGGAATGGCTATTTATCCAAACCCTGCCGCAAATTACCTGATCATACAAAATAAAAGCAACCTAATAACTCCTTATGACCTGAAAATAGTCAACACACTAGGACAGGTATTATTATCAGAATCTTTAGAAATAACGGACACATATCATCTGGACGTGTCAAACTTCGTCAGCGGAATTTATTTTATAAAACTTCGAAATGATTGCATGGAAACCCTCCAAAAAATTATTTTGCAGCAATAAATAGTGTCGTATTTTATTTGCCACGAATTAACATTAATTGTATTTTATCTTATTCCCTGGTCTGATCCGATTATTTTATTCAACTTTCTTCACAATAAACTCTAACCATTGAGAGACTGGATTTCCCTCATTATTTATTCCCGTTGCAACAATCTCATATCGCCCTGGAGTATCAGGAGTCGTAAATGAAAACACCCTACTTCCTTCCGCATTCAATTCCAAATTTGGATTCCAATAAAGTGTATTCCTGGCATCGGGCAGATTATTTGCAACAGGTTCGATAATATTACAATGACATGTATCCGCAAGAAATAAATAATTGATAAATATTCCTGATGAAGGCAAATCAATGCCGGCGAAATCTCCTTTTTTTGAAATAATACTAACAATTCCTCCATAAGTGATGTCACCTTTTACATAAGGAACATTAATAATTTCAATACGATCGATAGCCGAAGGTGAAGCCGCTAGGATTTTGGAAGGATCATTGACGGCTACCAGGTCAACTAAAACAAGAGGTTCATAATAATTCATTTCAGGCTGTGTACCCAATACTTTAAAATAAGATTTGCCATGACGTTTTTTTACATTAACCGATGCATTTAATTCATTGAAATATTCTTCCAGGGTTGGAAGCTGAACATAATCATCGAGGACAATAATGTCAGATGGCTTTCCATAAAATGGCTTGTCAGTGCTTCCGATCGGATCAGAACACTTGAGACTGTCACTTTCAAAATGCTTATTGACCCGGATATTCACTGCCATTTGAAGTGCAGTTTTTCGTTCGTCATCCGTTAATATAAATTCCGGATGAGGCAGATGGACAGGCACTGAACAAAAATCATTATCCACAAGAAGATGAGTCTGCGAAGAATCTAAGGCATCAGTGCAAATAAACAAATCCCGATACCCGGAGTATGGAGGTAGAGAAAAGAAAAATCTACCGGCAGAATCCGTTTGTGTCGCCATAAAGTCCCTACCCTGCCCTATGATTGAAAGATTTATACGCGCACCTGCAACTGTTTTTCCAGAACCGTTGTCTATCAATGCACCTGTAACTGAAGTCCCCCTGGTTTCAGGAACAAAAAGAGTTTCTTTTATTGACTTCTCTTCAGCGGTGAGAGGGATCACGTAATGAGTAAAAGAAGATTCGGGTACTACTGATATTATTGTATGGTTGTTTATTTTATTACTGAGGTCACCGGTTTGATCAGTATTGTGAAATTTCACAGACACATTTACCTTTTCGTGAGGAGCATATTCATTTTTATCGGAAACTATGGTCAAAATAGTATTTTCATCACCGGCAGATGCTTCGCTGTTTTTCAAAAGAATATCATTCCCTTCGAGCACATTTTCATTTAAGGGGTTAATTATTTTTATCCCTAAATAAGCATAGGATCCGGGACCCTGATTCCGCATGTATTTTGTATAAGCTCTTGCATAATAATATCCGGTCACAATGTCTTCAGGGATTTTAAGACATCCGGAAGCTGAATAATTATTGATTGGAAATTTACTTCCCACCAAACTCTTACCGTCCGGAGAAATAATTTCAACATAGAGAATTTGACTCATTTCAGGTTGAATGGAATGGTCAGTTTCAACAAATGCTGTAAAATGTAACTTTTCTCCAGAAATATAAAGAGAACGGTCTGTGAATAATTTCACTTTTTCAGATACAATCAAAGGAACCGCCTGCTGACTCATTGCAACAAAGTTTGTTGCCAACAACAACAGATATAGGAAGCAATATGAATATTTTATTTTTCTCACTTTAAAATGGCCAGAAAATGGGTTTTACATTAGTACCACCAAGCAACAAACAGTTCACACATTCCGGGGACATCACTGTCAATGAATATCCTTCTTCATTCCCAAATAAATATGCAGGATATTCGCTGGGGGTGATCTCCTTTAAACCAATGCGTAGTGGGAAAAAATTACAGTAAGTCTCAAACTCTATTGTAAGGTCAGGAACATTCTGAACAAAAATTCTTCTCGCTTTCACCGATGCCGCACCAAAAAATCCAAGCACTTCATTTTCCGGATGTGTAAGATTGTGCATGTTTCCTTTGATGGATAAAGGCTGCTTTTCATAAAGGCCGCCAGGCTGATCACTATTGATACGCAGTTGATCCCAATAATTGTATCCGGCTTCACTGAGGGCGAATTGTTTGATCAAAAGGCTATATCCATATGCAAGCCTTGAAGATTGATTCGTAACAAAATGCAAAGGAAAATTCAGATATTTATTTTCAGCCAGGTTGTCCGTTGAAAGCGTAAATACATTAGGTATTTTACGTGTAGACCAACATACTTTCCTTGAATAGTCCGGTGGTGATACATGATGCACTTCACCATCATAATACCATTCCAACGGGTAATCAGAATGATATTCCCAGGTTTCAATTTCTTCCCATCGATAAAACCGACTGTCCGTATCAGTACCTTTCAAATCGATATAAAATTGAATACCTTTCAACGTGAGTTCAGGCCTATTTGGAATATTACCGTCTTGATCTTCCCTGAGGAAATAAACTGAATCCATTTCTGGGCCATGCGGAAAATTATCATAGTCTGACTCCAGGATATCGCCTGATGGTGTCATGACCTGAACTTTAAAAGAATCTCCTGAGATAAGAAAAGATGAATCAATGGTAGTCAAATAATCTCCTTTCCCCGCATCACTCATGAGAAAATTATTTCCGTGATGATCATTTATTGTGACTGTACATCCGGTCACCGGAATATATTTAGGATCACTGATCGATGAGGTCATCGAGACATTCACTTTTTGATGTCCGTCTTCATCAGTGATCTGGCCATTGACAACATATTTATTTGCATCCTGTGCATGGATCTCCGGATCATAGAACTTGACGCAGGAGGAAGCTCCCACCGTGACAATAATTAGGAATAATATCGTATCAATCCGCCGCATAGTTCCCCAATTTAAAGATCCATGATACTGTAAATACCGGGACGCCAATAACCGAATATTGATATCCGGTTACTCTCCCAGACGCTGTCTTGTAATAAACTGAATAAGGATTATCCCTTCCCGTCACATTATACAAGTTCAGAATGATTGAGCTATGCAAGAATTTATTTCTTCTCAGGTTTCCTTCTATCGTCATCGAGAGGTCACAACGGAAATAATCCGGAATCCGATATGCATTTCGACTTGAATAATCCAAAGTTGGAACCCCATCAATGTAATAAACTGAAACAGGATAAGTAATCGGTTTGCCAGTCTGATACGATACAATGGATGAAAATGTGACTCTCCTGCTGGCATGATAGCTGCACACGACATTCAATACATGCGGCAAATCAAAATTGGCAGGGAATTCTTTGCCTTCATTGATCTTATCCCATGGATATTCGCCATCTACTTTGACGAAGGAGTGTGAATAGGTGTAGGACAACCAGCCATCTACCCTGCCATTACTCTTTTTTAGAAAAAATTCCAATCCATACGCTTTTTGTTTTCCCTGCAATACAATCGTTTCTACGAGGGGACTTGCTAAAAAGTCTGCACCATCTTTAAACTCAGGATAATTCAGTGTGTTTTTATAATAAACTTCCAAAGAGGTTTCCAGTCCTGCCTCTGCAAGTATCCGGAAGATGCCTAGTGAAACCTGGTTGCTGCT
>JAAEAZ010402533.1_pt1 | contig 9904 bp, 13 predicted proteins | sample 7277811 | NCBI WGS metagenome assembly JAAEAZ01 (sample SAMN13876997, study PRJNA601929) | soil metagenome | isolation source: soil | host: Panicum virgatum | place: USA: Fermi National Accelerator Laboratory | collected 2010-11-19 | reverse complement strand
GTAATTTGTATATTTTTACATAGACAGGGTAACGGCTAACTGGAACAAATTCGAAACTAGAACCGCCACTGCCTACAGCCCTTTTCGTTATGCGCAATAACCAATTTAACATGTTGAAACCAACAATAAAAATAAACACAGAGTTACCTGAAATTGGTATTCCATTTGACCCCATTGTAATGTTTTTTTCTCGGCGAGTATTCATTAGTTATGAAATTCCACCTTCCAAAGGAAAGTTCGCTATTCTCATATTTAAACATGCAATAGAATTTAAAATTACGCCAATAAATGACGAAGGAATTGGTTCTCATAAATTTGCAAAATATGGATTACACTGGTATTCTATACATGAAATCACTAACATTGAAGAAACTGAACGTTGGAAATATTTCAATCCAATTTATTGGGTTTTTACATTCAAGGATAGAACATTTGAAATTTTAGCCGAGCCACCAATAGTTCTTGAAAAGGACTGTACAATTGAAAATGTTATTCAGCATCTCGGCTCTTTCTCGAAAATTCAAAACGAACATCTGGAAAATGGAGCTGTCTCGTGGTAACCTTAATAAGTCAAGCGAGCAATGAAAAGCGCATAAAATAAGTTATGTGCAATCCAAAAGACTAAGTAATTACTAAATAGTAATAATGTTTGCTGATAATAATTTGAATAGTTCATGGTATCCTTTTGACGATGGTAAGTCGATTGGTCTCCGAGGTCCGGAGTCTGGTAAAATACTTTCCGATATAGAGAATATAAATGGAGCCAGGATAACAATTGAACAGGGTGCTGAGTATTCTCCATTCGCCGTTACAATTGGAGTTTATGGTATTCTGTTTCACTCTCATCCTTGTGGCACTGAATTAAAAGCAAGAGAATTCGCTGAAGCAACTCGGCAAAGAATTGAATATCTTTTTAACCATCTTTCTATTCCTGAAGAGCAACAAGACTCTGAATGGGCAGAGACCTTTAACGAAATGACTGGATACATTAGCGAACAACTTCGATAAGCCTACACTAATTGTACTGCATAAAAAAATGCGCATAACATCGGCTACCCTCCAGCAGGGATAACTGCAAAAGAAATGATATCCTTATATTTGAAGAAAGCTGCTCAGGCACAGCGACCGCTCACGAGTCCTGCCGGCGGGTAGCCTTGGACGTTATGCCCCATTCTAAATATGTAGATATGGAACGAAAACTCAAACTAGGTCTATTTTCATTTTTTATAATACTTTCTAACTTTCAATTATTTGCCCAAAGCATCTACCAAGACAGCCTTAAGCAAGATTTAATTGGGACATGGAAGTTTGTAGAGTTACGAGATAAATCAGGAGTTAAGGTAGACACAATACAACACAAGCATGGCTATGAACTGGCTTCAGGTCCATTAACGACTTATAGAGCGGATGGAACATATTCAAAAGAATTTACGCCACAATTTATTGACAATGGAAAATGGTATTATGACAGCATACAAGAATCAATTATTCAATTTTTATATTATAAAAAACCATACGATTCGGCTGCAAAATATTTAATTAGTAAAGGACACGCCAAGCAAGACACAAACGGTGACTATTATGAAGTAATAACTGATAAAGTCCTCGAATTAAATGAGAAGGAACTAATTATTTTAGAACGTGAAGAAAGACAAACCATTTATAGAAAGATTAACCAATAAGAAAACGGGGCATAACATCGGCTATAGTCAATGGCGGATACCAGCTCACGAAATGTTCGTTACCTTGAAACAGATTCCAAAGGCCAGACAGACAAGTACGCTGAATCGCCACTGCCTGTAGCCCTGGACGTTATAGACCACTAGAGATGAAAACTAGATTTACAATACTGCTATTGATTTTGTCTACGGTTTCAGCCATAGGGCAATTTAAAATTGAAGCTTACAACACCGCTAATAGTCCAATTTCTGCCAATGAGATCTTCACAGTAAAATTTATTGATAATGCTATGTGGATTGGAACATGGAATAAAGGCCTTTGTCGGGTAAAGAATGATATATGGACAAATCTAACTTCAGATTCTTTACAAACAACTAGCAATAATATTACAGATATATACCAAGACAAAAAAGGAAATATTTGGGTGGTTGATTATGGATACAATTCTGGCTCAAGTGTTGTGCGATACGATGGTCATTCCTGGCAGTTAGTTTCACCTACTAATGATCCTTTCACACACGTATCAGGAATTTCTGAAGACAAGAATGGCAACTTATGGTTCAAAACTTATGGTTCTGGTATCTATTATTATGATCTCGACCAGGAATCATGGACTCATATTACTCCTCTTAACTCTGGTTTATCTGACTTATCAATTCGTTGTATAATTATCGACGAGAGCAATAGAAAATGGATTGGGCATTATAATGCAGGATATGATGTACTTGATGATTCCACCTGGACTAACCATTTTGGCGTTGCTAAATTAAATGTTGAAACAATTGAATTTGGATTAAGTGATGAAATTTGGATTGGTACCTGGGGATATGGAATTTTAATTGACAATTATTTGAATATTTTGGATACAACGAATTCAATTTTACCAAGTAATAATATATCAGTAATCAAAAAAGACGATTTTAATAGATTTTGGATTGGAACTGAAAATGGATTGGTTATTAAAGACGGTGAAGAATGGATTACTTTCCAGAATACTATCTTAAAAAACACGGAGATTAGGGATATCACGTTCGAGAATGATTCATCGATCTGGATAAGTACATGGGGTGAAGGCCTTATTCATTTAACTCCCGAGAAAACCTCTTCACTTTATTTAGTTAATGATAATCCAATCAGTCTATATCCAAATCCGTTTGGTACTGGGATAAATCTTTCTATTCCCAGAAGCTTAGCCATTGAAAGAATTGAAATATTCTCTTTAGCGGGTCAACTGATGAAAAGACAAAACCTTACTGAAACCGGATACATTGATCTTGAGGATTTCCCATCAGGCCAATATTTATTAAGATTATTTTCAAAAACCAAAGTATACACTGATCAAATACAGAAAACTAGCGGTCTATAACATAGGCTACCCACCAGCAGGGACAAGTGCAATGACAATGATATCCTTATATTTGAAGAAAGCTACGCAGGCACAGATACTGCTCACGAATCCTGCCGGCGGGTAGCCTTGGACGTTATCACCAATATCAAAATTCATTTACTGACTGAAACTTTTGAAAAAGAGTGTTCCCGTTTTGGGAACTTTCCTTATCTTTGCCTGGTGAGAGTAATTGCGAAAAGAACCCTAAGGACTTTTTGGAATAAACACAAGGATTGTGAACAACAACTTAAGTCTTGGTATCAAGAGGCTCTGGAAGCACGTTGGAAAAAGGCTAAAGATATCAAACAGGATTACCCTTCAGCCAGCATTTTAGTTGACAACAGGGTTGTCTTCAATATTAAGGGCAACCATTACAGACTTGTTGTTCGAATCAATTATGACTATGGCATAGTCTGGATTAGGTTCATCGGCACTCACGACCAATACGATAAAATTAATGCAATAAGAATTTAAAGGCTATGGAATGGAAAGTATTAAAAAATGAAAGAGACTATCAAAAAGCTCTGAAGCGATTGGAATCGATTTTTGATGCCTCTAAGAACTCAAAAGAGGGAGATGAACTTGAGCTACTTTCTCTTCTTATTGACAGCTACGAACTTGAAAAGACTCCTATAGACTTTCCCGATCCCATTGAAGCAATTAAATTTCGAATGGAACAGCTTGGTTATAAGCAAAAAGATCTGGAAGATGCTCTGGGGCTCAAGAGCCGAGTAAGTGAAATTCTGAATAAAAAAAGAAAATTAACACTCGACATGATTCGAAAGCTTAATGAAGAATTAGGTATACCAACAGAGGTATTAGTTCGCGAATACTAAATAAATACTGGTGATAACATCGGATGTAGTCAATGGCGGATATCGAAGTATTTGAATAAATTTACTTTGACAGGATCACGGCTTAATGGAAGATAACTAACCTGAACCGCCACTTCCTACATCTCAAGACGTTATGTGCAATAATAGTACTCGATGAAAATCAAAGTCATTTCCATTCTTCCATTATTACTATTGGATTTCGGACTGAACTTTGCACAAGAATTGCGAGTAAACTTTTATTTCGCAGATTCGATTAAAAAGGTGAATAGGGATCTCGGCTCAGAGCTTCATGCTATTCTGCTTTATAACGAGGCTGTAAAAAGTTTTGAATATTCAGATACTATTAAAATCACTTTATCAGGTGGAAACTTTAAGTATTTCTATAAGGATTCATTAATTACAGATTTGCGATACAAGGTTTCAAACAAGCAGAAGCTTGTGATGCTTGATTATTCAGGTCCGACTTCGACGTATTTGATTGCTTCTACGCAACAATCTTTGACTAATAAATTTGAAATGTTTGTTTCGGATGCTGCTTTTGATAAAAATGATTTAGTCTATCGATTAAGCAACTATTTCAATGATGTACTAATAGGCAGATATGAAGAGAGGACTAGATCAGGAAAAGTGTTGATCACTGGTCAGTATTGCCAAATTGATAGTATTTATGCCGATACGATTCTAACCTTTGATCCTGAAACCTACGAGGATATAAACACGGTTTTTCCCAGGACAAAATTTGCAATCAAAACGGGAATTTGGTATTATTATTCTTCTGAAGGAATATTAACTAAAGAAGAAAAGCATAAAAAATGCACATAACATAGGCTACCCACCAGCAGGGATAAATACAAACGAATTGATATCCTTATATTTGAAGAAAGCTACCCAGGCACAGATCTCGCTCACTCATCCTGCCGGAAGGTAGTCTTGGACGTTAGACGACATTCAAAAAATGATTAAAGAAGATCTATTTGACTTTCTTATTTCCGGCGAACTAAAAAACTTCCATTTCGGATCTCCAAAATCATTGATTATTGACGAATTGGGTAGCAACCCCGATAACTATGACGATGAGGAATCATCTTATTTCAAATTCGACAACATTGAATTTTATTTCTTTCATAGAAATTTAGATACTCCAAGGTTGATAGGCATAGTTATTTTACCCTGGCCAGTAGGTGTTGATGGTAATTGGGATGTAAACTATAGATGGCTGAATGAAGAGCTAAACTATTCTCAGACACAGCAAATTTTGAATCAAGAAAATATAGATTTTCAAGAGATATTAGTTAACGAAGATGATCGTGCATTGATAACTAAAAGCGGAGTAATATTTTTCTTTTTCAAAGAGGACGGTAAGTTGAATAAAATTGGCCGTTTCATTAACATCGACCAACTAGAAAAATACGCCGTCTAACATCGGCTACAGTCAATGGCGGATACCAACTCACGAAAAGATCATTACCTTGAAACAGATTCCATAGGCTCGAAAGACAAGTGCATAGAATCGCCACTGCCTGTAGCCTTGGACGTTAGCGCTCATCCTATGACGACATTGCAAACAACAAACAATTGACTTAAAAAATGACACCGAGACAAGTTTTAGAAAAGTGGTTAGATGCATTTAATAAAGCAGATACGGAGGCAATTTCAAATCTATATGCAGACAATGCAACAAACCATCAAGTTGCTAATGAACCTATAATTGGTAAAGAAGCAATAAGACAAATGTTCAAAACGGAATTTTCAATTGCTGAAATGGTTTGTATTCCCGAAAATATATTTGAGGACGGGGAATGGGCCATTTTGGAATGGAAGGACCCAAAGGGACTTCGTGGTTGCGGTTTCTTTAATATTCAGGACAACAAGATTATTTTTCAAAGGGGTTATTGGGACAAACTTTCATTCCATAAACTTCATAACGTGCCATTGACATTTTAAACTCAACTTAAATACAAATGTGCTGACAAATAGACGAAATACAAACACAGGACAGGAAGCCCGAACCGCAAACCCCCAAAACGTTATGGCTCTTTTTGAAAAAACTGACATTGATGAAAATAAACATATTCATACTACTAATATTTTTTGGACTTACAAACTGTCAAAGTCAGACTAAAACAGAAATCGAAAGACAAAAGACAGACCAGACAGCTACTTTATTTGAAAATCCGAAAATACAAGTGGAAATCCATTCTCGAGTTGACACAACAAAGAATGAAATCAAAGAAATTGCAATACTTTGGACAAACTATTTAAACTCTGAACCCGACAAGATTTCCGACAATCCATATTGGAATGAAGAAGAAAAGTTAAAGTATAAGGACTTTGACTTTTCACGTAGTTTGCTTTACCAATATCCATCCAATCAACTGTTGAGACACTTTAAACCCAAAATACTTTCAATTGAAAAAGAAGGCGACTATTATGGCATAAGAACAATTTATTCTGCTGATGGACTCGAAGGTGAATATCGTAAATCTGACCCTTGGGCTATTCAAAAGATTTATGCGGTTAGAGAAAATAATCAGTGGCGATTAAAAAATTCATTGCCCATAATCACCAACAATTGGAATAGAAAGACCATTGGTAAAATCACTTTTATATATTCACCTTATCATAAGTTCAATGAAGAATTAGCGGTTAAGGCTAACGAATTTTGTAACCAAGTTAAAGATGAATTTAAGTTTCCTGATTGGGAGCCTTTCGACTTTTATATAACCCAGAGTGGCGATGAATTAGGTCGATTATTAAACTTTGATTTCTTTGCTGCAGGATATACTACAGGAATTGGTTTAAATGAAAAGCGTATTCTTTTAAGTGGCTTGGGTTCGGAATATTACCCACACGAATTTATTCATTTAATTGTTCCTAAATTTGAAAGGCACGGTTTAATGGAAGAAGGTTTTGCAACCTGGAAAGGCGGACAAGATGGGAAAACATTTGAAGAAAGTGCAAGTCTATTTGCAAATGAACTCTCTAAAAATGACACGGTGACTTTTTTGGATGTATTAAATAGAAAGTGGGGTTGGCAATATGCCGCATTTTACACAACAGGAGCAATTTTCTGTAATTCAGCCTATAAAAAAGGAGGAGTTAAGTTGGTAAATGAACTATTGAAAATTCCAAATGACAGCGAAAAATTAGTAGAAAACTTATGTTTAATATTTGATATTGATAAAAAAGACTTTGATGATTTTTGGAGGAATGAAACGTTGAAATTTATAGACAACTGAATGAAAGACAGAAGATAAACGTGGATAACACGGGTTTTGCGTCAGGCGGGGTGACGTTTAAACTTGGAGCTTTGTTCTTCTATTCAAGTTCATTGCTTATTGACAGCCTTGTGCTCCGAAACCCGCCCGAACGCAAAGCCCGAAAACGTTAGTAGCATGGCGGGTTGACTCATCTTATGACAAAAGAACTGCAATCTCCAACCCACAGCTTCTCTGGAATCATCTACATTATTCATTTTTGGTATATATCTTTTTTGAAGTAGCAATAGTAAAATCAATCGATCTTCTTCCAGCACCTTCCATTAAAAGAAAAAGGCAAGTAAGAATTTGTGCATAGTCAGAACGAATCTCATGCAGTACAGCCCAAATACCACTTTGCGGTGGAGCCGGAGGTAACGGCAAGGGGCTTGTACCTAAATACAAAGCAATTTTGGTGGATAGAATAGCTACAATCATTTCTATAATGAAATAGAAGGCAACAACCCTTGTCATTAAACCAAAGAGCAAAAGTAAACCACCAATAATCTCAGCAGTTCCAACAAAATGTGCGGTCATTTCAGGAAACGGAAATCCCAACTTGGTAAACCTGCCTACACCCTGATTTACATAAACAAATTTGAGTATGCCTTCCCAAAAGAAAACCCCGCCTGCCATAAGACGAATAATTAAAATAGTGGACTGCCCTGTAACGGGAGGATTGAGGAACCAATTAATAATTTTTTTCATTGTGCTTTAGTTCTTGTTTTAGCTTAAAAGATGGTTCAAAAATCAATACTTTCGCTCGCTTAAAAAAATTATTTACATCAACCATTCATTTTACTTGATTAAGTATTGTTTTATCAGGGATTTTACCTGTTTAGTGTAATAAGTTTCCAAAAAATGGTCACTTCACTACCTTTGAGTAAATTTTATTTTGAAAAACAAAACCTTCATATATCACGCGCTTTTTTGGATAGGAATATATCTTTTATGGGTTGTTTCTTTCCGAAGTTATTCCGTTTCGCTGACTAAAACGATTACTGTCGAATTTTGCTATTTGATTTTTATTACAGCCGATTACTATTCAATCAGCAGCTTTATCGTTCCCCAATTCCTGTTGAAAAGAAAATATACTTCGTTCATTGTATCTACCATTCTGTTAATCGCACTTTCCTCATGGCTCAGGGCGTTGATTGCAGTGCAGATGAACCTGCATTTTTTCCGCCCTGCCTTTATACCGGATTTCACCACGCTCTACATAAAATCAGTAATAAATATTTCGCTTTGGGTATTGATTATTACAGTTGGGAAAATGATCATTGACAGGATACAAAACCAACAGCAATTGGAATTGTTGGAAAAGGAAAAAACAAAAAATGAGCTGGATTATTTAAAAGCACAAATTAATCCCCATGCACTTTTTAATTCGCTGAACACGATCTACGGGCATATTGACAAAGGTAATCAGGTTGCAAGAAATACGCTTCTGCAATTTTCCGAATTACTGCGGTATCAGTTGTATGATTGTTCGGCAGAAAAGGTAAGCTTGGAGAAAGAAATTGATTATATAAAAAACTATGTTGCTTTTCAGCAATTGCGTAAAAACGAAAATTTAATTGTCAATCTTGAAATTGAAAATATAGGAGAGAATTTAAAAATCGTACCACTGCTTTTAATTGTCCTGATTGAAAATGCCTTCAAATTTGTAAGTAATTCTTCCGAAAAAGAAAACAAAATCATTATTAAATTATCTACAAGAGGAACTACTTTGGAGGGTTTTATATTAAATACAATAGAACCCCTATTCCATGTTTCTGATACGAATTCCAAAGGCATAGGAATAACCAATTTAAAAAGAAGATTAGAACTTTTATATCAGAACAAGTATAGTTTTGCAAGTGAAAATAAAGAAGAATATTACGAAACAAATTTAACTATTGACCTATCATGAAATTAAAATGTGTAATCATAGATGATGAACCCATTGCAAGAAAAGTGTTGCGGGAATTTATTGCTGACATAGATTTCCTGGAGTTGATTGGTGAGGCTGAAAATCCATTAAAAGCAATGTCATTTCTTAACAACAATGACATAGATATGATCTTTCTTGATATTAATATGCCAAAAATTAACGGGATTGACTTTCTGAAAAATTCAAAACACAACGCATCAATTATCATGACAACAGCTTATGCAGATTATGCAGTAGAGGCATACGGTCTGGATGTCCTGGATTATTTGGTAAAGCCAATTGCATTTGAACGGTTCCTCAAAGCGTGTAATAAAGCAAAGGAGGTTGCCGAATTTAAAAAACAATCACCATCAAAAGCCCGATATTCAAACGATCACTTTTTTATTAAATGTAATAATCAAATCGAAAAGATTTATTATAATGATTTGCTGTACGCTGAAGCAATGTTGAACTACGTAATGCTTAATACATCTTCAAAGAAACTGATGGTGTATATAACTATCAAAAGTCTTGAAGAACAGTTGCCTGTCGACATTTTCATTAAAGTCCATAAATCCTTTATCGTAAATATCAATAAAGTGAAAAGTATAGAAGGAAATATCTTAGATATTGGAAATGCCAAAATAGCTATCAGTCAAAATTTGCGGGAAAAAGTTTTGAGTGGAATACTGAAAGATAAAATGATAAAACGCTAAGCAAACAGGTTATAAAATGAGGGCATCTCACTTAAGATGGATACTTGAAGAAGATAAAAGTTTGTTGGAAAGACCAGCCAAGTGATTTCAATCGATGAAGTCATAAGTATCCATAG
>JAAEAZ010518822.1_pt1 | contig 9926 bp, 6 predicted proteins | sample 7277811 | NCBI WGS metagenome assembly JAAEAZ01 (sample SAMN13876997, study PRJNA601929) | soil metagenome | isolation source: soil | host: Panicum virgatum | place: USA: Fermi National Accelerator Laboratory | collected 2010-11-19 | reverse complement strand
AACAAAAAACTTCCAAGGAAAAATGGTGCACCCGGAAGATAGATTGGACTACCAGGCCTTATTCCCCACGCAAATAAATTCGTCATCACCGGAGGACCTATGACCGCCGCAGCACTCATCAAACTTGTCAACGCTCCCTGCAATTCTCCCTGCTCACGCACATCCACCTGGCTCGTGATCGTAGCTTGTAATGCAGGACCTGCTATACCACCGAGACAATATGGAACAAGAAACACCAACATCATCCATCCTGCTGTAGCAATACCAAATAAAAACATTCCTATTGTGTAAAGTATAAGACCTATGTAAATACTCCTGTGATTCCCCAGCCAAGGATTAATTTTTCTAATCAACAAACCCTGAACAATTCCTACAAGGGCCCCAACCATTCCGAGAGAAACGCCGATCATGCCCGGTGACCAATGAAATCGTTCGATCGTGTAAAAGGACCAATTGCTCTGAATAGCATGTGCTGCCAGGTAAACCAAGAACATCGCAATCAATAAATAACCAAGATTCTGATATTTTTTCAAATGCAATAATGAGCCCAGGGGATTCGCTCGCTTCCAATCAAATTCACGCCTGTGATCCAGGCTGAGAGATTCAGGTAAAATGAAATAACCGTATAGCCAATTGATGAAACATAATATGGCTGCAGCAATGAAAGGAACTCTTGGACCCAAACCACCGAGCAAACCTCCGATCACAGGACCAATAATAAATCCCATACCAAATGCAGCACCGATCATTCCAAAATTTTTCGCCCTGTTGCCTTCATCGCTGATATCAGCAATGTATGCTGCAGCTGTAGTAAAACTTGCACCAGTAATCCCCGCAATCACACGTCCAAGAAATATCCATTGGATCGTCGGCGCCCAACTCAATAAAATATAGTCGCAACCAAAACCGAATAAAGACATCAGGATAATCGGCCTGCGTCCATACTTATCACTCAGGTTACCGATGATAGGAGCACACATAAATTGCGTCACAGAAAAAGCAAACAATAGCCATCCGTTTAGACTGGATGCATTGCCGGTATCGACATGCCCGATCTGTTTTAGCAGGTTTGGCATGACGGGGATGATGATACCCCAGCCGATGACGTCGATCAGTAAGGTGATGAAGATGAAGCCTATGGCTGCTTTGCGAGTTGATTGCATTTAACTCTTATTTGATAATCCATCCTAAAGAAAGTACTTTTGCAGGGCTTTTTTGGAAAGGTCCCTGAGGATTTTCCGGAAAATATCTCCAAAAACTTGTATAGTATTTTGATAAACAACATTGTATATATATATTAATTATGGCTTTAATTAGTGAGATTCGTAAGAAAAGTTGGTTGCTGATCATCCTGATCGCACTGGGTATGGGTGGATTTGTGGTGATGGATATGGTCAATAAGGCTTCAAGAGCAAGCGGAAGTAGTTACACGGTCGGTGTAGTCAATGGTCAAAAAATTGAGTGGCCTGATTTTCAGCGCACTGAAAGGATATTATATCCTAACTCCACCGGAGATGTCTATGGCCAGCGTAACTATATCTGGAACTTTATGGTTGAAGACCGACTGCTCAGAGATGAGACCGAAGATCTTGGACTCAATATCGGTGATGCAGAGTTGGAAGACCTTGAATTTGGAAATCATCTGAGCCCGATCATTCAACGCAATTTCCGTGATCCAAATACCGGCCAGGTGGACAAGAAAAACCTTGACCAAATCAAAGCCAATCTTGGTACAGGAAAACTTCAACCTCAACTCGAAGAATACTGGAATTATCAATCCACAGAAATCAGGAAAGAAAGACTCCAACGCAAACTGGCGAACATTGTCAAGAAAGGCCTTTATACGCCAACATGGATGGCTCAGCAACTTCAAGTAGAACAAGGCACTACTCTAGATTTTAAATATGTCAAAGTTCCACTGGATTCATTGACTGAAAAAGATGTCAAACTGACTGACGATGATTATAAAACCTTCATGAAGGAGAATACAGGCCTGATGAAGAAAAAAGAAGAATTCAGAACAGTGGAATTTGTAGTATTCAATGTTGTGCCTACCAAAGAGGATTCTGCGAAAGTCAAGGATGCCATCACACAGCGCATCCAACCATTCCGTGAGGCTACAAATGATTCGCTCTTCGTGGAAAATAATTATGGCACGATCGATGCCACATATTTTAAGAAAGGCGATCTGGCTGAAGTCATCGCAGATACTGTTTTTGATCTCCCTGTAGGAACGGTTTATGGACCTTATATAGATGGTGTAGATTATAAAGCCGTGAAAGTGCTCGGGAAAAAAATACTTCCTGACTCTGTAAAATCGCGACACATTCTGATCAGGGCTGAAACAGCTGCTGAAAGAACCACTGCATATAAAACCATTGACAGTCTGAAAACACTCATCGAATCCGGTAAGGCCAGGTTTGATTCATTGGCCATGAAAATTAGCCAGGATGGAAGCGGTCAGAAAGGTGGAGATCTTGGTTATTCAGCACTCGGCAGAATGGTGAAGCCTATCAATGATGCACTCTTTTATACCGGCGAACCCAACAAGCTGCAAATTGTCACAAGTCAATTTGGTGTGCACCTCGTAGAAATCACAGGCCAGAAATTTATGAAGAATGAGATGGGTGTGAAATTGGCTTATATCATTGAACCGATCGTTCCATCAGAAGAAACTCAATCGAGGATCTATGATGATGCCATTGAATTCAGTGGTCAAAACAGAACTGTTGAATCACTTCACAAAGCCATTGAAAATAAACCTGAACTAAGTGTTGAGAAAGCAGAAGGATTGACAGAAAATGCATTTCAATTTTCTAACCTTGGAAGTGGTGGAACCTCAAGAGATATTGTTCGATGGGCATTTAAACCAGATACGAAGTTAGGCACAGTAGCTGCGGAAGTATTTGTGTATGATGAGCCAACATTATTTTATAATTCACATTATGTGGTACCGGGATTGAAATCAATCATGAAGGCCGGTAATTATACATTGGCAGAAGTCAAGGAGAAATACAAACAGAAAGTATTGGATCGCAAAACTGCTGAAGGAATAGCTGCCAAAATCACCAGCGCAGATCTCGGTGAGATTGCAAGTCAATTTTCAACAAAAGTTGATACATTCAAAAATGTCAATTTTAATATGAGTTACCTGGATGGGATCGGTAATGAGACAGCGTTGATCGGAAAGCTTTCCATCATGAAAGTAGGCGATACTACAAAACCTGTCATCGGGCAAACCGGTGTGTTTGTAGCCCAGGTGATCAACAGGGCTGAACCCAATCTTTCGACTGATCTAACTACCTTCAGGCAGCAATCTCTGATGGTGGCCAGGGGAAGTATTGATTCCCGTTTGATGGAAGTTCTCAAGGACAAAGCAAAGATTAAAGACAACAGGTATACTTTTTACTAGGTTAGGAAAAAGTACATTCGACAAAAAATTGCCCGGCGCGGATTCCTGCTTCGGGCAATTTCATTTAAAGCTTTTCGTTAACAGAAATTGATGCTATTCTCACAAAGAACTATTTTCCTCCTTTCCATCAGCCTCATCGGCTGTCATCCCAAGACAGCTACGAAAGAAGTTGTTGACCCGGACACAAAGTGGAAGACCACTTATACGATCAATCCTGTCGATTCATCCTACCAGGGTACATTTTCTAAAATTGATTCCGCAGGGACCTTGCTCGAGAAAGGGGTATATGATCACGGTGAATTAAATGGTGTGCGTGAGCTTTATTTCCCCGATGGCAAAGTGAAAGTCAGAGAGCATTACACGAAAGGACAGATGGCCGGTAATTATGAATATTTTTTTCCCAGCGGTCAATTGCAACTCATGGGAGAGTATATCGATGGAGCGATGTATGGCTACTGGCGAAAATATAATGATGCAGGAAAATTACTTGAGGAGGTCCTCATGATTAAAAATGAAGAAATGGGTCCTTTTACAGAATATTATCCTGATGGTACAATACAGACGGTGGGCACTTATCTTCATGGCCCCAATGAGGATGGAATATTAAATCTTTATGATGAATCAGGAAAGTTATACAAGACGATGCTCTGTGATAGCGGGATGTGTGTTACAACCTGGGAAAAGAAATAACTGGCTTGTCTTGTTGCTTGTCAGTTGGTCTTCATTGTTGTGGAGTCAACGTGGAGGAGAACGCATATTCGAATTTGTCAATCTGCCTACATCTGCCAGGTCTACGGCACTGGGTGGTAGCCAGATCGCATTGATGTCGGATGATTACAGCCTTGTCGGTGGAAATCCTGCGATGCTCACGGATTCAATGGACGGCACCCTCATCTTCCAGGATAATTTTCATTTTGCGGGAATTAATGATGGCTATTTTGGATACGCAAGACAAATATCCGGTATCAAATCAACGGTTCATGCAGGAATTCAATATCTCAATTACGGGACATTCACCGCTGCAGATGATAAGGGAAATATTCTTGGTGAATTCAAAGCGAAAGACCTGGCGATAGAAGCCGGTATAGCCAGGCCATTGAATGAACGTATGTCAGGAGGATTATTGATCCGGTATATTCAATCATCCCTGGAAACATATACATCAAATGGCCTGATGATGGATGCGGGATTAACTTATCGAAGTGAGGATGGATTAAATCATTATGCTATCGTTCTACGCGGCATTGGATTTCAATTTTCTAAATATTATCCCGGTCAACAAATTGGAAAAATGCCTGTGGATTTTCAATTTGGATTTTCAAAACGATTTAAATATGTTCCGTTCAGGTTCTCAATGCTTGCGCACGATCTCAATCGATGGGATCTCCGGTATGATAGTCCTCTTGATGAACAAACCGGGTTGGATTTTGGAGGAGAACCACCAAAGCCGCCAAGTGATTTTTCTCAAAGCGTAGATAATTTTTTCAAACATCTCACTTTTGGTGGTGAGTTTATGATCGGGAAGAAAGAGTTTCTCATGTTGCGTGTAGCATACAATCATCAGATGCACCAGGAATTATCAGTTGTCAATCTGCGGAGTCTTGCAGGATTTTCAGGTGGCGTTGGTGTCAATCTTAAAGCTTTTATTCTTGATTATGGATTTGCGGTGTATCACCAGGCAGGTTCGTCGAAGCATTTAGGTGTGCGGATAAATATAAATCAGTTGAAGGGGGAGAAGATTGTGGATTGAATGCGAAAAGGGTCCCCTTTCCGTGATCGCTGAAGCTAATGCGGAGGCGCTAGGGGATTTAGGGGTTCACTCAGGGACTACTGTGTACAACGGCAAGTTCTCCATCTTGCCTTTAATCAGCAGATCACCTTTGTGTTCAGGCTTCAAATTTGATCCTTGCCAGGGAAGGAGATCTTTCAGGTCTTGAGAGATCAATAGATTTACCTCAAGGTGATTGCATCGGCTTTGAATGCGGGCAGCTGTGCCTACAACTTCACCCGAAAATGCAATGTCACGTTTAACTACACCGATTTCACCTACCATGACTTTTCCGCAATGAAGGCCTGCTTTGAAATCAGGAACCACACCATAAGTTGATGTATAATAAGAGGACCTGTGGTTGAAAATTTTTCTGACTTCCATCAGGCATCGAATGCAATTCAATTTGTTGAGCCCGGGTTTCATCCACCAGCTTACTGTGATTTCATCTCCAACATATTGATAAATATTTCCTTTATGCCGAAGGATCACTGGAGTCGCATCTCGGATGACGTCTTTGATGAAATTAAAATATTGTTGTTCGCCCAGGATCTGTGCGATATAAGTCGAAGCTCTCAGATCGAGGAACATAAAAATGTGTTCTTCTCTCTTGGGCCTGAAATATCGGCCCATGAAAAAACTGCTCAGGTTGCCGGGGCCATATTTGTCTTTGATCAAGATGCCTGCTATCGTGGCCATGACAATGAAGAGCCAGAGGAAATAATCTTTTGCAAATGTCAGACTTCGGATATGGCGTCCGATTTGAAATAGTACATCTTTTTCATGCACTTCTTCTTCACCCCCGAGCGAAGCTCTCGTCAGAAAAGCTAAGATTGTGACTAAGCAAATAATAAGTGTGAAAGCGATGAGAATAAATGCGATGGCTTGACCGTAAGGATTATTTCTGACCCATCGTTGCAGATAAGCTACGAGTATGGCACCACCAATAATTCCGGCAGCTAGTGTGGCCAGTGCATTTCCTGTCAATGAAGGCCAAAAAGGATAATCAGTCAGATCAATATGTTGTGAACGAAGTACGAGGTAATCATAAATAGACTGAGAGATAGAAAGAAATACCCAGATCCCGGTGATCCAGAGTATTTTCAGCAATTCACTTTTAGTCCTGAATACTTCAAAAATGGGAGGAGTATCAGGAGTGTCCGGGTGTTTATTACTCACGTTGTAGGCGATGATTCGAGTCGATGGGCAAAATTACTCAATCCGCGAGAGAAGTAAGAGGAGTAAGAGGAGTGAGAGGAGTGAGAGGAGTGAGAGAATGAGAGAGGAATTTTCTAAGTGGCTGCTTAAGTTTCTTATGTTTCTAAGTGGTAAAGAGAAGATTTCTTTTAGGCTTCACCCAACATTAAGACCAAACCGGCTGTTGCGACCATCAACCATGACAGCTTTTATCTTGTTTTACTTTAAATAGGATGAGAGAAGTCATTGAAATTCAGATTATAATTATTCATAATATGAAAATAGGTTGCTATATTTGCCGGCAGCGCGATTCGTGTCCCTTATGATCAGACAACAGCTCTCACAGAAGCTATTACAGAAACTATCTCCTCAGCAGATTCAATTAATGAAGCTGCTGCAGATCCCTACTGTCTCCCTGGAGCAGCGGATCAAGGAGGAACTGGAAGCCAACCCGGCCCTGGAAGAACCGGATAACTATGAATCTCCATCCGAGACCACGCAGGAAGAGAAAAATGAAGCCGATAAAGAGAAGGATGAGGATTATGAACTGGATGATTATCTCAATGACTACATCGAAGATGATCCGGTCAGTTATCATACCACAGAATCTGTGAGTGAGCAGCGGGAGAAAAATCTGCCTGCAGTCGTAGCCAGTACGTTTCATGATTATCTCGATCAGCAATTAGGACTCCTCAACCTGGATAGTGAGGTGCATCGCATCATTGCGCATCAGATCATTGGAAGCATTGATGATACAGGTTATCTGCGCAGGGATATTCCTTCACTTATTGACGATATACTATTTGCATTCAACATTGAGGTGACGACGAAGCAGATCATTGAAGTGCTCGGGATGATCCAGAAGTTTGATCCACCGGGAGTAGGAGCACGCGATTTACGCGAGACACTGATGATTCAATTGCAACAGCGGCTGAACATTGCAGAAGACGTCGGGGAGGATAAATTGGTCAAGGCATTGAAGCTCGGACAGCTCATCCTGAATAAATATTTTGAAGCGTTTTCGAAAAAACATTTCTCAAGATTGCAGCGTCAATTGGAAATATCAGAAGATCAATTGAAAGGAGCGCTTGATGAAATACTCAAATTGAATCCTAAGCCTGCCAGTGGTTATACCAGTCAGTTTGATACGCAGACGCAAACCATCATTCCGGATTTTATGGTGACCAATCGGGATGGTGTGCTGGAATTGACGATGGATGTGCGGAATGCACCTGATCTGCGGATCAATGACCAGTATGTGGACATGCTCAAAGCCTACCAGGTGAAGAAGGATGCACAAACGGTGAAAAAAGAAAATAAAGAAGCGATCATATTCATCAAGCAGAAGATTGATTCTGCGAAATGGTTTATTGATGCCATCAAGCAACGGCAGAATACGCTCAAGCAGACGATGTATGCAATCATGCAGTTTCAGAAGGAATTTTTTCTGACCGGTGATTCCACTAAACTGAAGCCGATGATTCTGCGGGATATTGCGGAGATCACGGGGCTTGATATTTCAACAGTATCGCGTGTGGCCAGCAGTAAGTTTGTGCAGACAGAATTCGGGACGAAGCGGTTGAAAGATTTCTTTTCGGAGTCGATCGTCAATGTAGAAGGGGATGAAGTGTCTACGCAGGAAGTTAAATCTATTTTAGGTGAAATTATTTCAGGTGAAAATAAACGGAAGCCGTTGTCGGACGAAAAATTAAGACAGATGCTGGAGCACAAAGGGTATAGCATCGCGAGGAGGACAGTGGCGAAGTATAGGGAACAACTCAATATTCCTGTGGCGAGGTTGAGGAAGGAGTTGTAATGTTTGTTCAAATAATCTGAACAAATGCCACTTTCATTTTTTCACACAATTCTTCTATTTCTTCATTACTGATCACCAGAGGTGGCGCCATTCTTATCGATCGGTCATTAAATAAAAACCAATCCACCAGTAGTCCTTCTTTTTTGCAGGCTTTCACTGCTAAATGCAAATGATCAGGATTTTTTAGTTCAATGGCCATCATTAGGCCACGACCTCTTACTTCTTTAATGAGAGGATGATCATTTAAAATTCCCTTGATTTTATTTCCTTTTTCTTTTGATTGATGATGAAGATTTTCCGCTACAATCACATTCAATGCAGCGAGACTTGCTGCACAACACAATGCATTACCTCCGAAAGTAGTCAGATGTCCCAAAGGTGGATCATGTGACAAAACATTCATAATCTCCTGACTTGAGATAAATGCCCCAAGCGGCAGCCCACCGCCAAATGCTTTTGCTAATAAAAGAATATCAGGTATTACGTTTTCCTGTTCAAAAGCCCAAAGGCTTCCAGTACGACCCATCCCTGTCTGAATTTCATCGAGGATAAACAAAGCACCAACTTCATGACATCGTTTTTGAACTGCAGCAAGATATCCTTCAGCAGGAAGGATCACTCCGGCCTCACCCTGGATCGGTTCGATGATGACAGCAGCAGTGAGCTCATTGATTTCATCCAGGTCTTCAAATGAATTGAAATCAATGTGTCGGATACCGGGAACTAAAGGCCTGAAAGCGGAGGTATACAATAAGTCACTTCGCAAACTTTCTGCACCAGCTGTGCTTCCATGATATGCGTTTCGACAAGCGATGATTTCATATCGACCAGTGTATTTTCTCGCAAGCTTCAATGCCCCTTCAACAGCTTCTGCACCTGAGTTAGTGAAATAAGAAGTGCTCAGAGTGGGAGGAAGAAGTTGAGATAATCGTTCTGCTAATGCGACCTGCGGTGCAATGATGTGTTCGCCGTAGACTTGTGTATGCAGATGGAGATTAAGTTGTTTTTTGATGGCCTCAATAATCCGTGGATGATCATGACCCAATGAAGAAACAGCGATACCAGATATGCAATCGATGAATGCATTTCCGTCTTTATCGAAAAGGTATATTCCTTCACCACGGACTACTTCAAAGCCATCAGGTTCAGGAGAAGTCTGAGCGATGTGGCGGAGGAATGAGGGACGTAATGACATAGAGATGTGAAGGTAGAGAAAGTGAGAGAACGTGAGAAAGTGAGAAACGTGAGAGGCGTGAGAAAATGTTTCGCTACGGCTACGCTCAGCGAAACTTCAGCGTTTCGTTTCGGCTAGTTCTCAACGACCGCTAAGGATTTTGCAAATATTGTTTCGGCTTCGCTCAACATTTGAGTCGATGATGTGCAATCATTTCAAAGAATGAGCAAAGCCGAATTCTTCAATTAGATATCTTAGATGTTCGCTGAGCGAAAGTCGAAGCGAACATCACGGCGAATAGTACCGATTTCTCACGTTTCTCACGTCTCTCACGTCTCTCACTGCAGCTGCAACAGCGTCTTCATCTTGTTGAAGATCTCCGTATTCTCGTAAATCCCCCTGAATAATTCAGCTCCTGGACCTGCGGCAAATACCGGGATCATCGTAGCTGTGTGACTCTTGGTCGTGAAAGCAACTTCAATATGATTAAGTTTTGATCCGGGATTGACAGAAAAGCCACCGGTTTCATGATCACCGGTTACAATGACTAATGTGTTTT
>JAAEAZ010292460.1_pt1 | contig 9961 bp, 10 predicted proteins | sample 7277811 | NCBI WGS metagenome assembly JAAEAZ01 (sample SAMN13876997, study PRJNA601929) | soil metagenome | isolation source: soil | host: Panicum virgatum | place: USA: Fermi National Accelerator Laboratory | collected 2010-11-19 | reverse complement strand
CGCAGGAACGACAGCAGGTCATCAATGATCACGCCTCGAAGCTACCATCGCTGTCCGCCGCCGCACCGGACCTCGGTGGATCTGGATCCGCGGGAACCGCACTGCCCGAGGAAGCCGGTTGGCCTGCGGCCCTGAGCTCGCTCAGGGCGTCCCGAGAAACGCGCGTAGCTTGCGCTCGATGAAGGCCAGGTCCTCGGGGCTTGCACCCGCGCCGGCAGGGTGTCCCCACAGCGACGGGATGGGCGCGAGCGTGACCTTCCGGATCCACTTGCGCTCCTGGAGTGCGTCCCCCAGCGGGAAGTAGAGGTCGGTCTCCGAGGGCATGTAGAGCACCGGGACGGAGATGGAACGGAGGGCCTTCTCGATGCTTCCCTCGAACCCCGGCGTGGTTCCCACGTCGTGGGCCTGCCAGATCCGCATCTGCAGGATGAGGTTGTTCGCGTCCTCTCCGGCGAAGAAGTCCTTGCTCTGTTTCTCGGTGAATTGCGCCAGGGTCATGGTGGCGGCCGCCGGATCGGTCTTCTTCCACAGCTCGCGCCTCCACCATTCCTGTGAATACAGCCACGCCAGCCACACGGTGCCGGAGGTCTCGATGCCGTGCAGGGGCTGCTCGGTGTAGTCGCCTCCCTTGAACGCCGGGTCGGCGGTGATCGCGCGGATCTGGCCGTCGAGGCGGACAATGCCGTGCGGCCAGCACCGGGCGGTCCCGGCGGTGGCGACGATCTTGTCGGCGAACTTCGGGTGGCTCACCGCCCACTGGAACGCCTGCTCCGCGCCCATCGAGAAGCCCACCACGGCCTTGAGGTGATGGATGCCAAGGCCGTCCTCGAGCAGCCGGCGCACCGCCTCGACGTTGTCGCGGATGGTGGTCACCGGGAAGCGCGGACCGTGGAACGGCTCGGGGGTGTTGCTCGGGCTCGAGGACCGCCCGTTGCCGAACAGCTCGGTCATGATCAGAAACTGCTTCCTGGGATCCAGCGCCCGGCCTTCCCCGATCAGCCAGTCGTAGCCGTCGCTGTGGGCCATGTAGTGCGACGGCAGCAGCACGGCGTTGTCCTTCGCGGCGTTGAGCGTTCCGTAGGTGCCGTAGACCACGATCGCCTTGGGAATCGCGATCCCACTCTCGAGCTGGAAGCGCTCGATGGTGAAGGAGCCAGGCACGGGCCCGGGCTTGTTCGCCGGCTCGGCGGCTCGCGCCACGGAGGCGAGCAGCGCGCACAGCGCGAGCGGCACGAGAAGGAGATCGAGGCTTACCCGTGAAGCGGACCTGACCTGGATGCCCATGGCGCAGAGCTTCCCACACGCGCGGCTTCCCAGGTGGCCGGCGGCTGGCCGTCAAGGGCGGGATCGGGATGATCTCTGAAGTCGTCCCATGCCAGGCTGCGCATTCTCAGGCCAGCAGCGGTAGTCAGCCCTTCCAGGTTTGATTGACCCTGACGAGCTGACCCGCGAGCGCCGGAAGGGGCGCGACGGCGTCGTGAACACGAGCGGCTTGGGCCGCGCTGTCCGTGTCTTCGGTACACACGACGATGCCCGCATGGGAGATGCCGCGTTTGTGGAGTCGGATGAAGTCGCGACGATTCAGGGTGAGCACAGCCCGACCGGCGCGCATCGCGAAGTCGAGGACTTCGTGATCGGGGATCGCTCGCCCGGCGTTGCCCGCTTCCTGCGTCGTGAGCACGTCGTGGCCGAGCGCTCGCAACGCTTCCGCCGCTCGACGAGGAAAATTTCGTTCGCATAAGAACGACGCCATACCTCAGGCTTCGTCGTTCAACGACGCCGGCGTCTGCATCCTGTGCCGCAAAGTCTGCCCGTAGGGCGTCACAGCGCGACGCGCGCGGAGGGGCCGGTCTACCGCTGCAGCCCGGCCGATCCACGGCGCCTCGGCGGTGCTAGGATCGCTCCCGCGCGCCCTGCCGGCGAGCAGCCATGATCGTCGTCCTCAACGGCCCCTCGGTCTCCGGGAAGACGACCATCCAGAAGGCGCTGCAGGTACGTCCTGCGACCATTCCCGGCGTACCTCATCGGCGTGACGATCCCGCTCGAGATCCTCGAGGTCGATACCCCGCGCGCGAGCCCCGACGCGTGCGCGGAGGCCATCCTCCAGCACGTCCAGGCGAACCCGGAGCCCACGGCGTTCCGGCGCTTGCGCGAGCGAGCCGGCTAACCCGCCGCCGGATCCACGATCGCGCATGGTCGCCGTACGGTCGTCGCACGATCGCCGAGACCTCGTTCCTGGTACGTCAGCGGCAACGCGCGAACCGCTGTGGCCCGATCGGCGCCGGATCGGGGACAATGGGCCATGCCCGACGCACCTCCGCGGTTCCGTGTCAGCCACGCCAAGCACAGCGCATTTCGCCGCGATGGCTTGCGTCCGTTCTACGAGTATCGCGACCTCGGCATCGCGGCCGCGACCTCCGGCCGGTTCCATGCGCAGGTCATCCGGCCCAACCCGGACAGCCCCGGAACGGCCGGCCATCACCGGCACGCGCTCGACTTCCAGATCGTCTACGTGCTGAAGGGCTGGGTGGTGTTCGACTATGAAGGCGTCGGCAACGTGCGGCTGGAGGCCGGCGACTGCGTCCATCAGCCGTCCGGCATCGTCCACGCCGAGATCGAGCACTCCGACGATCTCGAGATGCTGGAGATCACCTCACCGGCCCGCTTCGAGACGACACCGGTGGAGCCAGGGTAGATCGCGCGGACCGCTACGATACGCGAAATGTCGATCCGGCGCTGTTGGTGTGTCCGGGGAGGGTAAGAACCCCTCGCCTTCAATTGATCGGCACGGGCATGGTGACGAACCCCGGTATCGGCGCCGCACCGTAACCCCAGCACCACAGCGAGCCGTCGGTCTTGGTGGCGCACGACACGTTCTCGAACCGTCCGTCGGTCACGACCGTGCTCCAGTCGGTGTCGCTGCCGATCTGCGTCGGCCTCGTGGCCGTCGCCACGAGGTTTGTGGTCGGATCGTAGGCTGGCGGCTTGCCGTTTCCCAGGATGTTTTCGTTGCCCCAGCACCACAGCGTGCCTCCGGTCTTGATCGCGCAGATCTCGCCGCCTACAGCGACCCTCTTCCAATCGATCGCGGTGCCAACCTGTACCGGCGTCGCCGAAGGGTTCATGGTCCCGTCACCGAGCCATTGCCCCCAGCACCACAGCGTGCCGTCCAGCTTCACCGCGCAGGTCGTGACTCCGAGCGTCAGGTTATACGAGACGTTGTTGCCGGTGTTGGCCATGCTCCGCGAAACCCAGGAGGTGTCGGTGCCGACCTGGGTTGGTACCAGATGCTGGGTCGACGCGGGATAGGGATCCTGGCCCCAGCACCACAGCGTGTGATCGGTCTTGATGGCGCACGTCATCGAGCCCGGAAACCCGTACTGGGCCACGGCGACGTGCAGCCACGCGCCCGTGAGCGGCGAGCTCGGCGCGAGGGTCGGCGCATCGCTGGTCGTACCCGTGCCTAGCTGACCGGTGTCATTCGCGCCCCAGCACCACAGCGTCGCGTCGCTCTTGATCGCGCACGTATGGTCGCTGATCGCGATCTCGGTCCACTGCGTCCCGGTCGGCACGTTCACTGCGACCGGGCTGAGCTGTGGCGTGGTCGTGTTACCAAGCCCGAGCTCGCCGGAGGAGTTGTCACCCCAGCAATACGGTGTCCCGCTGCGGATCGCGCACGACGCGGAGATTCCAAAAATGGAAGTCGAGCTCGCCACCGCGCTCCACGTGTCCGTGCCGAGCCGCGTGGGAGCCCACACCGGATCGGTGTTGCCGAAACCGATGCCTGTGGACGCAATGCCTACAACCTGGTTGTAGCCCCAGCACATCAGCGCAGCGTCACTGCGGAGCCCGCACAGTCCGGGGCCGCCCGCGAGCGTGGTCCAGCTGTCACTGCCGATCTTCGTCGGGTTGTAGAACGCGGTCGAGGCGCCGTTGCCGAGATTGCCATCGCCGATGTCTCCCCAGCAGTACGCGTGGCCATTCGCGATCCCGCAGCTGTGCTCGATGCCGGACGAAACCTGGCTCCAGCCGGCGACCATCTCGCCGAGCGGGGTCGGTTGCGGGATGGCGTTGGCCGGTGGCAGGCCAAGCTGCCCCGTGCCGTTGAATCCCCACGCGTAGGCGGTGCCTCCGGCGCGCAGGCCGATGATGCCGTCGCTCGACATGCTGATCGTCTGCCAGTCGATCGCCGTTCCGATCTGCTGTGGTGTATCGCCGTACTGTAGCGACATGTTCGTGCCCAGGTCATTGCCCCAGCACAGCAGCGCGTTGTCGCTGCGGATCCCGCAGGCGTTGAAGTAGCCGGTCTTGATGGTCTTCCACGTGTCGGTGCCAACCTGCGCCGGAGTCGCCTGGGTCGTCGTCGTGCCCAGGCCGAGATTGCCGTTGAACGACTCACCCCAGCAGTACAGGTGGCCAGGTGTGCCGCGGAGCCCGCACTGAACTGTGCCAACCGAGATGTCGGTCCAGTCGGTGTTCGCGTCGACGGCGACCGGCATGAGGAAGTCGGATGATCAAGCTGAACGTCCACGAGGCGAAGCCACACCTGTCGGAGCATCTCGAGCGGCTTGAGCGCGGCGAGGAGGACGTCGTGGTGATCTGCCGTCGAACCAACAGATCGCCGAGTTGAGCGGCACGGCGATCGATGCGCAGGTCATGACGCGGTACGGCCCGCGAGGGCTCGTGGCTGACGCACGTCGTGGCTTCGGACGGTTCGATGCGGCCTTGAATGTCGCGGCCCTCCACAACGCGAAGCTGTACCCGGAGGGTCCGCCGGCGCGCGGCGCCAGCTCCGGCCGTGCGTGACGACAGTGGCTCGGGCGCGCCCAGGAACTCCAGCTGGCCGCTGAACTCGCGGTGCTGGCGCCGGCCTATCGTCTTGGTTAAGACTTACACCTATGTCATCGGCCCTATTCTCTGGCATCGTGGTGGTCGGAGCACTGTTCGCCCCAGCGTGCTTTCACCCGAAGTACGATCACGCGACGTGTGGCCCGAACGGCGAATGTCCGAGCGGGCAGCGCTGCAGCCCACAGGGCACCTGCGAGAAGGACGATGGCGTCGATGCGAGCCCGGTCCCCGGCCTGAAGGCGCGGTGGATGCTCGCCGACGGGCCGGGCACCACCACCGCATCCGATATGCTCGGGGCGCATCCTGCTACCATCATTGGCGCGGTCACCTGGTCCCAGGACCCTGACCGCGGCGTGACCGCCGTGTTTGACGGCTCGAGCGGGTATCTCGCCACGCTCACGCCGGTGATGACCACCAACGCCTCCTACACCGTGTCGGCGTGGGTGAAGCTGACCAACCCTGTCGGACAGCACACGGTCTTGAGCCAGAGCGGCAACAGCCACAGCCCGTTCTACCTGCAGTACGACGACGGCGTAACCAACACGTGGCGTCTGACCATCTCGGCTGCGGACGCGTCGGGCACGGCCTTGTACAACGCGACCAGCACCAGTTCTCCCCAGGTCGGGGTGTGGACCCATCTGGTCGGTGTGTACGACTCGGCCGCCAAGACCGCCAAGCTGTACGTCAACGGGCAGGTCCAGAACACCGCCGATGTGCCGGCCACATGGAACTCCACCGGTGCCACCTGGATCGGTCGCTCCAAGTCCACCTCCACCTGGTGGCAAGGCAATCTGTCCGACGTGCAGATCTACTCCCGGGCCCTGTCGGCCACCGAGGTGACCAACCTGTAGGGCACCGTACCGGTCCAGGGGCGGCGTCCGTGAACCACTGGATGCTGATGCGAACAGTTCTTGCTGCCGATCGCAGCGCTCATCGAGACCGGCAACCACGTCGCCCACATTCCCGACGGTACGGCGCGGCGGAAATCGGCCGATGACTTCGTCCTTGGTACCGGTGGTCTTGGGAACCCTCACGCGGCGGTGCCGGGTCGGCGACGGACCCGGAACGCCTCGCGGAGGTGGACGCGCCATGGCGTCGCGTCCAGATAGCGTTCGGGCGGCGGCTCGCGATGGGTGTAGATCCATGCAAACAGCGCGAGGGCTGCCGCCACGGTCAGCACACAGCTCCACTGCGCGGGCGTGAGCCCGCCGTAGCGCGGATCGGTCGCTTCGCGGCGCAGGTAGTCGAGGAAGAACCGCGGCACCGCGTAGCCGATCGCGACCGCGCCGACGATCCACCCCGGCCGCCGCGGCCTGCGCAGCACCACCACCGTGCCGCCGAGCAACACGCCGAACAGCGCGAGCTCGTAGAGCCCGAGGTCATGGTGCGGCCCGACGAGGCCGGTCGGGTTGCCCGCCGGGAAGTCGACCGCGAATGGCGAGCTCGACGCGATCCCGACGTGATCGTGCACCGACGCGCAACCGGCGCGGCCGAACATCAGCAGCACGACCACCGCGACCAGCGCTGCGTCGGCATAGCGCAGCCGCTTCACGCGGCTCGACAGCGCGAACGCGAAGAACCCGAGCGTGCCGCCGATCAGGCCACCGTACGACGAGATACCGGCAGACGGGTTGAGGAACGTCCACACCGCGTCGCTGCGCGCCGACCAGCCGGGCTGGTACAGGAACAGGTCGATGAAGTGCGCGCCGAGGATGCCACCGACGCCGCAGCACATCGCCATGCGGCGAAGCTTCGCCGGATCGAGGCCGAGCTTCTCGGCGTGGCGCGAGCCGGCGGCCAGGCCGAAGTACGCACCGAGCATCGCGAGGATGCCGAACGAGGTGACCGGACCGAGCTTTGGCAGGGCGACGTACGGCAGCATGGCAGACCAACCGCCGCCGCATGCTGCGAATTCCGCTGCTGAGGTTGAAGCTCAGGAAGCACGGCCGGAATGACGGCTAGAACAGCGGCGCGGGCGCCGGCTCCAGCTGCACGACGCCGTGTTCGTGTTCCGCCGAGCGCCGGGCGCCCCCGCCGAGATCTCATCGTCACGCGAACTGTAACACAATATCGTCCATGGGGAGCATTCATATCAAATAGACAGATAATCGATTTCGAGCGAGGTTATCGCCCATGAGCAGCGATGACGGCGATCTCGCGGGTTGCGCGGGCAGGTGGCCCGAACCGGTCCTTCACGACACGGGCGTAGGCATTGGCAGCGCAGTCGTGGACGTCCGCGATCGTAGCGCTCATCGCGTCGTGATCTGGAAGACGTTGCCCTCCGGATCGAGGCCGTCGCAGAACGCGACGTCGCCGTGGCGGTGGACCTCGCGCATTCCGACCCCTGCGGCGATCAGGGCGGCGCGCGCGCCGTCGACGTCGTCGACGTGGAAGCACAGCTTGATGCACGCATCGACGCGCTCGGGCGGCGGCTCGGGCAACCTCCGCCCGGCCTTGATCGCGTGCAATGCGAGCACGACCCCGCCGGCGTCGAGCTGCACCCAGCCCGGCTCCGCGGTGATCACCGGCAGGCCGAGCGTGTCCTGATAGAACGCCTGCATCCGCGCGACGTTCTCGACGAAGACGATGGTCTGTGCCATGCGCATGCGCGAAGCTTTTCATACTTCCTCATGCCCGGGTGCCACGCCGCGAGCCCGCTGCCGAGCAGCGAGCCCAGCTGGCCCGCCCACACGGCGAGGACCCGCGTCACGCGTCGACCGCCATCGTCGATGGCGCCGCGAGCCGTTCGAGCGTGCCCGCGATGGCGCGAGCGAGCTCGTCGAGCCCGGCCTGATCGATGCCGCCGCCGTAGAGGTTGAGCACGATCCGATCGTCCTCGCGCGTGACGTGGATGTGCAGCGTCCGATCGAGCACCGCATCGCTGTTGATGATCAGATCGCCCGGCCGGAGGATCAGGTCGATCGTGCGACGGCGCTCGCGATACGTGACATGCGCTCCGCGATCGATCACCGCGACCGCGTCCGGCGTGCGCGCAACCTGCGCCTCGATCATCCCGTGCACGCACCGCGAGCGGTCCATCCGACCGATACTACCGCCGTGGTGCCGGCCGCCGCGGTCGACGTGCTGCTGCTCGACGTCCGCATGCCGCGTCGCTCCGGCCTCGAGGTGCTCGCGCAACTCGGCGATCACCGCCCTGGGACGTTGCTCGGGACCCCTTCAGATCGCCGCCGACGACGAATCGGCGACGTAGAGGACAAACTCCGGCGTATCGCGGAAGGTCGAAGGCCCGCTGCTGATGAGCTGCGTGCTGTTGGAAAACACCGGCACGGCGGAAGGGGAGCTCTGCTCCACGGTGAACGAATAGATGGATCCTCCGTAGGCCCCGCTCGTGCCGGCCTGGAACGGGACATATACGGTCACCGGGCTCCCGGGCGCGAACGAGATGCCCCCGATCTTGTTGCCCGGTGGCGGCGTCAGTGCGACGAGCTGGAATGCCAGCGACGCCGCCGTCACCGAGGCGGGCAGCGGGCTCCAGTAGAGCAGCTTCCCGGCCACGACGAAGAGGCCGCCGTTCTGGAGGACCAGGTGGGTCGGGCTACCGCCGAGAGGACCGGAGGCGCCCAGGTACGTCCCGTCGGCGAGAGCGTACATGCGCACGAGCGAGGACGGCTCGTCACACACGAAGAGAATGCCATTCGCGATCGCGACGTCTCGCACGGAGTTTTGCACTTTGCCCGAGGAGTTGAGCGAGACCGAAAGACCGCCGTTCGCCGAAGGCACCGGGGTCGCCCTCACCTTCACGTCGTGCAGATCGCCGACCCGCGACGCCACGAACGTCCCATCCAGAAACACGCCGGCGGGAAAGAGGTTGTTCAGGTACGTCGACTGGCTACCGGTGCCGAGGCTGCCTTTCTGGCCGCCGGGGTCCAGGGCCACCCGCGCCACGACGTTCGTGTCCTGGTTCGACACGTAGGCGTGACCTGCACCGTCGAACGTCAGCCCGAAAGGATGAGCGATCGCCGTCTCAAAGTGCCCCTTGCTGTTGACCGTTGCTGCGATGAGGGTGTCCATGTACGTGAAGTGGTACGGCTTCTCCGTGGATTTGTGCTGGAAGCACAGGACGTTGCTGGTCGCCTTACTGCCGTTCGTCACGTAGAGCTGACCGTTCGCGCGCACCACGGCTCGAAGCTCCGAGAGCTCGACGCCTGAGATCTTGCGGAGTGCACTGTCTGTGAGGAGCGAGAAGCCACCCGGGCCGGTCGCGTACGCGTACACGTTGTTGATGCTGCCGGAGGTCTTTCCCCCGTGAAAGGTGACGAGAAGCATGAGGTGATCTCCGTGCGGACCCGCTCGGCCCCGCGTGAGGTTACTCCACCCTGGGTGCGGTCGCGCGAGCACCGAGAAGTCGATCGCTGCGGCGGTGGTCTGCGCCTGCCACGTGTTCACGGGGAGCTGCGGCTGCTTGGCTTCCATGTCTCCGAGCGCACGGTGTCGTGGATGGAGTTGTGGCGAAGCAAAGGAGCCTGGATGAGACCGCGCGAGTGTTGGGACGCGGCCAGCGGGCAGCCGGCGACGCCGCCGCTCAGCTAGCGTCGAACCGCCGCCGGGAAAGCTGCGGCTCGCAGCTCCGGGGGGCAGGGTCCCGCGACACGCTGCGGCTTTCGGCGACCGATTTCATACGTCGGCGCGCCGACCTCGGGCAGCCGAAGATCGAGTATTCGTCTTCGGAGATCGCGAGTAGAGATCTCCGAAGCATGGATAAGAAATACTGAGCTGAAGCTGTCACTCCGACCGCGCATCCATCCACGCGTTGCAGCACAGTGGCGAGCGAAGCAGCTGAGGTGGAGCACGAGGAAGAACTCGAGTCCGAGCTGGCACCCGAGTCGTCCACGTAAGCCACCACCGATCTGCCCACGCTTGATCCGGCGGCGCTCGCGCACTTCGCCGCGATCGAGGGTGCGCTGACGTTCCGTGAGGAAAACCATCCGGAAACATCATGCCTTACCGCTCGCCGCTCCCGTGTGGAGCCAGTTCGCCCATCGAGAACCCGCGCTGGGGCTACACCCGGATCCGTGGCGCGCTCTGTAACCTCGGCCAGGAGCTCGGACGAAACACCATCAAGCGCATCCTCGCGGAGCATGGCCTGGAATCG
>JAAEAZ010182664.1_pt1 | contig 9982 bp, 6 predicted proteins | sample 7277811 | NCBI WGS metagenome assembly JAAEAZ01 (sample SAMN13876997, study PRJNA601929) | soil metagenome | isolation source: soil | host: Panicum virgatum | place: USA: Fermi National Accelerator Laboratory | collected 2010-11-19 | reverse complement strand
TAATCCTATCATCGCGACAGGTGATGGCATGGCGATGATGTACCGTGCAAAAGGCCGCACCAGCAATATGGAATTCGTTCAATTCCATCCCACTTCACTTTACAATCCTGCTGTTGAGAGCCAGGCATTCCTGATCTCGGAAGCTGTTCGCGGTTTCGGTGCCGTATTGCGCACATTGGATGGCGAAGAATTTATGCAAAAATATGATGAGCGAAAAAGTCTAGCTCCCAGGGATATTGTTGCACGTGCGATTGACAACGAAATGAAACGTCTTGGTGATGAATATGTTTATCTCGATTGCCGACATCTCAATGTTGATGCTTTTAAAATTCATTTTCCTAACATTTACGAAAAATGCATTGCTGCAGGAATCGATATCTCAAAAAAAATGATTCCCGTTGTACCAGCATGTCATTATTTCTGCGGAGGTATTATTGTCGATCGAAATGGAAGGACTTCTTTCAATCGCCTTTATGCAGCAGGAGAATGTACTTCATCAGGATTGCATGGTGCCAATCGCTTAGCTTCAAACTCCTTGCTTGAAGGACTGGTCTACGGACATAATATTGCTGTCGAAGCAACAAAGGAAATAGACAAGTTTGATTACAAACAAGGAATACCGGCATGGGACGCCATGAGCACGACGCATCCAAAGGAAATGGTGCTCATCACGCAAAGCTGGAAAGAATTAAAAGACATCATGAGCAGTTATGTGGGTATCGTCAGATCCAATGTACGTTTGCAACGGGCACTGGACAGGTTGTGGCTGCTTTACAATGAAACAGAGAATCTTTACAACTCATCTACATTGTCCCCTCAAATGTGTGAATTAAGAAACCTGATCACCATTGCTTATCTCGTCACAAGATCAGCGTATATGCGTCATGAAAGCAGAGGATTGCACTACACTACAGACTATCCGGAAAAACTAGATCACCTGGAAGAGACATTGTTATAGTTTGAAATTAATATAGATTTATTAGGTAGAGGAAGTCTTTTATTCAACCCATTCAGGGTTGGAAAATTCCCGCTCACATTTTTCCGTGGGTTTCACCCACGGCTAATAATATTGAAGTCTTTCAGACTTCATATAAAATTCATTTCAAAAGTTGCCATTAATAAACCAGATTTTCAGAAATCTAATAACTAAAAGATTCTTAACAATTATTGTTATAGCCCACTAATTATCAATTATTGTTATTATGATATTCAGATTAATAATTAGTGTCTTTCACGTTTAAAAATAATAATTCAATTATTCAAATTATTTCGAAGAAAAGTATCAACAGTTATTATTTAAGATATTTATTTTAAGATCCTGAAAGGATCCAATGTTATTAGCCGTGGGTGCAACCCACGGAAAGATGACAGCCTTGATTTCTGAACCCTGAAAGGGTTGAATAAAAATCTGTTTGATGAATAAGATAATATTTCTTCAATTTCTTCCAGCCACATCAACTTTAATCCGCTGATCTCTGTCAGCTAATTCCCACACTGTATAAAAAGCAAGTTGAGCGATGGTCCTCGCTTTATCATACATGATTTTATCAGGAGTATCCGTTGGACGATGATAATCTGCATGCACCCCTGAAAAATAAAAGATGGCCGGAATTCCATGCTTTGCAAAATTGTAATGATCTGATCGATAATAAAAACGGTTTGGATCATCATCCCGGTTGTATGTGTAATCAAGATCAAGATGAGTATATTCCTTATTCATGGATTCATTGATCTGGTGTAATTCGGTGCTCAGTCTGTCAGAACCAATCACATAAGTATAATTGGAGTTATGATGCAGCGTATCTACCCGGCCGATCATATCAATATTGACATCAGCCACTGTTTGATTGAGTGGAAATATAGGATGTTCCGTATAATACTGTGAGCCCAACAATCCTTTCTCTTCTCCCGTCATCAACATGCACAAAACACTTCTCCGTGGACCATCACCTTTTGCTTTTGCCATGGCGAGTGCCTGTGCAATTTCAAGAACTGCACTTGTGCCGGATGCATTATCATCAGCTCCGAAATAAATATCTTTTCCCCTGATGCCCAAATGATCATAATGTGCAGATACTACCACCAATTCATTTTTAAGATTTGGATCAGTTCCTTCTACATAACCAAGGACATTTTGACTCACGATAGATTTAATTTGATGAACTGTCTTCCAATCTATCTGTACAGGAATGGCAAGAGATGCCGGTTTACCTGATTGATCAATCTTGCCAAGAAGTTTTTCAATTTTATTTTTCTTTTTGCCCATGATCTGGTCTCCAAGAGAAACAGAAATGAAAGCGTGCGGAATGTATGGTGCAGATAAAATTTGAAGAGAACCCATCAGCATCCTTTCTGTAAGCAGTGTCTTCTTGGCTTCCGACACAAGATCCTTTAACCTGTCATCAATGATCCATATAGAGGATGCACCTGCAGCTTTTGCAGCGATAATTTTGCGGAGAGGATCAGAAGACCATGTTGATGCCGTATCAACTCCGGTGATTTTATATTTTCCATCAGAACCTCTTGGCTCACCTGCAAACACTATCAAATTTTGTCCTTTGAGATTTTTTCCTTTGTAATCAGAATATGCTGGATCATCGATACCATAACCAAGGAAAGTGAGTGATCGTATTTGGAATGCATGAGCAGAGTCAGGAAAAAATTGGGGTATTGAAAGATAGTCTTTGAGATATTCTTCAGAATTTCCATTGACTGTCAACTTAATGTTATCCCATTTGATTTTTGAAAAAGCTAATTCCTGGAAATAATCGCCATCGCCCGGTATCGGCGGTATGCCATCAGCGGCAAACTGATCTGCGATATAATGGGCCGCTTTTACATTTCCTGCAGTACCTGTCTCTCTTCCTTCAAATTCAGGTGATGCCAGCGTATAGACATGATCTCTCATGGTACTGCTTTCAATTGTAGCTCCATATAGAGAAGCTGTGGTTGCTGGTGATTGAGCAAAAAGAGAAAAGCTACATGTAAGGATAAATAAGACGGAAATTATTTTCATGAAAAATCAAATAAGGACATTTAAACGATAACTAATCCTAATGAAAAAATACGAGAATCAACTTGGCTGCAGGAGCAAACTCCATGCAGCGGCTATATGCCCTTGTTGGAGTTTGCTCCAACAAACAAGACCAATACTTAGCCTTAGGCACATCTTATTTTATCCACTCGTCGTTGATGCCTGCCACCTTCAAATGGCGTTTCCAAAAATGTTTGTACCATCGACAATGCCACAGCCTCATTGACAAATCTTGCAGGAATTGACAAAATATTGGCATCATTGTGTTGTCGCGCTAATGATGCCAGTTCATTGTTCCAGCACAATGCAGCACGTATACCCTGATGTTTATTCGCAGTCATTGCAGCGCCATTTCCGGAACCACATAATATTATTCCTGCTTTTGCTTCACTGCTCTCCACAGCTTCGGCAACGGGATGAATGTGATCAGGATAATCAGTGGATGCCTCGCTATTCGTTCCAAAATCAAGAACTGTATATCCATTCTTGTTCAGCCATTGCACGATATCCGCTTTGAACAGATACCCTGCATGATCGGCACCGACAGCAATAGTTTGTTTTTGATTATTTTCTTCCATTTCTATTTTTGTGGTGTTGAGGGCGTTATTTGATACTGCCCCAGGAGGTCCTCCATTTCTTTTGCAAACGCATCATCCTTCAAACCTTTGGACACTTTCAATATTTCATTAATTGCACTGTTAGCAAGCCGGTAATCCAGGTTGAAACCGGATTTCAAATCATCATCATCAAGAGAAGCAAAGAACACCATGTACTCCGCCATTTCTTTCGCCAGAATGCGAATGTGAAATTTAGCTTTCTCATATTCTCCTGCACGAACATAGATGTTGATATGAGGCATAACCCTAGCATCATAAGGAAAGTTCATAGCAGGAAAACCTTCAAAATATTTATCAGTGATGTCAACAGCTTCTTTCGTTTTTCCTTCATCCATCATCGTTTCAGCAGAGCGCCAGATGACCATTTTCTGAGCCTGGATGCTGGCACCATAACTATTGTCCACAAACATCTTCCTCTTATCCAAACCGCCAAAGCGCCATTTGTTCATCACACGATCATGTACTTTCTCGGCATCAACTCTTCCGCTGCCATAGATATAAAATTCCTGCTCGCTTGGTGTCCTCACTGGTATAATCCTCAGCCCTAGCCCCTCCATTTGCGTATAATCCTGAATGTTCATCAGTTTTGAATCCTGGCATGTCACTGAAAAATAAATCGGCCTGTCATAGATGTTGCTCATGATGAGATCCAGAACAGCCAACTCATCTTTAGTGATATATTGTTTGTTGACCGAAACAGGAATTTTGGTGACGACATTGCTGTCTGTCGGCAAGAGAAGGCCGGATTTCAATGCACGCTCTGTATCGATCGGTATGTATAAATTATTAGAAGGCAAATAGGTTTCAAGTTTTGTTCCCTGGATGCTTTGAGGATTATCCTTGGCCATAAACTGCAGCGCCTGATCTAATGCCATCTCATTCGTTGTGCTTTTTCCGGGAAGGAAAAATAATTGATTCCGTTTGCTACCTCGATATGCTTCACTTGGAATGGTCAATTTTATCGGCGGTGAGTCATCTGTCCTGCGTCGAAGACCTTCAATATACCAATCAACTGCAATAAGACTCAGGTTTACTATTCTCACATCGCGCCTGACGCCTTCAACTTCCTGTGCATACCAAAGCGGATAAGTATCATTATCTCCATAAGTAAACATGATGGCATTCGGATCGAGGGATTCCAGGAAATTACTTGCATAGTCCCTGGACATGTAATGGAACCTACGGCTATGATCATTAAAATTTTGTTCAAGCATTATAGCCGGTGCACTCAGCGCCAATACTGTGGCCAACATCGGTACAGCCGGACCTGCTTTCATCCATCTTTCTTTAATCGCTGCATAAATCGAAGGAATCGATAATCCAACCCAAATACAAAATGTGATAAAAGAACCAACCAATACGTAATCTCGTTCGCGTGGTTCGTTAGGTGGTTCATTTGAATAAACAATGATGCCTAGTCCTGTAAAGAGAAATAATATGAGCAATGCAGTGAAATCTCTTTTCTGTTTTCCGAACTGATAAAACAAACCAATAAGACCGAAAATGAGCGGCAGAAAAAAGTAACGGTTTCTTGCCTCGTTCGTTCTCATGTCTTCAGGCATTTTATCCATATTAAACAAGCGTGCACTATCCAGGAAATTAATTCCAGAAATCCAGTGACCACTCTTTGGATTCCATGGTTCATTCCCTTGTTCACCGTTTTCACGGCCAACAAAATTCCACATGAAATATCTCCAATACATCCAGCCGATTTGATAGCGGAAGAAAAATTCAAGATTAAATCCCATGTCTGCTTTTCGCTTGGGATCACCCATCCACCTATGGTATAATTCAGGCCTGTTGCCATCATTGTGACTGATACGCGGGAAAAGCATTTTATCTTCATCCTTATAGATGTAGGATAACTTCGAATCCACAACCTCATACTTTTTGCCTACAAGTCCGTACCTGTCTTCCTTCTTCGTATCAATTGGATCGGCTTCAAAATTTGGTCCTCTTAAAAGTGGTCTTTCACCATATTGTTCGCGATTCAAATAAGGAATAAGGCGAAACGGATCACATGGATTGTTCATGTTGATCGGAGGATTTGCATTTGCCCTGATCACCACTACACCGATGGTTGAAAAGCTGATTCCAAGGAGAGTTACTGCTATGAATAGTCTCTCCAATAATCCATTATTCTTTTTCCTTGCCCATCGGATGGAAAAAAATGAAAGACCAACCAATATGATAGTTGTCGGGAATATTCCTGACTGGTAAGGCATGCCAAAACCATTGACCATCATGTATTCCATCTGTGACCATAGTTCGGGAATTCCGACAATAATCACATTTTGCACAAACGGGATCATCAGTGTACCTAATATGACAGCGAGTAAGAGTCTTCCGTAATTGAATGTTTTATATTTTTTGAAATAATAAAGAAGGCCGATAGCAGGAAATGCCAGTAAGCTCAATAAGTGAACTCCTATAGATAATCCTGCAGAATAAACGGCGAAGATGAGCCATCGATCTGCATCTGATGTATCTTCCATGCCATACCATTTCACTGCTGCCCACAATGTCATAGTTGTGAACATCGTGGACATTGCATAAACTTCACCTTCAACAGCGCTAAACCAAACTGATGTACAAAATGCTGTTGTCAATCCTGCTACAAGTCCTGCTCCGCATGTCACGAGTGTTTGTTCGTATGATATCGGCTGATCTCTGCCTACCATAGCTAAGCGGGCGAAGACCATCGTAGTCCATGAAATAAACATCGCTGCAAGTGCAGTGCACATGCCTGACATAATATTGACTGAAAAAGCAATGTAAGATGGATCCTTAAATAGCATGTGGGCTACTGAGGTAAATAATCTGCCGATCAGGAGAAATAATGGAGCTCCTGGCGGGTGAACTACCTGAAGCTTATAAGCACCTAGTACAAATTCCCCGCAATCCCACAAACTTCCGCTGGATTCGGCACTAAAGAAGAAAACGACCATGGCAATCGCAAAGACGATCCACCCGGTGATGACAGCCAATTTTTTTTCTCTATTCATAGATCTGGAATATCAGTACATCAACGAGGATGTGTGGGAAGGTTGTGTGATGAGGTTGAATTAAATACTTGATTTCGTTTTTGTGCAGGCGTAAAGCGTGTTTTTGAATGCAGTTAAGGCAAAAGTAGAAAAATGAAACCAGAAGGGCTTTGGGATTTGGGGTCTTTAGCCATTTTTAACCTTCACAAGGATGCGTTTAAAAACAGGTTTTTACTGAATAAAAGAGGCGTTAAGTGCTTCAAGTTTCTTCGCCAATTCCTTACAGATTTTCCGGTTCAGGGTGTAATAGGTATGTGGATGCTTCACTTTTACGGTGATCAATCCATTTTCCCTCAATATTCTCAGATGTTGACACACTGAGGTTCTGCATAGTGGGATTCCTTTTCTTAGGATAAAGAAGGGAGTTGTTCCATGTTGTAGCAGATGAGTGAGGATGATGATCCTGGCCGGATGGCCGAAGGCTCTTGACCAAAAGGCTTGGTCAAAAAGAGGTATTGGGAAATACCTGGCTTTTGAGAATGCCATAATGAGAAATTCAACTGGTTAAAAAAATCTGTACTAAAATAGGGAGTTTAGGAATACGAATGACATATGTTTGTAACATACGTCATTATTAAATATATTCATCATTTGTAATTTCATTTAAATCAATAATTTATCCTTATTTTTAACTATATTTTTCACATCATTTTTATGCCCCAAATTCCTCTTTTTAACTAAATCATGTAACCTCATTTACCCCGTTTTTAATAATCCATTTAACCCAGTTATCGTTCTCTCCATTTGATGAACCCCCATAATCTAAAAGCACCCTTACTCTTCATCATTGCCCTTCCATTCCATTTATTTTCTCAAAAAACTCCACAAATAAACCTCGTCCCAAACCCAGGTTTTGAACTATACTCAGACGAACCATCAGGCTGGTACTATTCAGGAAAAGATTTCTCCCGCGTTTCATTGTATTGGACATCCCCCACCGCTGCCTCACCTGACATCTATGGCCCCAAAGTAGTAGTGCCGGACAGCTGGAAAAAAGTAGGATTCGGCGACGTGAAATCATACGAAGGTGTCTCCCACGCTGGCATCACCGTCTACGGGTGCGATAATGGCAAACCACATTGCAGAGAATATATCCAGGTCCAACTCACCGAACCGCTTGTCGTTGGTCAGCACTATGCTTTCACCTGCATGCTTTCACATCTTGCGAAATCAGTCATCGTGAAGAACATCCAACTCGCTTTCGTTGATGATGAATTGGATGAAATGACGGATCAACCCATTTCTCTAAAACCTACTCTTTCACTTGACCGTTGGATACCCTCAGATGGGAAATGGTATAAGTGGTCAGGACAATTTGTGGCGACAGAACCTTCTTCATATCTCGTGATTGGCAATTTTAATAATGATGCTAACAGCGACATTAAATGGCCTTCACGAACGACCGTGCGATTCGGTTATTATTACATTGATGATGTCAGGTTATTTAAAATTCCGCCCATTCTGACTGTTCCGGTTTCTGATTCACCACTTTCAACATTTATTCCTGAAGCCGGAGAAATTGTAACCTTAAGCCGGATTTATTTTGAATACGACAGGACTGATTTTATGCCGAGAGCTCTCATCCAACTGAAACAATTATTAGCTTTTCTTCAACAACATCCATCAATGACGATTGAGGTCATCGGGCATACTGATATCGCCGGCACCATTGAATATAACCAGGATCTCTCAGAGCGGCGTTCACAAGCAGTTGTCAAATGGTTGATATCAAAAAATATTGATCCTCTGCGACTCCGTTCTTCAGGCAAAGGAAGTTCTGAACCAATCGCTACAAATGAAACTTCCGTTGGCCGCAGCCAGAACAGAAGAGTGGATATCAAAGTCATCAGTCTTTGATATCTATCGATCCCGCCTCGTGGGTTGAGCCTTATCTTTTTTCCTCAGCCTTCGCCTTAGCCTCTTTTTTGCCTCAGCCTTAGCCTCAGCCTTTTTTTACCTCAGCCTTCGCCTTAGCCTTAGCCTTTTTTTGCCTCAGCCTTCGCCTTAGCCTTAGCCTCTTTTTTTTTGCCTTAGCCTCATTTTTTTTTGCCTCCGCCTTTTTTTCCTTAGCCTCCGCCTCATTCTTTTTTCTTATTCTTGTCTTGATGGCAAATCTCAAGCCTTACCTGAACAAAGGAATAATGGAAGCCGGTTGTGATGAAGCCGGCCGTGGATGTCTTGCCGGACCTGTGTTTGCTGCTGCTGTTATTCTGCCTGAAAGATTTCGTTGTCCCGGCCTTAATGATTCAAAGCAAATTTCACCCGAACTGCGTGAAGAAATGCGATTGATCATCGAAAAAAATGCAATCGCCTGGGCCGTCGCCAGTATTGATTCAAAAGTGATTGACCGGATTAATATTCTCAGAGCATCCATCCAGGGAATGCATAATGCTCTTCGATCATTGTCTATAAAACCTGATTTTATTATTGTTGATGGTAACCGGTTTTATCCCTATGAAGATATTCATCACAAATGCATTGTTGAAGGCGATGCAAAATTTCGTGCCATTGCAGCCGCATCGATCTTAGCTAAAACACACCGGGATGAATACATGCGTTCGTTGCATGTTAATTATCCGCAATATGCGTGGGATCAAAACAAGGGATATCCTACAGAGTTTCACCGTTCAGCCATTGCAGAACATGGGCTCACTCCCTATCATCGCATGAGTTTCAGGTATGATGACAAAGCGTTACAACTGGATTTGTTTGAACAGACTTACAATCTTCAGGAAATCTAGTTGGTGATGTTGATCAGTTAATAACCTAGAATCAATATTCCGAAACATCATCCTCGAATTATTCAATCGCGAGGAGTCTACGGACTCAAATCGCTCTTCGAAGATTTCAAACTTCGAATCCATATCCACGGCTCTTCATCAAAAGTTTGAATCAATCATAAGCAGTCTCCGGACTTAAACCGTTAGTCGAAGTTTCCAAACTTCGACTGTATATTCACGAATCTCCGTCAAAATCTAAATCCATCACAAGCAGTCTCCGGACTGCAGGTAATAACCTAAATCCATTTACATCGTTACGATTATGCTTAATGTGTTGACAAGGAAAATCTATAAATACTTTACGAGAAATCCAGAATTATATATCTGCTGAGTACCCAAACTTTAACAAACTTGGAACTGCTTTGTGGCCTAAAAACCTTATTTTTATTGTACAGAAGTCGGCACCCCAATTTTAATCTTTGAACACCAACCTATGACCGACGTTCCTGACATCTTAAAACTCTTTCAGTGCAAATGCCTGATTGTCTTAAAGAAAGAGTCTCTAAT
>JAAEAZ010419187.1_pt1 | contig 9983 bp, 6 predicted proteins | sample 7277811 | NCBI WGS metagenome assembly JAAEAZ01 (sample SAMN13876997, study PRJNA601929) | soil metagenome | isolation source: soil | host: Panicum virgatum | place: USA: Fermi National Accelerator Laboratory | collected 2010-11-19 | reverse complement strand
TTACTAACTGGACATGGGAGAGATATGCTTATAAATGTTGCACGACGTCATGGACAAATTTACAAAGATATTATATCGACAATATTAATTGTCCAAAGATTAATTTTAGATTTACAAGAAGAAAAAATATTTAGATTGGAATATGATAATCAAAAAGATGCCAATACGGTTATTAAAATATTTAGAGAAATATTTAATCCAAAATTGACTCAAATAAAAAGTGATTATTTTAGTGCAAAACTATACAAAATGATTTTAGAAATATTTAGTTTTGATGAGATAGAAAACAAAGATATGTGTAGTGATCCAGAAATAATAATAAATAATTTATCTGAATTTTATTTTTCAGAAAACATTTTAGATATGATATGTTTTGAATTATTTGTTAATGCCAAGAAAAATAGATGGTTGTTTATTAACGGAGAAGAATTTGTTAATGGAAATGATGTATATAAATTAAATAAAATAAAGCTTACCATTAATCAAATTGATGGCTATTTGAATTTTGATATCTCCAACACTGGACCTGAAGTTCAGGATAAATATATCTACGATGTACTAAATAATGAGAAAAGGCAACCTAAAGGGTATAAATCAGTGGCTGGAATTGAATTAATTAGGACATTATTAAAAGAATTTAATTTAGGTACGATTAGTTTTTCACAAGATGTAATCCAAGATAAGTTTTGCATGTTTAATGTTCATTTAAAATTTAATAAATGGGATGCCTAATTCTAAAAAAATAATATTGATCGAAAACCAGTATTCGCAATTTAAGCAAATATATCAACATCTAATTCAGGCAGGATTTACTGTTTATCCTTCGGATAAACTTGAAGATTTTAAGAATTTTATCGATATTATTAAAATATTTTTAAATAAAAGATATGGCGGTATCGAAGAAGGCTCAAGAAGAAGTATTGTTTTTAATGAAATTTTAAATATTATTAAAAATAATTTTAAGCCTAGCTTATTTATTATTGATTACATTTTGATCGGTCATCATGAAGGTCAAACGGGAATTTACTTAGGACAAATGTTAAGAAAATCAAAGATTACTGAGCCAATATTATTCTTAAGTAAGGCAGCCAGGAATAATAACGATATATTATTTAATCTAGGTAAAGAATTGGAACCCCGTGATTGGTGTGATAAAGGATATGCAGGTGAAGATATTCTAGATGAAGAATATTTTACAAATCATGTTTTAGTTAAAATAAATGAGATGATAAAGAAAGTAGATGATCATTATTTTAATATTATTAATGGAATTCTAAATTCTGGAAAATTTGATTTTGATGATAATATTAAGGTTGAAGCCTTAAGTTACTTAAAAAATATAGTTGTTACCGGCATAATTTCGGATCATGAAAAAAGTGTACTTGATAAGCAAGACTTAGACACTGAGGAGAGTAGAAAAAAGTTTTTTAATTTACTAAAATCAAAACAATAAAAATGGAAGAACTTAACTCAAATTCACCTTACTATCAATTAACTAGAATATTTAATGTTAATTTAGCTAGCATATTTATTGGAATTGATTCAGGTATTATGATTAATTTACTAACAAGTGGTCAGAATTATGTTTATTATTTATCTTCAATTTTAATATATTTTATCTCTATTATCGATTTAATTTTTATCATTAGACTTGGTGATGAATTTAACCAACGATTTAATACTCAAAAATACAACAAAGAAAATATTAAATCTGAACCGCAATTATGGAATTTAGCGATAAATGATAAATCAAATTTTAAAAAAAGATTTTATTTTTATTTTTATTCGTGGGTATTTATGTTTATTTTAGCACTATTATTTATGTTCCATGCAAACAATAAAATTAATAATAATAATGATAAAAAGCAGGATGCTGAAAATAAGTTTCTCTTTCAGTTGATGGATAGTATTAAAGAGATTAAAATTAATGGTGAAATACAAACTTCAAATTTATTAAGTAAAATTGAAAAACTTGAAAAATGTTGCACGAATTAATCTATATATTTACTTAATCTAGCCATTGTATAAAATGACAGTTTGATAATCTTGAAATTAAATTATATAACAAATCAAACTATAATAAAGAATGACTTCTATTGATAATATTATTAATGAAAAACTTGAATTAATCATACTAACCAATTTCCTTAACAATGATTCTATATCATCTAAACAAATAGAGTTCAATAATTATTAATTACTTTACTATATTCAGTAATATAACCTTGGGCGTTCAATCCGTGAAAGAAATTTTTTAAATATTTTCTTATTTCATTACCAGTGTTTCTTTGGTTGGAATTTTAATAGCCTCACCTTATCAAAAAAACAAATTCATTTCTCCACCGTTACAAACTGACATTACATAGACAGCTTGTGCATTGACTCGGTCGATCCAGGTGATGAGTTTTTTTTTGTTGAACTGCGACATGGAATTGCCACCCAGAATAACAGGAAGATCTTGCATGGGTGGGTCATCGAGATTGTTATCTGCTGTAAGAAATATTAATTGGTTTGTTTCCAATACAAGCCTCTGGCTTACGCCGCCATCCCCTCCACAAACACCTCCACAAATTCCTTCATCTTCTGGATGATCCTGTTCCCGACCTCCCGGGCGGCAAGGATGCTGGGACGATTACCTAAACACTTGAAGACATCATCGCGGATAGGCTCCTGGCCGCTGAAGATGTAGGCTTCGATCAGGTTATTGAACTGCTCTTTGTCTAGATTTTCTTCTTCGCAGAGTTTAGCGAGCGCGAGGACTTGCTGGTCCTGCCAGTACATTTCAAACTCATCCTGGATCTTGTCGACATCGTCGATGTGGGGGAGATTCTCTTCGATGAATTTTTCGATGAGCTCGCGCTTGCTGCGCAGTTTTACTTCACCTCCAAGTAGATCCATGATGGCCTTCTTCTGTTGCTGTGCTTCGCTGGTTTTGGATTGTTTGAGTTTGGCGAGTAGTTTGAGGATATAGGCCACATTGATGATATCGCGGTGAATGAGCTCCAACTCAAAGTCTACGTCGTCGAGGATAGACGCTTTTTCTTTAGAGTTGTCTTGCTTGACCTTGTCGTAGAGATCGAGGTATTTGCTTTTGTAGTTTTCAAAAGTTTGCTCATCGATACCTAAATCATCCCAGGAAAAGTCGGCGTAGGAACCCAACACATTTTTGATACGCAAAAGTGCTCTGAAAGCTTGTATAAAGGCCAACTCATCTTCTTCACTCTCCAAATTATCAACACTTTGCCAGGTGGGGACAATGGTCAGGAGATTTTTTAATGCCTCTGCAAATTTCTCGGTTATTTTTTCATAAGGTGGCAGGATGATTTCTTCAATGGCTTCCTTGTTGGAGAAAAGAGTGATGGCCGTATCGGTTGCATCTTTAAGATTACGGAAACACAAAATATTACCCTGCGATTTTTGCTCACCGAGAATACGATTGGTACGGGAATAAGCCTGGAGCAAGCCATGGTATTTCAGATTCTTGTCGACATAGAGAGTATTTACTTTCTTGGCATCAAAACCGGTGAGGAACATGTTGACTACAAGCAGTAGGTCCAACCGGTCTTTTTCATCATTAAAGGTTTCCTTCTCGCGTTCCTTTAATCGCTTGCTGATGTCTTTGAAGTAGTTTTCAAATTGCTGAGGGTCCTTGGTGGAGAAGGCTGTACCGTACTGCTTGTTGTAATCTCCGATGAACTCTTCCAGTTTGTCGCGGCTATGACTTGATCTATAGATCACTTCAAGGTCTGCTGCCATGGGCAATTCTTCTTCTGCTATCATGTCCTGGGCATCCGGGTCATCTTCATTGACACCAAAGGTGAAGATGGTAGCGATGCGCAAGTCATGCTGCCCGGCTTCCTTTTTCTTCCTGAAGATTTCGTAGTACTTGATCAAGGTATCAATGCTGGTCGTGGCAAAGAGCGCCGAATATTCTTTATTAAATGTTTTCAAGCCGTGATAGGCGATGATGTAATCGACTATTTTCTCCAGGCGCTTTTCATCATTCAATACCTCGGTCTTGTTGATATCCTCGACTTCAATGTCGATGAGGGTGTTCCCTTTTTGTTTGTATTTGCCGACGTACTCGATGCCAAACTTCAATACGTTTTGATCACGGATGGCATCGGTGATCACATATTTATGCAGGCACTGGCCAAATAAATCCTTGGTGGTGCGTTTTCCTAATTCGTTTTTGTTGGCATTGTCGGCGAAGATGGGAGTACCTGTAAAGCCAAAGAGCTGGCTCTTGTGGAAATAGCTGATGATGCGATCATGAATGGCGCCAAACTGTGATCGGTGACACTCATCAAATATGAAGACGATCTTCTTATCTTTTAAATGACCGATTCGTTGTTCATAATGGCCCTTGGTGATAGCATTGTTGAGTTTCTGGATGGTGGTCAGGACCAGTTTGGTATCATCGGTCAACTGGTGGACCAAGGACGAAGTATTGTCCGTGACGTCTACACTACCCTTTTTAAAACTGTTGAATTCATTCATGGTCTGGTAATCCAGATCTTTTCTATCCACCACGAAAACTACTTTGTGAACATCGGGCAGATCCATGACGATCTGGCTGGCTTTGAATGAGGTCAGTGTCTTTCCTGAGCCGGTAGTGTGCCAGATGTACCCGTTATCACTGCCGGTGAGGACATGCTTGATGATGGCTTCTGTGGCGAAGTACTGGTAAGGACGCAGCACCATCATGTTTTTAAAGGTCTCATTCATCACCACGTAGTGCGAGATGAATTGACCCAGTTGGTGGCTGTTGAGGAAGGAAGCTGTGAATGCACTGAGCTCGGTGATGTTTCGGTTGTTTTCATCGGCCCAGAAGAAAGTCTGCTTGACGGATTGGAGTTTGTTGTTAGCCAGGTACTTGGTATTGACGCCATTGCTGATCACGAACAATTGGACATACTGGAACAGGCCATGGTTGCTCCAAAATGAATGGTGTTGATACCGGTTGATCTGGTTGAAGGCTTCCTTGATTTCAATGCCGGTCCGCTTGAGTTCAATTTGCACCAGGGGCAGGCCATTGACCAGGAGAGTAACATCGTAGCGATTTTTATAGGAGCCCTCTTGCTTGACCTGGTTAGTGACCTGGTAATGGTTGAGGGTCCAGTCTTCCTGGTTAAAGAAGCGGACATAAAAGGATGTACCATCTTCTTTGGCCAGGTGAAAGCGATCTCTCAGGGTCTTGGCTTTTTCAAAGACATTGCCTTTGGCCAGGTGATTGAGAATGGCATCGAATTCTTTCGGTGTGAATTTTGTTTTATTGAAAGCTTCTAATTGAGATTGAAGATTAGAAAGTAAGGCATCGCCATCCTGAATGTGCATTGTCTCATAGCCCAATCCAGCCAAGTGCTTGATTAAATTATTTTCTAATATGGCTTCTGACTGATGGCTCATACAAACATTTGCTGGAGTAGCCCCTTCTTAAATACTTGTGTTTGTAATATTTGCACTTTGACAATTTCTATCTTAGAATCTATACTTTGAAGGAAATCTGCGATCTTCTTTTGTTCATCAAATGCACTGGGAACTTTAAATTCGAGCATTTTAACATCCTTATTATAAATATGCTTCACAGTTGTACCAGTAACTTTTTGGATTATCTTTTGTTGATTGAAATTCAGTAAGTAGCTAAAGAATATCGAGTTAATGTCTGAATTGGGTCTTAAAATATTCATATCTCCACCTAATATTACATTGTCTAATTGAATAGATGAAGCTTTTGCTAGACCTTTTGGCGTGACATCAGAACTTGGCATTAATATATCTCCTTTTTTACTTAAGAACCCATTTTCCAAGTCAGTTTTAAAGTTTATAGAAGTAATGACCTCAGCATAAGATGTAAATAGTTCTCCATAATGAATACATAAATATTTACCTGACTCGATTAAATCGGGTTTTGATAAAAGACTACCTCTAAAAAATTCAAAGATATCTCCCAACTTTTTCTTCTCCCACTTCGGATATGACTTCCCAATCGCATCTTTAAATCTCAGCTCCCCAGAAAAGAATTGTTGGATCACTCCTTTTTTGTATTGCTCCAATAATTCCTTTTTACGGGTGAGCTGCCAAATCCTATCATCTATGGCGGAAAGGAAAGAAGCAATTTTTTGTTGTTCGGGAAGGGAGGGAATATATTGATTTAGGGAATCAATTTCATTTGGTGATAAATTTGGTGGATCAGTACCGGCAATTCTATTTTCAATTCTTGAAATAAGCGATTTTTTTTGGAGCAATGAGTAAATAAAAGTTAGATCATTTTTTGATTCTAATTTTCCAACTCTTTGATTAAGCAAAGAACCGTCAAGCACAGTATCAATTCTTGCAATTTTTAATCTTCCTCCCAAAATTGGTCGAGTAAGTGCAACTACATAATCCCCTTGTCTTAGAATGAACTTAGAATAAATTGTTTTAAATTCGACAGGAAGGTAAGAAGTTGCATCATGATTTATTTCATTAATACCAACATCAGCAATTTTCACCCATCTACAGCCATTTTCTTTTGCATCAGAACTAGAAAAAGCATAACCATTGAAAATTGAGAAAACTTCTTTTAGTCTTTTCTTGTCCCATTCGTTACTAAATTCCTCAAACCGCAATGCAGGAACATTTATTTTTCTAAATCCCATTTGTTTTAATTAAAAAGGTGTATCAATCCCCAACTGTTGGCAAAATTCGGAAATGATAGCGTCGGCACCTTTCATTTCAATCTCTAGTTTTTTCAACTCCTTCGAAATGACTTTTAAGTTTACAGCTACCTCTTCTTCAAAAGTATCGATATAGCGAGGTATGTTCAGATTGTAATCATTCTCCGCTATTTCGCTCAAGGGTGCAGTGTATGCGTATTTGTCTTCGGTAGTGCGAGCCTTGTATGCAGAAATGATTTTATTAATATCCGCAACCCGCAATACATTTTGAGTTTTTACTTTTTCAAAGTATTGACTCGCATCAATGAATTGTACATTCTCAGCATGCTGACGTCTTTTCTTCAGAACCAAAATACAAGTAGGTATGCTTGTGCCATAAAAAATATTGGAAGGCAATCCAATCACTGCATCCAAATAATTTTTCTCCTTGATCAGATACTCGCGTATGTGGCCTTCTGCTCCACCTCTAAACAATACACCATGAGGCAAAACGCAAGCCATGGTCCCGTTATCGGCCAGTTGATAAATCATATGTTGCACAAAAGCAAAGTCTGCAGTGCCTTTTGGAGCGAGTCTTCCGTAGGGGGCATATCGATCATCACTCATAAATAATGGGCTGGCGCTCCACTCCGCAGAGAAAGGCGGATTAGCCACAATAGCTTCAAACCGCATATCAATATGCTGCGGCCGCTCCAAAGTATCATCATTCCTAATGTCAAACTTTTTGTAGTGGACATCATGCATGATCATGTTCATACGGCACAAGTTGTAAGTCGTGGGATTACTTTCCTGGCCATAAATCGTACCCACTTCCTTCACCTCTTTAGTGACCCTCAGCAATAAAGAACCGGAGCCACAAGTGGGATCGTATACATTTTTCAGTTTGGTCTTACCTATCGTCACAAGTCGGGACAGGATTATACTTACTTGTTGAGGTGTATAGAATTCACCAGCCTTCTTTCCCGCTCCGCTTGCAAACTTACCGATGAGGTATTCATAAGCATCACCTAAGACATCGCTCTCTGTATTTTGCAGATCGAAATCGATTTCATCCAGGTGCGAGAGAACTTTGACGATCAACTCGTTCTTAGCTGATTCCGTTTTCCCGAGTTTGCTGCTGGTTAGATCCAGGTCTTCAAACAGGTTCCCGAAATCTTCCTCGCTTTCAGAACCCAGGGTACTTTGCTCAATATGGGTCAGCACTTTTGTCAGGTCATCAAGGATGAATTTACTTTTACCACCTGCTTTACCTCTCCTTGCCAGTTCACTAAAGAGTTCAGTGGGCAGTAAGAAGTAACCGAGTTTGTCCAAGGCCTCTTCCTTTACAGCCGCCAAAATTGCTTTTTTGTTTTTGTGATGCTCTACATCCTCATACTTCAGATTATCGGGCTTCAGGATGGCATTGGCATAGGCATGCATCTTTTCGCTGAGGTACTTATAAAAGATGAATCCCAGGATGTAGTCCCGGAAGTCATCAGCATCCATCTTGCCGCGGAGGGTGTCGGCAATGGACCAGAGTTTGGTTTCGAGGAGTTGTTTTTTGTCGTCGGGCATTGAAGTTTTTATGAAGGGGTAAGATAGTTAATATGCTTATTTGAGAATATTAATTATTACTTTCACATTGCAATTATATCTAAATAAAATATTCCAGTATCCATGGCTTTTCTTCTTTTCTTAAAATATCAAATCATGTAAATTTATTCAGTCTTCTTCCGAAATCATATTTTTAATGTCACTCTATTACAAATTTTAATTTATGGTACAAGCGGAAATCGTTGAAGTCGATTTTGTCTTATCAATTGACTTTATTCGATTCGCGGCTCTCCAACCGTATATTGTCTTTGATCCCACACACCACGGTCCATTCAAGTGGAATCCTCAAAATGTACATAGGCAATTGGAGGCCATTGATAATACATTTAATACATTTTGGGGTCAACCGGCACAAAACGTACCCAACTTCGTTCTATTTCCAGAATATTCAATCCCTGGGTTGAATGGTGCTAATTTGATAGAGTCTAAAGTAGTTGATCCCAACTTTAACAATAATACAATCATATTAGCTGGTATAGATGGATTGACAAATATTGAGTACAAGGAATTATGTGAAACTTTAATGCTAGATGTTAGCGATCACAATCATCCTAAAAATATCGGAAACGACCAATGGGTAAATTGTTGTGTTATCTGGATTAAAGATAATGATGGAGGGATTAAAAGATGGGTTCAACCAAAAATAAGACCTGCGTGGCCAGAGAGGAATATTCAGAACAATACCATGTTCTGTGGCGAAACTATTTATGTTTTTAAAGGAAAGTACGTAAATCAGGTGCCTTGTTGTTTTATTACATTCCTCTGCTTTGATTGGATAGTTCGGGAACACGGCGAAAGTGTATGTAATTCTGCCCTTGCAGGTTTAAATAATTATTGGAAAGATAACCCCCGCCATTTAAATTGGGTTTTTGTTTTACAACATAATGATAGACCAAATCATGATTCTTTCTTGCAAAGCACAAATCAATTTTTGACAGATGTAACGACATTTCCCTTTGTAGAAAGATCTGATAGCGCTATACTTCACATTAACACCGCTGCTGCAGAGTCACCATGCAGAGAGGGGAATGGAGGTTTCACTTCTTGTATAATTTCCCCTAGAGTAATTATACCAACCGATATTACAGCAATACCTACAATATGCATGCAACCAATTCTCCTCCGTAAGAAGGATACTTTGAGTCGATGTCATGATACCGTTTTTAGAGAAATGGGCGAGTGTATTCATACTTTTAAAATCAGAACTCCCTTATTTTTAGGTATGGATGTTCAAAGTAGAACTATTCCAATATTTGATGCTGCCGTTTATCCAACGCATCCATCACATGATCCTCGACTTCCAGGAATGCCTGTTCCGGCTTCGATAAAGTGGCTAAATGATTCTTTGGATATTACAGAAGAGATATCATCGGCATCACTCTTAAATTGTCCATTAGAAAATAATGCAAGGACCAGCCAAACAACTGTGATTTCCGATTTGCGTAATTTCAATGGTGAACGATGCCAGTATATTATTGATTACTCGGTTTCAATGCATTTAAATATAAGTGTCATAACATCACCAAATTCGCACAATCCAGATCAATGGGAAAAACCTCAATTAGATGGTCTTGAACATATAATTCATACACTGACAATATTTGGTATAAACTATGATTTAAATTTACCTCTTGCCTCATTGCATGCACTGATTGACACTGGCACCGGGTTTAGCCAAATTGTTGCAATACGAGGTAAAGATTACAGTGAATGTAGATCTCATTTTGATAG
>JAAEAZ010343104.1_pt1 | contig 9988 bp, 5 predicted proteins | sample 7277811 | NCBI WGS metagenome assembly JAAEAZ01 (sample SAMN13876997, study PRJNA601929) | soil metagenome | isolation source: soil | host: Panicum virgatum | place: USA: Fermi National Accelerator Laboratory | collected 2010-11-19 | reverse complement strand
TGTTGATACATCGACATAGGTCACTGACGTAATCCCGCAGGCATCTGATGTATTGCCCTGGTTGGTGCCGTCTTCAAATACGGCTTCACTTGATGCTGTTGTGGTGGTAGAATATACCGGATCTGTGATAGCTCCTGTATTGCATCCTTGAATAGTTCGCGTCACGGCACAAGCTGATATAGCAGGTGGTGCAGTATCGCCCACATTGATGGTTTGATTGCATGTTGAAGAGTTGCCACAAGCATCCGTTACCGTCCAATTTCGGGTCACTACTGTAGGGCATGTACCTGCAGCTATATCTATGTATGTTACTGATGTGATTCCACATGCATCTGATGTATTGCCTTGGTTTGTGGCGTCTTCAAATACGGCTTCACTTGACGCTGCTGTAGTGGTTGAATATGGAGGGTCGGTGATGGCCGAGGTGGTGGTACAGCCTTCAATCGTTCTCGTTTTAGCACAGACACTGATGGTCGGTGAGGTGGTGTCATTGACATTGATCGTCTGGTTACATGATGCTGAGTTGCCACAATCATCAGACACTGTCCATTTCCGTGTCACCACAATTGGACATGATCCCGTGGACACATCGATATATTTAACCGATGCAATGCCACATGAATTTGATGTATTTCCCTGGTTGGTGGCATCTTCAAATACTGCCTCAGTTGATGTTGCAGTGGTCGTTGAGTATGGTGGATCTGTTATTGCTCCAGTATTGCATCCCTGAACAGTCCTTGTGACTGCACAAGTTGTGATGACAGGATTGCTGGTTGCAGGAATAACTTGAATATTCTGAACACATTGCCGGTAATCAACATACGAAGTCCCGTCAAAGAATTTTAAAATATACGTTCTGACAAAATTAACACCTGGAGGAGCAGTACAAAAACTTGTATCACCTACGTCAGTATGAGTCATTTGAAGCATCGCACTGCAAGTACCGGTATTGGTGAATACATCAGAAGGATTTGTAGCTGCAGCAGGTACGTTTGATTTGCAACCAGTTATACTTACATCTGACAAATTGCATTGAGGTAATGTCGTACAAGGTGGAGGCTGGGTACAGAGATTACAAATAGTCACAAATGAAGAAGAGTTGAGACACAAATCGAGTATCATCGAATTTACTCCTATAGGAAAACTGAAAGTAATAGATGTGTTAGAACCTCCGTTTGAAAGTTGTGTACATGTACCATTAATGATGGCGTATGATGCATCTAATTCCCCGGTACAACCTCCACCTTGACCAATCTTCAATGTAAATTGTTGCAGTGTAGAGTTATCAGGTCTTGTTATGGTAAATTCATGACATTTCCAGCTTGAATTTGCTGTGCCTAGGCAATCAGACTGATTGCTCTGAAGGTCCCCCTGAATACTTACCGATGAAACACCACATTGTGGAACAGTAGACAAATCAATTGTTGTTTGATGCGCCGGAAGACAAGGAGTAACAGGGCTAGGACATTGTCCTGATGCCGATGAAAGAATAAGGAACAGAAATGCTCCAATCGCGGCAAACTTAAATCCTGATAACGTGGGTGTATTATTTTTTTGCATAGAATTGCATTTTGTGAGGTTTATATTACCTCCTCTTAGTGGACTTTTGGATATATGTGTTTAATTAAATTTCATACCTGTAACCGTCATTCCATAAGAAATGAATGATTCACACAGGTTCAAAGCAAATTGTTGAGGGAACGATGCTCTTAGAAATTCTTTCGGGGAACGGCTATAGCCGATACTCCTGGGGATGGGTGAGATGTGGGTCATTTTCTTTTTGGGTTGAGCAGTTAAAGGGGTATAGGGTAAATTTACAAAAACCGAGCGTCAAAAGTATGAATTAAGTACGAATTCGGTCTTTAATATATAATGTACCCACATGTATAAATCAATGTTATTGATTAGTTTACACATTTATTTAATAAAATTTTACATTTTATTTCTAAATGAGGTTAAAACTTGCCACAAAAGTACTTTATAAACAGGCTGGGATGGTTAAGTAAAGCCAAAGGAAATCATAAAATAACTTTCCGGAATAATCTCCAGGTTTCAAAAAAAATGAAACATTGATATTGCATTTTACCTGTTATTTCCCGATTAACTTAAGATATCCTTTTACACTATCATTTGGTACTGCAATCGATAGTTGATAATGGACAATCCTCCATTCATTTTCTCTGAACTCCATGATTCCGGTACTTCGACAAGTACCCATCCATGTATCAAGCAATTCATCAAACCATGCAATCTGCCCACCGGGTGCTATTGTTATATTTCGACTCAAAGGTTTAAAGTCCCACGTGGATTTAGAGTCAAAATATTTCTTAGACCATGTTTCGAATTCATCTTTGGTCCATCGTTCTCCTGCATCCGTTCCGATATATACTCCATCTTCTGCTATTCTGTTGAAATAAGCAGACTCATCAGCTATAGCCGCCGTATGATGCCATTGATTGATGAGCGAATCAATCTCCTGTTTTGTTTTATTCACATCGATGCAATCCTGTTTTCTTCTCGTATCGGAGATTTGATTTATTTTCCATTCACCCTGGACTTTTATTACCTGGATACTGTTGACGCCGCAATGCGTAAATTTTTTATCGTAATAAAATTCATAAGGAGCCCACACTGATGCTATTCCGTCATCTATAAAACTTTGCCATCCGGTAAGTTTTTCTTCGACATCAGATTCACCAATCAGGCTAACCTGTCTTAAGAAATCATTTAAATAAATTCCTTTGGCTCTTGGATTACTTTTCGAATCATACGAGTAGGTCGTGAATTGAACACCGGGAGTAAAACATTTTCTCAATGATGCCGTATCTTTTTGTTCCATCGATAGAAACATGCGATCAACCAATCCGCGAACCTGGCTTTCCTGGGACCTTACTGAATATGAACAACCAAGGACCAGGTATAAAAGGACAAATTTTTTCATTTCAAAATGTTTCGTTGGGAAAGATAAAAGATCAACGCCTATGGCAGGTCCTGTTAAATGACAACGTTACTGGCATTCGCAAACTGAGGCATATAACGAAGTACTTCCTGTATCTGAGAGCCCTGGTACGTCAGCTGGTGGTGCACAGCCACAGGCCATGGATTTGTAACAGGAATGCCTATGTAATCATCAATCAATGTTTTCGGAATCGAACTGATTTCTTCTAATGTCGCCCAGATATCATCTTTCCATTCAATTTGTTCTTTTATATACAATTGTTGAAAAGCTTCTGCGATGAGATGAAGACCTATATTATAATATCCTTTCTCAAGGTGGCCTTTCAGCAGGTGTGGAACTGAAATGATCAGCGTTCCATCCTCACTTTCAATTTCACATATGTGCACATCATCGGGAAATCGTGGTGAGAGAAAAGGATGATGATAGAAAATAACCCTGTCCAATCCTTCAAAATTATAGGCCTCCTGGTGAATGGTCATTAAGATGGCATAGTAAGCCAATATGTATTTAACATCTTCAGGTGCGTCCTGCTCATTCTTATTGATGAATTCTTTTTTAACCACCCATCTCATCATCCTGTCTTCTACAAGAAGTTGTTGTGCCGGTGTCATGGACTTAAATTGAGGAGCTGTGTTCATCAGCATATTGTGCATCGCCGGATCCAGTTTTAATGGAACGCCCCTTGTCATGATTTGGTCAATCTGAAATTGAAAAACATATCCAACGACGAGGATGACCAGGCTCACTGCGAAATAGATAATGAGGTCATCCCTGTCTTCGAAAAAAATAAAATATCCAAACCCTATAACAGCTGCTGCTGACAATACCATTATCCTCCTTGAGATCATGTTTCAAAAGTAAGTGACAGAATACCTAATTAGGATGGAAAGTACTACTTTTGCCTCCCCTCGCGGCAGTTTGCCGGTGTTGGTGAGGGTACCTTAGCTCAGATGGTAGAGCAACGGACTGAAAATCCGTGTGTCCCTGGTTCGATTCCTGGAGGTACCACGAAGAAGATCCCAAGTGGGGTCTTTTTTTATGAATAAATACTTTGAAAAGATTTGGCCAATCGATCGGCAAGCTGCCTCATCTCATCAGCAGTAAATACAGGTCTTTCATTCGTAAATGACAAGTCAGAAATGGCGTTGATCGGAATGAGATGAATATGAGCGTGAGGGACTTCAAGACCTGCAATCATGACGCCTACTCTTCGGCAATCAATTTCCTTGTCCAGCACCTTTGCTACTTTTTTTGCAAAAAGATTGAGTTCGGTTAAATCATTATCTGCCATATCAAAATAATAATCGATCTCAATTTTTGGTATTACAAGGGTATGACCATATACTACAGGCCTGATGTCAAGGAAGGCAAGACACTTCTCAGTTTCAGCTACTTTGTAGCAAGGTATTTCTCCTGAAATAATTTTTGAAAAGATAGAAGCCATGAATTCTTTTTTAGAAAAAGATATCTAATACTTCAAATTGCATTTCTCCTCCGGGAGTTTTAACTGTTGCGAATTCACCTATTTTTTTTCCTAACAAGCCACTGCCGATCGGGCTACTGACAGAGATCTTCCCTGCTTTAAGATCGGACTCACTTTCAGAAACCAGGTGATAAGTGAATTCTGATTTATTTTTTGTATTGCGAATTTTTACTTTCGCCAACACGGTCACTTTTGAATTATCCAACTGGGATTCGCTGATCACTCTTGCCGTAGATAATACTTTCTCAAGATCTGCAATCTTCAATTCAAGCATTCCCTGTGCATCTTTTGCAGCATCGTATTCTGCATTTTCTGATAGATCTCCTTTGTCACGGGCTTCAGCAATGGCACGTGAAGCGTCCCTTCTGCCGGTGGTCCTCAATTCGTCCAGCTCATGGCTCAATCGATTATATCCCTCCTGAGTCATGTATTGAATATCACTCATGGTCAATAAAAATTTAAACGTTTATGAATTTTTTGTTCAACCCTGGTTCCCGGATGTAATGATTTTATCTTTCGTCATGTCCCGGAATCTAAGTTCAGATAAATGGATCGTGTGAATGACTTAGATGAAAAAACGTTCTCACCTGCCAACCACGTGAGAACGTTCATAAATCTATTGTCACAAAGGTAAGCAATTATCTTACCGCTGTCAAGGGGCTTTACATTTTATAACGTATGCTGAAATTGTGTGTTCCGTCAAAGCGACTGGTGGCCAGGTATGCATAATCCACGGCAAACCTGCCTGTAGATCCTTTTTTCGTCGGTACTTCGATCGTGACACCCGCAGCTAATCCTGAATAAAGCTCATGTTCAGGGTCACCGGAGGGAACACCTATATCATACCGGTATCCGGCCCTTGCCATAAACATTTCTTTATAAGAATATTCAACTCCTGCACCGATCTGGTCGACAGAAAAACTATTCGCAGTAAAATTTCCGACGGCAGTAATCCTGTTTTTCTCCCCGGCCCAGAAATCATACGAAGCGCCGATGTTAAGCATTGAAGGCAACTCAAATCCTGCAGCTCTTTGCGTGACAGTGATGGGATAAGGATCAGTTGGATCTGGATTAGGCGTAAGAAGAGAAAGTCCTTCTCCGCTGAATTTCATCGGTGATCCCATGTTTCGAAGGGATATACCAAATTTAAAATTGTCTTTTTCTCCGGCAACATATTGAACTCCGGCATCGATCGCCAATCCAAATGCACCGACATCAGCAATGTTTTCAGATATGCCTCTCAGCAATACGCCTACCGAAACTTTTTTATCAAAAGTATAGCTATACGAAAGTGCAAGGTTGAAAAAATTAGGACTATAAGTCGCACCGGTTCCTTCAGGAGAGGCTGTAGTGGTGACTTGTATATCCCCGAAATCCATAGCCATAAGTGAAATACCAAATGCTCCGCTTTCGCCCATTTTTTGTGCAAGACCGAGGCTGTTGATACTTATACCTGTACCATCATAAAGACGAGTGTGTGCAATGACAAACTCCGTTTTATGTATCCTGGATAATCCTGCAACATTTATTTGCATTGCTTCCACACCTGTCACCATCGAAGTGGTCATGGCATGCAAGCCTGCGTTTCTTGCCCAGGGATTGAGAAGGAGTTCATATCCTCCGGCTTCACCCTGACGATCCGGATTTCCTGCATAAGTCGCTATGGACCCCAGACAGAAAATGCCTATCAACAATTGTTGTATAAGTCTATTCATACCTTTCTTTCTTTCAACATACCTGGTTTTTCGAAAATATTTTGCTTTTAATGTCTCATCAATTTTTACAAACCACTTGGATCAAACTGGCGGCTTACACCAAACCACTTGATGACTCTTTGACCTAATCCCGGCGCATCTATATGAATCAAATAGACACCACTGGCAATTGGAATACCTGCAAAGTTCTTCAGGTTCCATTCAAGATCAGGAACGATTTGATTCACTGCTACCGGAGGAGATGTTCTCGGTGGTGAATTAGGTTTTTCTACTTCATTTCTTTCATACTGACGTATAAACCTTCCATCCAATGAGTAAATCGTCACAGTGCATTTCCCTGGTAGATTTGTGATCTTAACTGTATTATCAAATGAAGAAGTCTCATAATCACTGAATGCCAAATAAGGATTTGGTACTACATTGATATCAGCCAAAGCTTCCGGAATTTGTTCAGGTGTTAATTCTGTTGCTGATACACCTTCAAACTTGACCCTGTAAGTAGGATATTTATTATGTTCTCCATTTCCTACAGCCAATTGATAAGGATTATCAACACGTAATTTGACTGTCACATCATTTGGAATCAATCCATCATTCAGTGGTAATAATTTGATAGTAGGATCAGGGGTCAAATAAGGTATTGCAGTCCAGGTAACCTGGGCAAGTGTTCTTGCTTTAATGATACCTGTCCGATCAATATCTTTCCGTATTGCAGTACAACCATCATATGCCTGGCGGGTTACATAAACAAATTGCTGGCCTCCGCAGAAAGCCTCAAGCGGACTAAAACTTTGAGAATTAAGTATGATTTCAGGACGTGGATCCCAGATCATATCATAAGCTTCCTTTCCAAGACCTAATGCATCAGCTACAAAATCCCTGTAACATGAATTTTCTCCAAAGAAAATATTGACCCGAATACCGGTTTCTACATCAACTGCATATCCCGGAAACCAACCCATTCCTGTCAGCGGATTTCCATTAGCATCTTTTGCACCATCAGGATCAGGAAATCCATCCCCATCATTATCTCTCTTACCAACAGAAGGCCTTGAGCGAGCTTGCAGACTCTTCTTGTCACCTTCAGACTTTAATCCAATACCGGGAGCTGCTGTACTTGTATAATATGCATTAGCGGTTTCAACAACAACACATCTGCTCCATTTGCTTGTATCAGAAGTAATGATGATGTCTACATTATTCAATTTTTGAAGCGTACCTCCAAATTGTACATTCTGTGATGCAGAGCCAGATGGATCCAACCAACCCGGTGTAATATTCCATCCGAGAGGATTTTCAGCAGGTTCATCCTGGCTAAAATCACATAAGATGTATGGCACCCACGGTGCGAACGTTGAAAATGCCCTGTCCGGATCTTTCAGATAATTCGGATAGGTAGGTAGTTCTGTTTGTACAAAATTAAATATTGGAGCACCCGCCAGATCATCACCGATGAAGCTGAGCCATTTTCCTTTACTTGCATCTTTATATTCAATTGAATAACCTATCGTACCATTTGTTTTGTCTGCACGGTCACCGGAATCATCAGATTGACCTATGATGACGGATATTCCGAGATCAGCTATTAGTTGTTCGTTTGATTGAGATAATGGTTTTTCATTGACATAGACTTTGGATGGATCATTGGTATTATACAATTTCCACCCTGCACTTAATGAAAGTGAATCAGTATTCCCAATAGGATGCGGATCAAAAAACTCAACGATATATTCTCCATCCTGCACTACCAACGGATTGAATACAGAAACTCTGATCGGAGCTGCACCGGGAGCATAAGTGACCTCACCATTATTATTGCCTCCCAATATTTCATTTAATTCTCCGTCAGCCAATTCGAGGAAATTTTCTCCTGCACCTTCACCTTCCAAACGTGTAATAACGGAACCTTCCCCATAAAGTCCATTGATCTTTTTATATGTCTGAGGATGCGGTAAAGGATCATATGTCTTGATATTTCCTCTTCCTTCGAGGTAAGGAGTACGCTGTCCGATCAATGTAACAGGATCAAATGGTGCGAACTCATTGTAAGCATATGCAATCGCCGTATAATAATAATGTTTGTGGTTGACCAGTCGACGATCGCCGGAAGAAAATTGATCCTCTGTAATCTGGAAAGTATGCCTGATGCCATCATCTGCCCCTTCAACCTGCAATACAGGTACCCATACATCAACATCATTCGGGCCTTTAATGGTAGTCCAGTTATATAATTTGTCTACACCATTATTTTTATCAACCTGGAAAACAAGTCTTGCTTTGGTTACATCACCCAGGTCACCTAAAGTAACATTACCATTGAGCAGTTGATATACAAGATATCCTTCGAAGAGATAGTTACTATCGAGTGTTCTTTCAGGAACTTCAAGACCGCGTTCATGATATAATTCGTAGGCATTATTCGATGATAATGGATCATTGCTAATTACCATGACAAGTTCACGATCGAGTTCTATCCAATCGAGATCAGGTGCATCCGGACCGTGAGGAAGGATGAAGCAATTGTTGAATAAAGCTTGTGCAAGATCATCAGCAGCGCGAAGTTCATGCAGATCAGGACATGGATAAACCTGGTCAGGAACCCATACAACACCTATGATAAGTTCATTGATAGCTCCGGGGTCAAGACGGAATGGACCTGTAGCCTGCACTGTTCTTGGGTCCATTTTTCCAAGGCTGGCAGAACACATTGACCAGTCAGCCGCATTATTTGGATCACCGGTAAATGCATATTTAAGTCGGGCAGTATTCCCAAGGTTATAACCGCTTCCACCTGTAGTATAAGGTGAGCCATCACGCCATGAACCTGAGAGGAACCGGTAAAATTCGACATCCGTCTGAGGATCCCACATTGCTGAAGGCCAGGAGCCCGCATTCTGACGAACATGGTAAGTAAAAGAAGACATTCCAAGTTCAATGCGATGATCAACATCGAGCACGATCAGGGAATCGCCTATAGTGGCAATCGTATCGTAGATATTAGGATAATCAATTGGAGCAAGAGGTTCACCCAGTGGGAATGTATCCTGTTCTCTTACCGGTTTAAGAGGTCCTCTGAAATAATCCACACCCAGGATGGGTACATGATCACAATAGGTGGTATTTAAACCTGTAGAGCATGTACAACCTGCATCACCATCTTGTTTATCCTGGTTGTATACATACATCAAACTGCGGCTGGTATCACATCCGATAAAATCATCTTCCGAACATCCAAGATCCGGGTCGACCCACATGCCGAAGAATGTGCTGTCAATAACAGATACTGCTCTATTGATGAGTTTGTATCTGTAAAAAGTCATGTCATTGATGTGGTCGTTAGTAGCATAGGCAAATGCCTGTACCTGGACTTCCATACGTATAGGTCTTCCATTTGTATTGGTGTGCGTATTGCCCGCATCGTTGTATACCCAGAAATCAATTTCGTCAGGAAAATTACTTTCAGTAGGACATCCTTTAACTTCTATAGCAGGATAATCTCCATCGCAGGGATTGTATATGTTGTCTCCGTTAGCATCAAAAAATGCACCTAATCCCTGGTTATCATTTGGTAAATCAAACGTGTAGTAATTGCTCCAATACGGATTGCCACGTGCCGGATATCTTTTCAATTCATCAGGAACAGATTCGCAGTCAAATGGAGTTCCATTTGAAACTGATTCATTGAAAGCCTTGATATGATTTTTGATCGTTATTCCTTTTACGATAAAAAAGCGATCCCAGTTAAGGCAAGTATCTGCACCGGTTGTACCTATGGCAGAAAGAGGGCCGGGCCAAAAGTCATTGTGAGTAGCATTCCGATAAGTCTGTGCT
>JAAEAZ010560112.1_pt1 | contig 10051 bp, 8 predicted proteins | sample 7277811 | NCBI WGS metagenome assembly JAAEAZ01 (sample SAMN13876997, study PRJNA601929) | soil metagenome | isolation source: soil | host: Panicum virgatum | place: USA: Fermi National Accelerator Laboratory | collected 2010-11-19 | reverse complement strand
GGTGATCCGGGCCCAGGAGCAGGCGCAGGACGTGCGGCACGAACAGCCCCACGAAGCCGATGAGACCGGCGGTGGCCACGGCCATGCCGGTGAGGAGCGACCCGACCACGAAGGTGCGGCGCCTCAGCCGCTCCACGTCGATGCCGAGCTGGAGCGCGCTGACCTCGCCCAGGCTCAGCGCGTTGTAGTCGCGGCTCATCACGATCAGCGCCGCGGTGCCGGCGGCGGCCAGCACACCCAGCACCGCGATGGCCGGATAACCGAGCGACGGCACCGAGCCGATGAGATAGAACACGACCGCGTGGAGCTCCTCGAGCGACGCGATGCTCTGGATGAAGTACACGAGGGCGCCGGTGAAGGCGTTGAACACCGCGCCGGTGAGCAACATGTTGTAGATGGTGAGCCGGCCCCGGACCGTGGCCGTGCGCTCGACCAGGACCAGCGCCACGAGGGCGCCGGCGAACGCGAACGCGGATACTCCCAGGCGGCCCAGGATGCTGTTGGCCGCGCCTACGCCGGCGAGCAGGGCCAGAACCCCGCCGACGCTGGCGCCACCGGACACACCGAGCACGTACGGATCGGCCAGCGGGTTGCGCAGGATGGCCTGGAATACCGCGCCGGCGGTGGCCAGCGAGCCGCCCAGGATCGCCCCCAGGAGCACGCGCGGCAGACGGACCTGGTAAAAGATGGTGCGATCCACGGGAGCGAGCGGGCCACCCCAGCCGAGGACATCGAGCAGCGAGACCTTGCCTGCGCCCATGGTCGCGGCCAGCGCCAGGCAAACCACGAGCAGACCGGTGAGGCCGAGTACCCAGGCCAGGAAGCGCCCCGCGGTCAACGGCTCGGGCGCACGCCGCGTCACGGGGCGCTCGCGGGAGCTCTGGGCGCAGCCGACCCGGCCGGGGCAGCGCCACGACCAGCGGGTGCCGGAGCTCCGAGCGGGCCGAGCTCGACCGGGTCCGGGGTCCCGAAGATCTCGGGGTGGATCATCCGCGCCAGGAGCTCGGTCATGTCGGGCAGTCGCGGCCCGGGGATGGACAGGCGGTCCGGATCGACCCAGTAGACTCGGTTCGCCGCCACGGCGGGCAGGAACGGCCACTGCCCCCAGGAGCCGTTTTCGCGACCGCGCAACGCGCCCGGCCGGTTATCCGACGTATCGATGATGACCTCCGGCATGCGCTCCAGCATCGCCTCGATGGACGCGAGCTGGTATGCGGAGGCGGCGTCGCGAGCGATGTTATCGCCGCCGGCAGCGCTGATCATCTCGTCGATGTGCGAGCCGGGACCTGCCACGTACAGCGGGTCGCGACCGACCACGAACAGCACGCGACGGCGGGCCACGGCGGCCGCGCGCCGGGTCAGCGCCGTCATGCGTGCGCGGATCTGCTGCTCCAGGGCGCGCGCCTCGCGCTCCTTGCCCACGGCGCGGCCGAGCTCGATGATCGAGGCGAGCGTGCCCTCGTACGTGCCGGTCTGGAGCTCCAGCACACGGACACCGAGCTCCCGCAGCCGAACGATGCTCGCGCTGCCCGCGTCGCTGTGCGAAGTCACCAGCAGGTTCACCCGCAGGGCGAGCACGTGCTCGGCGCTGGGTGCATGGTACGGGCCGAGCCGGGGTAGCGATCGGACTGCGAGCGGCCAGTCCACGAAGTCGCCCACGCCGACCACCTTGTCGAGCAGGCCGAGGGAGGCCAAGATCTCCGCTGCGGCCGGCGCCATCGCCGCGATACGCGGTGCGCCGTGCTCGGCCGGAGGTGGCGGCGCACCCGAGCTGCACGCCCACAGGAGCGCTGCCGCGAGCACGGGCACGTGGGCGAGCAGGAGCAGCCCCGTCCGAGGTGTACGCGACCGAGCCTGCACGATGGCAGTGCTTATACCACCTGGTCGAGGGTTCGCATCGCGGCAGACCAGGCCACAGCGGCCAACGCGAAACGGCTCTGGTCGGCCAGTCGATCATGGGCGGCTTCGCGATCGAGCCGGCGGCCTTGCTCCTGCCAGCCGAGGCTGCGCAGCCAGGCGTGGCGCAGATCGTCATTGTCGAAGATGCGACCGGCCTCGGCCTGCACGAGCGTGGCCCGCCCGATCTCGTGACCATCCGGCGTGACGCCGGCGTTGAGCGCGATGTTCTGGGCCTTGAACGGTGCGACGCGCAGGCCGTCCCGCGCCAGGATGCGGCACAGCGCGGCGACGAGCGTGGACTTGCCGGCCCCGGACTGCGTGCCCACCACCATCAGCGTCCGCGCCGTCACGACACGCGCCTCCGGTGGCCGCGCGGCCGCGCGCCAGTCGCGGAACGTGAAGAGGCAAGACAAACCGGCATCCGAGTGGCTGACCGAGGCGTCCCCGCCGATCAGGTGCTCGCGCACGGTGCCGGCGCCGACACGACGAACGACGCGACGTTGGTCGCGATGCCGCGCCGCTCCAGCCACGTCAGGTAGCCGCCCAGCGTGTCCCACGCGATCTCGAACTTGATGTCCGCCTGCTGCGCCGTCATGCGCCGCTTCATGCGGTCGTCGACCGGCCCCATCGACGATTCGCCGAAGACCTCGACGGTGACGCCCTGGCGCAGCTCGCCCTGCGAGCGGCCATCGGCGATCAGCGATACCTCCGAGTGCGACAGCAGGTTGATGAAGCCGGGCGCCACCGCGAGCCCGGTCGCGTCGATCTCCTTGCGGCCGCGCGCCCCGTCGAGCCTGCCGACCGCGGTGATCGCGTCGCCGTCGATCGCTAGATCGCCGACCGCTGGCGCGCCGCCGCGGCCGTCGACGATCAGCCCGCCGCGGATCACGACGTCGTGCCCCGCGGCCGGCTGCGGCGCGCCCTGGGGGCCACACCCCGACGCAAGGGCTACGACCACGCCAGCGCCGAGCCCCACGATCGCTGTTCGCATCTGGTCATACTCGCCTCCTGCGCGTAGGCGTGCAAGCCCGCTACGGCTCAGTGCTCGTAGCCCCCGCACCAACACCGCGACCTTCCGATCGAGGACTCCGGTAGCAGGTCCGCCAGCGACTCTTTCCAGATCCCTACACCTCGACCCGCGCTAGCGCCTGTGCTTCGACCTTCGGCTTGATCGCCGCGTAGGCACTGGGCCCAAAGACCGAGACGATGAGAGAGAAGCGCATCTCCTGGGTCTCGAGGGTTCGCCGCTGGTCCCACCAGCCGAGCACCGGCACGATCGCGATGAGCTTGTCGCCTGCCAGCGCCGACATCTTGCCGCGCCAGCGATCGCTCTGGACCGTGCCGCGGCTACGAAGCTGGATGCCGATGGCCCAATCGAACGACCTCGTCGTCGCGACTTTCATCGGCTTGCCGTCAAGACCCTTTGGCCGCTTGAACACGTTGATGCGCTGAAGAAACTGGTCGGCAGACTCTTGCGGCCCCTGCATATCCCACTTCAAGTCGAGGCCGTGGAATGTGCTGCTCCCGAACTTGTTGGGCTCGGCGAAGTACGAGAGCGTTACGCGCAACGCGACGTCCGGGTCCGAGTCGACCAGCAGGCTCTCCGGGATCGGAAGCCGGTACAACTTCACCTTGCGACGTACCTTCGGCTCGGTCGCTTTCGTGATCGGGCGCTTCGGTGCCTTGTTCTTCGGCTCCTCTTCGATGACGGCGTTGGGCATCGAGTCTTCGACGAAGATCGTCGCGATGCCCTGCGCGCACTCCGAGGCAACACGCTGGTCTGGTACGCCATGGCCGCAAGCGAGCAGCCGATCGTTGATGCCGCCGAACTGCTCCATCATGGCCGGTGTCCAGCTCGCCGAGTGGACAATGAGACCACGAACAGTCTCGCGGTGGAGCTTCGGCTCGAGTGACCAGATTCGTGCTGCGAGGTGGGCGGCACGCGCACTCGCCTCGCTCGTCATGGCCAGCTGACCGAGCGGCTGGCCGTGTGTATGCCGATGGCTCGTAGTCAGCGCGTTGAGCGTAGGAACACTCTCATCGATGAGCGGTCCGGAGATCGCCAGGTTGCCACCTTCGAGCACGATATCTGGCTTGATCGGCCAGTCACTGCCGACGAGTCCAGTGCTCGTGAATGGTGAGATGCCGCCTGGCTTCACAGCCACGACGCGCGCTTCAGCATAGTCGTTCGAGTTGGGGAGCTCGACGCGCGCGGTGAACGCGCCCACTGTGAGTGCGTTCGTGGCCTGCGCTGGCTGGTGGATCTTTTCCGAGAGCTGCAGCTGCGGATGTTGCTCGGCCAGCACGAGCCACTGGTCGAACCGAGCGTTGCCAGCCGACACGACCATCAGTCGTCCACGGCCCTCGCCGAATGCGAGCTGATCGACGGCATGGCTCCAGAGCGTCGGCACCAGTCCCTCGAGTGGGGCGTCCTGCATGGTACGGGTCACCGCGAGTACGAAGACTCTGTCGCGCGGACGCGGATCTGCAGCCTCGGCGGCGCGGACCGCTCCCTGGGTGAGGACCGGCCACTTTTCGTAGTTCTCATCCGACGCGATTCCGCGGCCTGGTTCGATGAGGAGCCTGCTGCTCTGCAGCCAGTGGGTCGGCTCGGCGCTCCCTCTCTCGATGGCGGCTCCCAGATCTCGATGAAGCGCGAGCCCAGCCATCTTCGTGCCGTGGCCGTACGTGTCCTCGGGCGAAGGGATCTCGGGGCCCGCGGTGGTTGCCGAGAGGATGGCGGCCTTCAGAAGTGGGTGCTCGCTCGCGATACCTGTGTCCAGGACGACGACCGATGGTGAGTCAGCGTCCGGTTGCGCAAGTGCGAAGTTCCTCACGTCCTTCGTCACCACATCCTCGAGCAGCTTCATGTCACGCAGTGGCTTCGGCGCGAGCTCGACCTCGTAGATACAGTCGGTGGCGGCCCTAAGCGCCTCGAGCTGCGAGCGTGTGAGTCGAACGAAGAAGTAGATCTGTTCGGGACCGATGAACTCATCCAGCTTCTGCAGTGCCCCGACTCGATGGAGCTGCCGAGCAACCTGCGCACGACTGATTTCGGTGTCTAACAGCGGACGTCGGTACCCGCCGCGGCATGCGATCTCGAACCAGTAGGCGCGGTCCGCAACCAGTGTCTCGGCACGCAAGCGTACGCCACCGATGTCGTCGAGCGCCGCGAGGCCGATCGTGCCCATCGGCGCAACGGCCCGCTCCTTGTCGCGGTGAGTCGTCGTCGTGCCGTCCTTGTGTGTCTTGATCTTGACCTTCGCGTCGTCCGCGAACGCCTCGAGCTTGTTCCGGAGGTATTCAAGATCTGCGTTCGCCACGTCGAGCACGACCGTGCCTGTCTCGGGAACGATGCCAACGAGTCTGGCGTCGGCACGCGCGTCGTCGAGTTGGTCAGGGGCAAGCTGCGCATCATGCGTGGGCCGCACGGCGATGATCTCGCGAGAAGCCAGTTCGTCGCGGGCGGTCTCGGAGCGCGCGTTGACCTGCTGGGTGATCGTGTCGAGCTGCTGAAGCAATGTCGTTCGGTGCGCCTTCGGGTCGAGCGAGGGCATCGCCGGTGGTGATCCTCCACCGCGTTGCGGGGCCTCGTGGCTGTCGACCGAGGTGATTCGTCCGCGGAGCAGCGGAAGCCGCATGTCCGCCATCGACTACCTCCTGGCCGGCAATTCGCGTCGCTTCAGATCTTCCAGCGCCATGACGAGATTGCGCTCGGAGATCTCGTCGCGATCGTCCAGGGCCATGCTGCGAACGGCGTCGTCGCAGGCCCGAGCAACGTCTGCGAAGCTCCAGCCCTTGGCGTTGCCTGAGAGACGCTCGGCCGCCTCGTCGCTGAGCCCGACCGCGGTGAGTCGGAGCTTCAGCAGGTCGACGAGCTGCTCGCGAGTCGGCTTGTCGAACGGCACGATTACATCGAACCGACGGAACACAGCTCGGTCTAGAAGCTCAACGTGGTTCGTTGCGGCGACGAGGATGCTGCCACTCACGTCCGCGCCGACGAGTTGCAGGAACGCAGTGACGACGCGGTTCATCTCGCCGACATCCTGCGAGTCGCCTCGCGCCTTGGCGATCGAGTCGAACTCGTCGAACAGGTACACCCCTGGTCGCCGAGGCATCTCCGCGAAGATCGCCCGCAGTTGGACCGCCGTCGCCCCGAGGAACCGTGAAAACAGAGCGTCGAAGCGCACTGTCATCAGCGGTAGCCCCATCTCCCCTGCGAGCACCGCAGCCGCCAGCGTCTTGCCGCAGCCCGGCGCACCATGAAGCAGAAGACGTCGACGAGGCGACACGCCGAAGCGTTCGAGACGCCCACGCGAGCGGTTCTCGGAGATCACGCGGAGGAGAAGCTCCCGGGTGTCGGGCCGCAACACGATGTCACGAAGCCCCTCCTCACGGTGGCCGCCCTCGAGTAGGTCCGCGATATCGCCGCGCGGCGCGGCGATATCGATGACGGGCCCCGTCTTGCGGGCACTTGCCGGCGGCATCTTGGCGATGATCGCGCGGATCTCCTCGGCCACGTGAGCATGCCCGGCTGTGCTCTCTGCGGCCGCTAGCTGCAGCGCGGCCTTGCGGAACGACGACTCGTCGCCCTCCGCGTGAGACTGGAGAAGCAGCTTCAGGATGTCAGCCTTCATGACTTTCTTCGCGATCCGAGAGAACTTGGCCGCGAGAGCACAGCCAGCATCCATTCAGCAGGTGGCGCCTCGCCCGAAAGGTTCCGGGCTTGCCCCCAACGCCGCAGCGCCGTGAGCTCTCGCCAACACGTCCGTTGCCGCTCGGTGGTCAAGAGTTCGGCCTCGGCGGGTTCGGATGCATCCATAGATCGTACGACGCAGGTGCGACATTTGGAAAGCGAGATGGGGCCAAGGCATGACGTGACGGATCACCGGCGAGTGGTAGATCAATGGCTCATCGAGCTACTCAAGCAGTGATCAAGCGCAGGTTTCGAAGATGTTCGAGCAGGTATTGGCGCACTGGCTGACGATGCAAGAGACCCTGGTGAATGGTGGCACGGGGGCAGCTCCCAGCACCAGCTGGCGCAGAGTTTCCTTGTCGAGCGTCAGCTTCCGGACCTTCAGCGGCTTCACTGTCTTCTTCATGCTCGGCTCCTGTTGTCGCGCAACGCGCGGGGCACAGATTTTACCGCGTGCTCGGGCGGAGAGTCGAGCTGCTCGAGTAGCTTGATGATCTGCACCATCTTGTTGGCGAGCAGGGCGGCGCCAGCGCGTTGCTCGACGGCGGCGCCGACCGCCGGGATCAGCGACTGCTCGATCCGCCGGCTCTGGGCGAGCAGCTGGTGGGCGTCGATGACGTTGCCGGCCGCCCCGCCGCGGGCGCCTCGTGCAGCGTCTGGCTTATCCCGCGTCGCGCAGGTGCACGTGCTCTTTTGTCGTCGTGGAGCCATAGACCCATGCGCACGAAGTTGCTCGCGCGCTCGAACCGGGGATCCGGCCCAATCGTCACGATATCTACCAGCCCGGGGCCAAACGCGATCCCGCTCAGCAGCTCGAACCATTGTTGGATCGTCAGTCGTTCGGGATCGAATACGGGAGGATCGTCTCGATCGGAGCTCATGGTCGAGGGGGAGGGGAACGTAGTGACGTGAGATTGTCTTTCAACTCGGCGAAGAATCATCGAGATCGGCGTGAAGTTGTCCGCGTTCGGGCTTCGCTAATAAGTTCGCGCGCATGCGCAGCCGCTCCGCTCTCCTCGTCGCGATTGCTGAAACAGGTACTGAAGCGGCGACGTGTCCGCAATGACGATCGCCATGCTGGAGGTTCCGGCTGGATCAGCCCTTGCGCACTCGGACTCGCGCCGGCGAGATCGGTCATGGTGCGAGCGGAGGACTCGCTACCCTGAAGGGGACGGAGAGGACCCGGGCGCGAAGCGGCGAGCCGCGAGCACGACGTGCGAACAGCGGGACTCGAACCCGCACGCGGTTAAGTACAGGAACCTAGATCCGGGCGGTAAAATGGAGTCCGATCTCTCAGGCCTCGACGCCGAGCAGCCGCCGGGCCGTGGCGGGGTCGCGGCGGAATGCCAGGGTCTCGCTGCGGTGGACGATGACGCCCTTGGCCATCACGGCGATCTCGTCGGCCACGCCGAACGCGAGGTGGAGGTCCTGCTCGACGAGGAGCACGGCCACGCCCTCGGAGGCCATGGTCTTGATGAGGCCGCCGATCTGATCGACCAGCAGGGGCGCCAGGCCCTCGGAGGGCTCGTCGAGCAGGACGACGACGGGATCGGTGACCAGCGCACGGGCGATCGCGAGCATCTGCTGCTCGCCGCCCGACAGCTGCCCGGCGAGCTGGCGACGGCGCTCGCCCAGCCGGGGCAGGCGCCGGTAGAGCTCGTCGGTGGTCCACCGGTGCGGCCGCGTCGCCGCGCGCGCGCGCCGGCCGGCGAGGTCGAGGTGGTCGTGTACCGTGAGCGTCGGCCAGATCCGTCGGCCTTGCGGGACCAGGCTCACCCCGGCGCGCGCGATCTCGTCGGGCCGGGCGCCGGTCAGGTCGCCGCCGCAAAGGCGCACCGTGCCGCCGGTGGTGCGCACGAGGCCCATGACGGTCATCACCAGCGTGGTCTTGCCCATGCCATTGCGGCCGAGCAGGCCGAGGATCCGGCCGCGGTCCAGCGCGAGGTCGACGCCGTGCAGCACGGTGCCTTCGCGATAGCCCGACCGGAGTTGCTCGATCTCGAGGACGGCGGCCTGGGTCATCGAGATCCTCCGGACGGCGCGAGTCCGTGGTAGCCCGTGTGCAGCCGCTGGAGCTCGAGGAACCCGGCCGTGGTCATCGGACACCGCCGGCATCGTGAGGGCGCGGCCCGAGCGGGTCGCCGGGCAGGAACAGGTCCTCGCGGCGGCCGGTACCCAGGTAGGCCGCCTGGACCTCGGGGCTGACGCGGACCTCCTCCGGTGAGCCCGACAGCAGGACCTTGCCGAGCTGGAGGACGGTGACCCGGGTGGCGATCCGGAACACCAGATCGAGGTCGTGCTCCACGAACAACAGCGTGAGCTCGGCGGGGAGCTGCTGGATCAGCGCGGCGAGCCGCTCGCTCTCGGCGGGCGACAGCCCGGCCGCGGGCTCGTCGAGCAGGAGCACGCGCGGCGCGTTGGCCAGGGCGACCGCGAGCTCGAGCTGCCGGCACTCGCCGTGCGACAGCGCCGCGACCGGGTCGGTGCGGCGGTCGAGGAGGCCGACGTCGGCGAGCCGCTGCTCGACGCGCTCGCACAGCGCCGGGGGCCGGTGCGGCAGCGGCGACCACGGGCGGCCCTGCGCGCGCTGGGCGGCGAGCGCGACGTTGTCGGCCACGGTCATGGAGAGGAACAGGCTCGCATGCTGGAAGGTCTGTCCGATCCCCAGGCGCGCGCGCCGGGCATCGGACATGGCGGTGACGTCGCGGCCGTCGAGCCAGACCCGGCCGGCGGTGGGGCGCAGCCCGCCGGCGAGCAGCTGGAACAGCGTGCTCTTGCCCGCGCCGTTCGGGCCGATCAGCGCGTGGCGCGCGCCGGCGGGCAGCGATAGATCGACGCCGTCGACCGCTCGCAGCGCACCGAACGCGCGCGCGAGGCCGGTGCACGCCAGGATCGCGGTCATCGCCGGCCGCCGCGTAGGCGGGCCAGGCCGCCGGGCAAGCCGAACACCACCGCGACGAACACCAGGCCGAGCACGAGCGAGCCGTGGCCGCCGAGCCGTGGCCCGAGGACGTCGCGCAGGGTGACGACGATCGCGGCGCCGGCGCACGGCCCCCACAGCGTGCCCTCGCCGCCGATGATCACCGCCAGGAGCACGGGGGCCGAGGTGGTGAACCCGAGATCCGCCGGGGTGACCAGGCGCTGCTGCGCCGCGAGCAGGCCGCCGGCGAGGCCGGCGATCGCTCCCGCGATCACGAACGCCGCCAGCTTGTAGTGATACGTGCGGTAGCCGAGGGCGCGCATCCGGGGCTCGTTGTCGCGGATACCGCGCAGGGTGTCGCCGAGCGGCGAGCCCGCGATGCCGCGGAGCACGGCCATGCCGGCGACGAACACGCCGAGCACGTACCAGGACAGCCCGCGGACGTCGGTCAACGCGATGCCGGCGAGCCGGGCGGCCGGGATCCCGTAGAGCCCGTCGGAGCCTCCGGTGACCTCGTGCCAGCTCTGCGCCAGCTG
>JAAEAZ010497759.1_pt1 | contig 10184 bp, 12 predicted proteins | sample 7277811 | NCBI WGS metagenome assembly JAAEAZ01 (sample SAMN13876997, study PRJNA601929) | soil metagenome | isolation source: soil | host: Panicum virgatum | place: USA: Fermi National Accelerator Laboratory | collected 2010-11-19 | reverse complement strand
TGTGAACACGTACTCTGGTGCGCACATAAAAAAACTAATAAGACAAATCTAACTAGTACAAAATAAAGTGAGAATTCAAGCACAATTGTTTCTGTTGGAGAGGTGCTTGCCAAAATGGACATAATGGAATTACAATGAACTTGTCGAATTTTTTGCATTAATTTTACTCAATAAAATTTATAGCAATATGCCTGATAATAAAAGGAAACAGGGTAAGCAGGATGATGCAAGGATTGATCCTAAAGATCCTAGTGAAGTTGGTTATGCAGCTCGGAAGCTCCATACTAACGCTCAAAAGATTCATGAAGCCATCAAGGAAGTTGGTACATCAAGGAAAAAAGTTGAGAAGTACGTAAAGGATGGACAAAAGGATTAATATCTATTTGTTCTTTATTAAATAAAGGGCCGAATGGTTCCACGATCGCCCGTAAGTTGTCAGGCTTCGAGTTTTCAACACTTGCTTGTTTTAATTGGCTATCGCAATTAACCCCAGTTTTATCAATAACACAGCTAAAACATGAAAAAATTAATAAATATTTTGTTAATTGCGATTTTTATTATAGTTATGAGCAAGTGGATAAGAGAGAAACGAAGTAAAATGAATGACACATGGGATAAAGTTGAAATGAATATTAGTTGTGTTAGAATGCTTAAATGTTATTAAAAGGCAAAAAAGTATACAGTTTTATTGATGCATCTAACTTATGGGAAGCCCAAAAAATCAATGGAAATTCTTTGATTTTGTAAAGTTGAAGGAATATTTGAAAGTAAAATCTGACTAATGCATGAATCGTATCCTAACCATAATCAAGTGAGAAACAGATTTTGAACAAAATCTGAAAAATATTTATATAGCTCAATGTATCGTCCTTGTCGCTTGAATAATTGCTAACTTAAAAAAGATTTTATAGTTGTAAATTATACATCATCTCAATTTCAATTGACTCAATGGGTTTCCAATATAATTTTCCCTTATCATCTTTTATTGAATTTAAACCTCTATAATAATTAATCCCTAGTTCTATTTTTTTCAATTCATAAGAAGCCATCATTTTGATTCCAAATTCATTAGCAGAAGTATTAAATTTTCCTTTCACTCCATTTGAGTATATATATTTTAAGTTATTAATAAAATTATAACATCCTGCTAATCCGAGGTTGTATTTATCAAGTTTATAATTAATTGCTGCATTATTTCTAAGATAATTAAAGCTAATTGCATTAGGGCTGGCAATTCCACGAAGGTTTGTTGCATTTATACGCTTATGCGTGTAATTCGTACTAATAGACAAACCAAAACTTTTTGTAAGTGCCTTTTTAAGTTTCAATCCTACGTAAGGACTTTCGATTGAAAATCCCTTTTCAAGCAATTCAAGATTTGTCTCTTCAATACTAATAGAATCGAAGTTACTAATCTTGGATAAATCAATACCTCCTATTATAGACAATGTCGATTGGGAGTACATATTTAATCCAATTCCCCAAAAACAAAAAATGAAAATATAAGTCTTCATGATCAATTGGGCAATATGATTGTCTTTGTAATTTTAACAGCCCTGTTTGACTTATTAAATTCAGTAATAAAAGCTACTCCGTAATATTGTATTTGAGATATATCAAACTCATTCTTTAGCCCTTGATATATTTTTCTTCCTAAAACATCATAAACAATAATTTCTGATTTATAAGATGTTGGTTGTTCTGATAATCTATTATTATTACTCGTTTCTTGCTTTTGTATTTCAAAATTATTCGAGTTTGTAGAAACCTTATTATTAATGACTCGAAAAGGATCTAAGTCATAATATTCTTCACAAGTAGGATCATCCTCATTACAGTCCAATAGAATTAATCTATGTCTTTGCTTGAACGGTACATTATCATTTGTGGCATACACATCAATTGTCAGAATTTGAGGATAATATGGGTATTTTGGAAAGTCTGTTAAGGTTAGACAGGCACATCCTTCTTGTGAATTACCCTGCATCCCACATTCAGAAGTGAAAGAGGTATTTTCAGGTCCGAAAATTGTAAAAATATAATTTGCATTTGGCAGTCCTCCATCGACACAAAGTTCTAGGTGGTCATCCTCCTCACAAACATAATTTTCACCAATTAATGAAAAGTAACAAGTGACAACTAGCCCATTCTCGGTTGGCAAGTCGGTATCAACACAAATTGCTTCCCAAGCTCTAGCAATGGACTCAAATTCTTGTGAACAAGCTCCATATGAATCCTCAACTACTATTAAAGTTTTAGCCATTAACTGTGGATAGTCGACATCAGACGGGGATTGTGAAATTGCATCTTTTAATATACCTACAACTTCATACATAGGTAAGGCTTGGATGTCCCCCGCGCCGGTAGAAAGCAAATAAAACCATCGAGACATTGGACGACTCCTGTCATAACGATTGTGCTCTCCAAAATCCTTTACTTCAGTAAAACAATCAATTTCGCTTGGGGTATGCGCTAAGTCTCTCCCTACCACATCTGCGACGTCAGGTTCGTCATCAGCAATAACCCAATCTAATGTTCCAGTCGCCTGGCGTTCCAAATAAGTGCCAAAAATGTCAGCTATTCCCTCTTGGATAGATTCATTACCTGGAGTATTATATCCTATTCCTTCAGCAGACATAAATGAGTGAGCCATTTCATGGCCTACAACATCAAACAATGCAGTCGTCTTATCACCAAGTCTCCCAAATAGGGACCAAGCTTCGTTATAATCAGATTCATCAATCGTAAAAGCACCATCTTCTGTACATGAACCTATATTGTATTTAGTAAAATGAATACCTAATTTATCATAGAGTGGTAGAATCTTTGAAGCAACATAAAATGCTTGATAAACTTCAGGTAAAGATTCATTGGTCCATTCTGAAGCTGATGTTGATGGAATAAAAGTTTCTTGCCACTCGGCACTATTAGCAAGAATAAGGCTGGTTGGACAATCATCTTGTTGATCAAATACGGAGAGTCTTTGATCATTTGATTGAAGATGTGTTACACTGGAAACTTTTCGATTTTCAAAAGACACATTACCATAAGTATACGTTGGTGCGTCAATTTCAACACCCATAGTTGCCTCTCTAGTATAAATAATAGTCCCTGTATGAGCATCAATGTAGGCGATTTTTCTAGCTCCATTTGTATAAGTGGTCCTATAAACTAATTTATACTCACATTGATTTGTAATACTATGAGTTATAACGAGCTCTGTCCTATCAACATGAGAAACACTTAAAATTGAAGGAAGTGAGGTAGAAGCGATACTCGGAGTTAAATTTAAAGAAATTCCTGTTTTGATCGCTGGACTTAACATTTGTGGAAGTAAGACACAAGGCCCTGGGCCACCGGGTCGAATAAACGACATTGAATAACCTCCGCTTTCAACTTCGATACCATAATAATACTCTCGATATTTCTTATATGTTTTGTTCGTATCTAATGCGCTATTAGACTCTGAGATAAGTTGAAAGGTAGTACCTGTCTGAGTTATTCTTTGAATGATTAAACTAAGACTATCATCGTATTTATTATCTAAGTAAAGTGTACCATCCCTTGCAATCCTCGTAACCAAGTGCCTAATTTGATTTACCTGACCATTTGAGAGGAAGGCGTTGTGATTAGAGCAATCAAAGGATGCTGAGGTTGATTGTCCATGAATGGGTTGCAGTGGGAAAAAATAAAAAGTTATTACTATTAAACATCCACAGACAAAGTTTAAATAATTAACATATGATTTCATAATATATAAAATTTATCAGCTAAATTACTTAAATTAGTGAAAACTTTTCCTACAGCCAATTTATGGCTAAAACCGGCTATTCAAGGAGAATCCTGATCAAAACCATCCAATCCCTCGAACGCAAGGGTTTTATCACTGTTTCAAACAGAAAAGGCCACATCCTTGAATCGTCCGGATCCCGTAGAGGTTCCTGGCTCTATTTTAGCTTCAGACATGCGCACTTTCCGACGAAGTGGTTTCTGTTGGAGAAGTAATTGCCAGTATGGCAATTAATAGAATATCTAAACATGGTATGTAAGGGTGATTTCATAAAATGGGATTCACTACTGAAAAACAATGTTCCTTTGACAACAAGCTTTATAATTGAGTGGTAATTAAGTCAAAAATAAAATGTAATATAAGACCAGATAAGAGATATACGTAACCCAACCTTCTAATAGGTGAAAATTCATGAAGGTGTTCTAATTTATGCTCTAATTCTTGATAACTTTCAGGTTTATAAACTTTAAATTTTAATTCAATTTTACAAAACTTTTCCAACTCTTCCTTTGTTCGAAAGCGTTTAATGTAAAATCCTTTTATCCTAATAGGTAAACTAATGAGATTTAAAGCATCATTAAATTCATCATGGATAAATTTGCCATAGTGATATATAGTTTCTAATTTACCATCCCTTACAAATTTCAATTTTCCAACGGCTGGAGAAATGGTTATCCCTGTGGCCCCTTTCAAATCAATTGAATTGCCAGGTTGAGCTTTTTTAGAGGTCACTATTTCATCAAGAAGTACGTAGTATACACCTAATACTTCAATACCTATTGAAATAGTAATACCAAATTCCAAATGAAGAAATATTAGATAACTTAAGGCGCCTAAAAGTGGCGTAATTATCAAAATAAACTTTAAGTCTTTCATTTAGTATGATTTTCTGATAAATGTAAGAATTCTACTTTTTGTTTTAAAACTTAGGATCAATGCACTTATTGAATTGGAATGAAATTATTGCTACCACAAGAAGACCGGAAATACTTCGCTTTTAGAGCATGAATAATATAGACTTCTTTGAGGAAGAACAGAAAAAGGTCGAAGAAGGAGCCATAACCGAAGAAGAAACTCTTCTACCTTATGTACAAGAAGACGACTCAAATACCCAATTTAATACTAGACCAATACCTGAAAATTTTAAGCGCCAGCGAGCTTAAGATTCTCCTGGTGATTATTAGGCAGACTAATGGATGGATAGATTGCCACACGGGTAAGCGTAAAACACGTGACAGGATCTCATATACCCAGTTTATGGCAAAGACAGGCTATTCTAGAAGAATCTTAACCAAAGCCATACAATCGCTTCAAAACAAAGGTCTGATCGCAATAACAGGCAGTAATGGCCAAAGTCTTGAATGCTCTCGATCCAGAAGAGGAGCCTGGCTTTATTTCAACTATCAACATGTGCACTTTCCGACACAAAGAAGTGCAATTTTGGGTTGTGAAGAAGTGCATTGGAGTGCACATAACAAAACTAATAAGACAAAACTAAGAGAGAATTCAAGTAGATTGTTTCTGTTAGTGAGATTATAGCCAAAATGCCATTACAAATAGATTTGGTTAAACCAATAAAATGATAAAAATAATCAACATATTCTTAATCGTTGTTTTCATTGTAGCTATGGGCTATTGGATAAGGGGCCAAAGAAATGTTTTGAATGAGGAACACAATAAAACTTATTGTATATCTGATTAGGACTTTAAAACCCCAGTTAATTCAAGGTAATACGAATTACTCATTGCTTCGTAAATAAATAGCTTTATTTAAGGTTTTGAATTGCCTTTCTGACTTCAGCTATCTCATTCTTCTCTTCATACAGCCTTAAAATTACGAATTTGAGTACTTTATCTATACTCGCTCCACGCTTAAGGCACTCTTCCTCGCTCAAATCATGCAGACCATCCGATGTTTGGGAGTATAATAATTTTATAGGATTATCTCCAAGAGATCGGAATGAATTCGGTAATAATTCAAATATGTTATCGTATATCGAATGAACTTTTGAATTGGATTTGTATTCTGAAACTAACTTTTTTAAGTTTTCATTAGTAACATCTAAACTCGCGATATCCTCTATAATTCTAAGTAGTTCTTTCTCGATTATTCTTCTGAAATATGCAAACGAACCTATTCCAAAACTTTTATTGTGGCATGATATTGCTTTAAAATACCAATTGTTTGATTCGCGATCAAAGTACTTGGTCACCCTTTTGTCCACATCTAATATTTGCTCAGGATACATACCTGCTTTCTGTGCATATATTTTTAATGGTTTATCTAGAGTATTCTGATCGTAGCCTTTTCTCATAAATTCACCGAGAGTCGTAACTCCAGTAATACCTCCAGTTTGATCTTCTAATTTAGTATACACATGAATCAAATGATAAACATAAAAATCTTTGCATGATTGGCATTGCCCAATCAAACAAGCTGTATAGTCTAAATTACCATCTGAATTAATTACATCTTTAGGAATTCCAATTGCAGGAAGAGAGCCCCAATGGCTAATATCTGCTTCACTATTGAATATTTCAAATGTCCGTTCGGAATTCTCCTTTTCACACTTGTACGTATATGTTATGCCCTTAAATCCTAACGGAGTTGAAAAGTTGTTATTCAAGAAAGTAAGATTTTCTGATAATAAAAACTCAGTGTGCATCGGGTATCCTTCAAAAAGCTCTTTATACAGCATTATTTTTATTTTACATTATTATAAAGATAATTCGTTGCTGAAATCAAATTGAAACATTTATGATTTCTTTGACCAAAGTACGAGTTATAAGCCAACTATACAAAACCATGGTAGTGATAAATAGGATTGAGATCGATCGAAGATTGAATTGAGAATTGTTAAACCATATGAAGAATAAAATCTGTGGTATAGTATAAATACAAATCGCCGAAAGGCTTCGAGAGACCCCGACGAGAGCGGGGTTTCGATTTTAAAGGAAGCTAAAATTGACACTAACGTATAACGTAGTACAATGGCTTCATATGCGTCGATTCGCTTTTATTGATGTTCAGAATACACAAAGCACCGCTCAAAAAATGCTTGGATTTGTAATTGACTGGGCAAAGCTTTGTGATTATTTAAAAAACAATAAATCGTGTTCCGAAGTTTTTCTATATACTGGAATTGAGAACGGCGACAATGAAACAGTAAAAGAGTTTGAAGCTGTATCTAAATTACCTTGTTGTATTGTTCGAAGTAAATCCGTATTTGCATATAAAAACAGAGACAAGACTCTCGCGCTTATATGCAATAAGTGTGGAGGTGAAAATATACATACTATTGATATGGGTTATAGGAAAAAATCCAATTGTGATGTAGAACTTTCAGTTGATGTCATTGAAAAGTCAGGTAAAGGTATTGAAATTTACATTTTTACTGGAGATGGAGATTTTGAATATTTAATCCGTAAAGCGTTAGAAAAGGGTGTAGAAAAAGTGACTATTGTTTCTTATGCTTTAAAGGAAAATAAAGTGGCAGTTACTTTTTCCCGATTTTCAACTAAATTGAGAGATCTCGTTGCTGAAAATGGAAATAAAGTCGTTTATATGTCTCTTAAAGACATCCAAGAAAAAATAAAGAAAGATATCCCTAGTGTTTAAATAAAAAGACCCCGCCTTGCGACGTGGTCTTTTTGAATGATACATTCATTATATCTTATTTGGGATAAAAAAGTCAAGTAACTGTGGAAAACTAGAATTCCAAGGATAAAAACCATCTAATCCTTTAAAAACATATGGCTAATCGATGTATTAAGCCGGACGAACCGAATAGTAGCGATGCCAGCATAAATCATATTATATACTTTCTATATATGATGTGGAGAACTTAATCAATTTATATCACAAAATTTGAAACTTCTGTAGTTGATTATCACTTTAAAGGATTGATACTTTTTATTTTCTTATCCCATTAAACCGATTAATTATGGGAGTTTATATTATGTACCGTGACCGTTCGGCCACGAAGGAGTTTCGATGGCGCTTAGTAGCCAACAATGGTGAAGCAATTTTGAAAACCACTGAAGGGTACACGACTAAACAGAACTGCGAATTGTCCATTGCAAGTTCAAAGAAGAATTCCAAAGATGAAAACAAATACCGCAAAGGTCAAACGACCATAGGATACTATTTCATTTTGGTTGCTGAAAATGGTGAAGAACTAGGACAAAGTGAATATTACTCTACTCCTTCGAACCGTGATCAGGGAATTCAAACATGTATGCATGTAGCAACAACCGCTACTGTCGATGATCGAACGTAATTGATAAAAAGCATCTCCTACCTTGGAATACCAAGGTAGGGAGCTTTTAATTATCAGCTATTTGTATTACTGGCAATATTAGCTAGTTGTTCAACCTGGATCATACAGCCTATCATGCCGACAGATTTTGGTGGTACAATTAAGTAGATTGCAAAAACTGGTAAGCCACGTAAGACTTGAAAGCACCACTACGCTTATACCCTATGTTCTGTCTTTCAAGAAGGTATATCAAGATAAATCGATTCGTCTCCTGTCAGGCTTGGTTTCCTTAAATTCTATTTTATTATTATTAATCTTAAATATTATGTCTTTCCTAGATGCATCGGTTACTGTTATTAACCAATCTTTAATGTCCCCGTCAGGAAAGCATAATTTGGTTATTTCACTAAATCTACTTTTTTGTTTTTCATCTGCCTCAATTAAGTTTTTCTTCGCGGACTGATATTTATCCAAATCTTGGATATTTAGTATGCCATCTTCGGACCGAGACTTATTGCGCCGTTCTTCTTCTGAAAAACTTTTTGCAAGCCCTTCTCTTTCTGATAGAAAATCTTTGTATTCTTCGAGAAGAGTATAAAGCCTTATTTCCTTTGGCTCCTTACTTTCTCCATATATATCTAGAGTTTTGTTAGGCATATAGTTTAATGTTTTTCGATTGATTATTGGTTTTTCAATAAAATACCTTTTTGCACACCAAAATAGGTGAACACATGGACAAGTTATTTTCGCCTGTTGAATGGACTTTGATTAGTAGGTTTTAAAGAAATATTTTTATCTCCAGCTTTGTTTTGGATTGCAGAAGGAGTTCTGCCCAACTTAAGTGCGATCACTCTTGTGGGCGTATTTTGCTTTACAAGGGCTTTGAGTGTAGCTAATTGTTGAGGTGTCCAGTTATTACCATGATTTGAAGGTTTCTTTTCCATAATAACTATACTTGCTGCATTGAAAAAGAACCATTATAATCCACGAAAGCATGTACATCCACTAATCCCATTTCTAGAAGTGCTCCCATCAGCTTTTGAACTAACCCTGGCCGGGATCCTGGTACAACTATTTTCACATAATCTTCTTCTTTCGGGTTCCAATCAGTTGGGCCATCAATCACACTTACACCTTGGATTGTATACATACTTCTGAGTTTATTCACAATTTCATGTGGAATTATTATATCATTATTTTCAATGTTCTGCCTGTAATTAATTTGAATCCCGTAAAGTTGGTGTGCATCTACAACTTCAGTAGCCTCTGAAACGTATCTATTATCCAGAAAAAACCAGTATCCATTTTTTACTCCTTGATGGAACTGCGTTTCGTCAATCTCGTAATGTTTTTGTATTCCCTTAAAAATAAAATTGTCAATCCAATCATTATTGCTTAGATAATTTTGTATATTAAGGAAGTCAATGAAGTACAATGGCGAATGCTCTTGATTCACTTTACTGCGATTTCCTATGTAGTATTCATTCTGAAATGAAATATTTTGAAATACCTGAGTCAATCTTAACCCCATTGAAACCTTAATTTCCGAATCAATATCAGGGCTACTGAAAAATAAATCGTGGTAAAAGCTTCTTGTGGTCTTGCCATTGACACCATGAATTCGCTTCCCAATATGGGTAACCTTGGACACAATTGTGAAGCCATCAACATCGTAGGTAGGGTAATAAAGCATATAAAATCGTTTTTGTAAGAGAATAAAGGTCGTGAATTTTGATCGTAAACTGAATATAAGATTAATCTCTTAGACCCAGGAAAACTAGAAAAACCAAAAAACGACTGAGGATCTACCAATTAATCGAGAATCTCAGTCAAGAGTGTTAAAATTGCCATATTGACACTGTGGGCATGTTCGGCCCATACCTCGAAGACTATACTACTCAACTCACTTTTTTTCTAAATGACAGCCTTCCCCGGCGATGCCGGGGGTTTCCTGTCTTTATGTAATAAATCGTGGTGACGCTCTTTGTATATAGAGCTTATCTTCACAAAGTGACATATTACATGAGAGGAAGACTTATTCCGTGGGCTTCGCCTTTAAACGTACACCCCAGCTAAAGCTGGGGTTTTTCTTGGTAATAATTAAGAACTCACCATTTTTGGTGAGTTCTGCCTCT
>JAAEAZ010616731.1_pt1 | contig 10207 bp, 10 predicted proteins | sample 7277811 | NCBI WGS metagenome assembly JAAEAZ01 (sample SAMN13876997, study PRJNA601929) | soil metagenome | isolation source: soil | host: Panicum virgatum | place: USA: Fermi National Accelerator Laboratory | collected 2010-11-19 | reverse complement strand
GATCGGCACAGCCACGATCACGATGTCGTGGCGCGCCGCGATCTCGGTGTTCGGCGCGCCGACGCGCTGGCCGTCCTGGGTGAGGCCCGTCGTTTCGACCGCGTGGCCCGCGCCGCTGAACAGGCGCGCGAGGAACGCGCCCATGCCCGCGGTGCCGCCGATGATGCCGATCGAAAAGCGCTCGCGCTGCGCCATCATCTTCTCGCGCTGCGCGCCGCGCGACGCGGCGAACAGCGTCCCGAACACGTCGCGCACGATCTCGGCCGAGAGCCCGGCCTCCGCGGCGCGCGCGTGCAGATCGCCCATGTGCGCGCCCTCACGCTCGCGATCGAAGACGGGCAAGCCGCTCTTGGCCTTGAGTGTCGCGACCTCGCGAATCAGGCGCATGCGCTCGGAGAGGCTCTCGAGGATTTGCATGTCGCATCGAGAAAGAGCGTCGCGAAGGGTGAGGAGATCAGGATTCGCCACGCCCGTGCCCATGCTCATTGTTTACACGCACAATCGCAGCCCGCAAGAACTTCTGTGCCTGGCATAGCCGCGGGCGATCATGGTCAGCGGTCGCGGTCGATGAGATACGTCGCGATGGCATGCAACGCTCCGGTGCTCCTGTCCGAGCGGCGAGATCTCCCGAGGAGCAGCCGCGAGGCAGTCCCGGGCTCGGGCTTCCTGGAGGACGTCGACATAGGTGGTCTTGCTCCCGGCCCGGTCCGAGGACCGGGCGCAGCCGCTCGCCGCCCGCGAGGACACTGTACATGCATGCCTCTGAAAGCAGGGCCGGCGTCCCATCCGGGAGCATGCGCTGGAGGAGGTTTCGACCAGCTCCCGGCGGTGTTTCAGATACGTTTCGCGTGCGATCGTCACTGAGACGCGCCATATCACGGTGGTCCTCTGAAAGCTAGTCGAGCGTTCACTCCCGCCGGCCAGCTCGCCTCGTTCCACCAAACAATCGTCCGAGCAGCTCTGCTGTATCATCTATGAGCGCAGGCGAGAATGCATCACAGCGTGCGCAATCAGGGGCGGCAAATCGTGGCAAGCGACACGGTCTGTGGCCGATTTGCAAGAATTGCTCATTTGCCGGGCCGGTCACGGCCGTCACAGCCTCGACACCGAGGAGACGGCATCAGCAAGCCGGCGAATCCCCGTAAGGCAGCTGACCAACGCCTGCCGGCGCACTAGCACGCTGTGTGACGATGGCGATTTTACCCAGAGCCTTTGAACGCTGCGACCGCGGTGCGACGAGCGTGTGATCGCGGCGCGTCGCACTCCCCATCGCTCCGGCAGAAGGTGGCAGTCAGATTCTCGTCTGCTCGATCTCATTCGTCGCAATCGGTGGCAGCCAGATCCTCCGGCCGAAAGTTCTTGTCGATCTATGCTCGTTCGATTAGTTTGTGCTCTAAGTGATTGTGCAGACGGATACTCCTGGCGCGCAGGTCGTATTGCAGTACTTTGCGCCGCTTATGCCCGTCGAATCCGGATCTTTTCTGGCATGTTTCTATTCGGATACATCGCCGCAACGCCGTGCTGGGAAGGGTGCGACCCGACAGCTGTCGCATGTGCGATCCTGCCCAAACGATGTGAGGATCTGTTTCAAAGCTGGAGCTTTCCCGACGACGATCGGGCTATGTGGCGTCGGGACCGGGAGCGCGGTCGGCCACTCCAGGCCGGTGGCCGCCTACCCGCATCGGCTGCTCGGCCTGCCCCAGGAGTGCCGGGTGTTCGAGGTCAAGCACGCGTGATTCGGCGGCACTGCTGGACTGCTCGCCGCGGTCGACTGGATCGCGTCCGGTACGGCCCGCGGACAGCGTGCGCTGATCGTGTGCACCGACATCGCGCGTTATGCGCTGTCGGCCGGGTGAGCCCACGCAGGGCGCTGGCGGTCGCGCGGCTGGTGTCCGAAGCGCCGCGGCTACTCGTGCTGGAGCACCGCTATCACCGGTGCGTACGCGCAGGACGTCAACGACTTCTGGCGCTCGCTGTCTTCGAAGCAGGCCGTGGTCGACGGCCATCACTCGGTGCAATGCTACCTCGACGCGCTCGCCGGGGCGTACGGCGCGTGGCGGCGGCTGTCGACCGGCAGCGAGGCGGGCGACACACAAAACATTGCAGCTATTTGTCCGGCTGCTCTTTGCTCATTCAGGTGGAGGAAACATGGCTACCGTAGAATCCCACGGGTATCGCAGGGTTCTTTCCGATATTCTGCTTCAAGCTGCCGTGACGGCACCCCAAGCGGCCGTGACATACTGGGGTGTATCCACGCAATACTACCGGTCACTGCTTGACCAGGCTCGCCGGATTCTCGGCGGGCTGCGGTCGAAAGGCTTGCGCGCTGGCGCGAGGATAGCTCTCGTTCTGGAACGACCCTGCGATTTCATACCGAGTTTCTGGGCTGCCGTGCTTGGCGGCTTCCTGCCTTGCCCGATGGCGCCCGTCAGGGGTGACACAGCCCGGTGGCGTGCGGAGCTTGAACATGTCAACACCCTTCTCAACGGGCCACTCTTCATCGTCAGCAAGGAGTTGAGCACCGAGTTGCCCCACGTTGATGGAGCGTCAACGGCGCTGCTAGAGGAGCTGTCCTCCGGCACTCCGGACATGGCGGTGCATCGGGCACACGAGACCGATCCCGCCCTGCTGATGCTCACCTCCGGTTCCACGGGCCGCGCGAAGGCCGTGATATTGTCACACAAGAACCTGATGTCCGCGCTTGCCGGAAAAGCATCGGCCCTCACCGTGACGGGGCGCGATGTCATGATGAACTGGATCTCCTTCGATCACATCGCCGCGTTCGAGGCTCATCTGCTGCCACTGTCGGTCGGAGCAGCGCAGCTACAACTGGAGCCGGCGCAGGTGCTCTCGAGGCCGATGGTGTTCCTGGAGGCCATGGCAACCCACGGGGTGACGGTGACGTTTGCCCCGAACTTCTTGTTTGGCCAGATCAATCGCGCGATGATGCACGAGCGGCCATCCACGTCGATGGACCTCTCGTCGGTGCGTCACATCATCTCCGGCGGCGAGAGCACCGTCTGCACGACAGCACGAGCATTCCTCGACGGACTTGCGCCGTTCGGGCTCAACCGCGCGGCGGTCGTTCCGGCCTTCGGGATGACCGAGACCTGTGCTGGAAGCATATTCTCCCTGGAGTTCCCCGAGAAGGACGAGGGCATCGAGTTCGCTTCTGTGGGGCATCCCGTGCAAGGGCTCGAGGTGCGGATCGTCGACGACAGGAACAGTGTATTGCCCGACGGCGAAGCGGGCGAGATCCAGCTCCGGGGGCCGATGGTCACCCAGGGCTACTTCAACAATCCGGATGCCACAAGTTCGGCATTCACGGCGGACGGCTGGTTTCGTACCGGTGACCTGGGCAAGATCGTCGATGAGCGACTGACCCTTTCCGGGCGCAGCAAGGACAGCATCATCGTTAACGGCGTCAACTACTTCAGCCAAGACGTGGAGCTCGTGCTCGAGCAGATCGACGGCGTCGAGAAGTCTTACCTCGCGGCCTTTCCAATCCGGCCACGGGGCAGCGATACAGAACAGGTCGCGGTCGTGTTCTGCCCCAGTGGGGCGCTAGATGACGGACAGCTCTTTCGCGTACTCATTGCCATCCGCAGCGGTGTGGTGCTGCGCTGGGGATTCCGCCCCGCTGTCATCCTCCCCGTGGCGAAATCAGAGATCCCCAAGACGAGCCTCGGCAAGATCCAGCGTTCGGTGCTGCGTCGCCGGCTCGAGAGCGGGGCATTCGCCGAGCAAGAGCGACAGGTGGCGGAGCTTACCGCGCGCCAGCTCGGGGGCTACACCGCACCGGCGGGCGAGGTGGAAACGCATCTCGCAGAGATCTACGCGGAGATGTTCAACCTGGCTCCAGAGATCGTGAGTGCGACGGCGAACTTCTTCGACCTGGGCGGGACCTCGCTCGATGTGCTGCGATTCAAGCTGATGGCGCAGCGGCGCCTGGGCATCCGGGATCTGCCCGTCGCTTGGCTCCTGCAATTGCAGACCATTCGAAATCTGGCCGCCCGCCTCGCGGTCGGGGAGGGCAACAGTACGTACGATCCGCTGGTCACCTTGCAGGCCAGCGGGAGCGGGACGCCTCTGTTCTGCGTGCATCCTGGTGTCGGCGAGGTGCTGGTCTTCGTCAACCTGGCCAAGTACTTCGTGGGCGAACGGCCGTTCTATGCACTGCGGGCGCGGGGCTTTGGCGCTGGAGAAGGCCACTTCAGCAGCTTCGCGGAGATGGTCGACTGCTACGTGCAAGCCATCCGCACGGCGCAGCCCAAAGGTCCTTATGCCGTCGCAGGCTACTCGTACGGCGGCGCGGTCGCCTTCGAGATCGCCAAGAAGCTGGAGGCGCTGGGTGAGCGGGTAGGCTTCGTGGGCATCTTCAACTTGCCACCGCATATCAGTTCACGGATGAACGAGATCCGCCCCGCCGACGGCGCACTCAATCTCGCCATGTTCCTGGAGCTGATCCGGAAGGACGAGGTGCCGGAGATGCTGCGCAGCATGACCGAGCGCAACCTCGCATATCCGGAGCAGCTCGCGTACATCATCGACCGTGCGTCGAAGAGCCGCCTCGCCGAGCTGGACCTCGATCTGGCCAAATTCGCGGCGTGGGTCGATCTCGCGCAGTCGATGGTCAAGCTGGGCCGCACCTACGAGCCGAGTGGAAACGTCACCTCGGTTTCCGTGTTCTACTGCACACCCTTGCGTGGCACCAAGGAGGACTGGCTCAACATCCAACTCCGGAGATGGGATGACTTCACGCGCAACGCGAATCGGTATATTGATGTCGACGGCGAACACTACACCCTGATGGGGCCCCAGCACGTTCATACGTTCCAGGCAACGCTTCGGCATGAGCTGGATCGAGCTCTGAACGGAGCATAGGAAGGAGATCTCTTTGACGACGCGCAAGAAGATACTAATCACAGGCGGTTCAGGTCAGGTCGCCGGCCCCGTCGCCGAGGCGTTGGCAACTGATCATGAGGTATGGTGCCTCGGACGTTTTACAGACCACGAGTCCGAACGAAACTTGACCACCCGTGGGGTGCGTACGGTCCGATGGGACATGGGGAAGGACAGCCTGGACACACTGCCGGATGATTTCACGCACGTCCTGCACTCGGCCGTGTATCGCGGGAACGGAACCGACTTCGATGCGGCTGTGGAAGTCAATTGCGTGGGAGCCGCGCGGCTCATGAGCCACTGCCGGAGGGCCAAGGCGTTCCTCCATATCTCTACCGGCGCGGTGTACGCACGTCACGCGGAGCGGCAACACCTGTACGTCGAGACCGATCCGCTGGGCGGTCAGGCACCGTGGCTCCCGACATATCCGCTCGGGAAGGTCGCTGCAGAGGGAACGGTGCGCGCACTGGCCATCACGCTTGGCTTGCCCACGACGGTCGCGCGACTCAACGTGGCCTACGGCCCTCGTGGCCACGGCGGGATGCCCACGCAGCTTTTCCGACACATGCTCAGTGGCGAAGCGGTTGCAATTCCACGGCAAGGGCAGAACGTATGCAATCCGATCCACACCGACGACATCGTGCGACAAACGCCGCTGCTCTGGGACGTGGCGTCGGTCCCTGCGCGGGTGGTGAACTGGGGCCATGACGAGATCGTCGGCGTCACCGACATGCTCACCTACATGGCCGAGATCACCGGCGTGAAGACGAAGCTAGAGCCCAGCGATTTCAGCAGAGAGACCGTTGGCTTCGACAATAGCTTACGCGAGCGGCTCATCGGTCGCTGTGAGATCAGCTGGCGCGCGGGGATGCGACGCACGCTCGAAGCCCATTTCCCTGGGATCATCAAGAGCTAATGCCAATGAGCCAAGGAAATCTTATGCCCACCAACGCCGATCTTATCCGTGCTTCCTATGAAGCGTTTCGTCGCGGTGATCTCAATAGTGCACTTGCGCTCTTCGCGCCGGACATCCTCTGGACCCACCCGGACGGCATGAGCGACTTCGGCCTCGGTGGCACCAAGAAGGGCCACGCGGAGGTCCGAGCCTTCATGGCACACGCACGCACACTCTTCAGCGAGGTGCGCCCAATGCCACGAGAGTTCCTGGAGTCCGGTAACCGGGTCATCGTACTCGGCACTCACCACATGCGCGGTGCCCGAACCGGGCGAACGTGCACGGTGGACTTTGTGCACTCGTGGGTACTGGAGGGTGGCAAGGCGACCCATTTCACGGATTTTCATGATACGGCGCCGGTGCGACGTCTATTCGAGCCGGATCGGGCCCAGAACCGTTTCGACTTCCCTCCCGCTCAAGGGACCTGGCAAGTGTTTCACACCGGGCTGGGGTTCTGGGACTCGAGGGTGTTGCTCTCAGCTGTCGAATTGAACGTTTTCACGATCCTGGCCGAACGGCCCCTCGAGCTCTCCGAGCTGACCAAGCGCCTCGGCCTGCATCCCCGTGGCGCGCGGGACTTCCTCGACGCGCTCGTCGCGCTCGGGTTCCTGGAGCACGATGGCGCCGTGTACAAGAACGCACGTGACGCGAATACCTTTCTGAATCGCATGAATCCGGAATCCGACATGACCGGACTTCTCGAGGTTGCAGGTGTGCATTGGTACGAGACCTGGCGGCATCTGACGACTGCGCTCCGCACGGGTCAGCCGCAAAGCAAGGCGACCGCTGGCGAAGGCGACCAGTTCGAGGCTTTGTATTCCGATCCTGTACGAGTCGAAAAATGGCAACGAGCGATGCACGGGGGCTCGGTGGGCACAATATTGGCGCTCGCTGAGAAGTTCCCCTGGCCGAAATACCAGACGTTGGCCGATATCGGTTGCGCGGCGGGATACATGCTGCGCGCCGTCCTCTCACGGCATTCGCACCTCCACGGCATTGGCTTCGATCTCGCGCCGCTGGCGCCATCCTTCGAGCGCGGGGCCGTCGAAGCCGGACTGGCGAAGCGAATGAGGTTTTTCGCCGGGAGTTTCTTCTCCGATCCATTGCCGTCTGCCGGTGTGCTCTCATTCGGGCACGTCCTGCATAACTGGGATTTGCCGACCAAGCGCATGCTGCTGCAAAAGGCCTATGATGCGCTACCGCCCGGCGGAGCCCTGGTCGTCTACGACTGGATGATAGATGACGAACGCTCCAAAAACGCGATCGGCCTGATGATGAGTCTTCACTCGTTGCTGGAGAGCCCCGGAGGCTTCGATTACACAGGAGCGGATTGCTTGACCTGGCTGGATGATGCTGGCTTTCAGGGCTGTTATGTCGAGCACCTCACAGGGCCAGCATCGATGGCTGTGGGCTTCAAAAAAAGATGAAGGATGACCACCACGTTCGTCACGATGCCCTCGACGGTGGCTGTATAGCTAGGTAGCTGCTTCAGCGGTTCCTCAGGTCCGGCGCCGCGGGTCGGGGCCCTCCAGCGGCACCGGGATGGGCTCGCCGGCCAGCTCCGCTTGACGTAGAGCAGAGGCACGCCTCCGTAACCGTTGGGCCCGTAGGCGATGTTCAGCCAGGTGATCGTGGTGGGCAATTCCAGCACACGGGAGAAGGCCCGTACCGTGCCCTCCGTCGCGGTCTTTCCCACCGGATTGCGCAATTCACTCGATCGTGAACGCCGAAACCGGTCCATCGTGAACTCTCACGGTTCATCGTGATCGGTGGTCCGACCTGTCCTGGGCAGATCCCCCTCTTGCGGATGGAGTGGTCGCCCCGAAGATGGGCAGCGTCGACATCCTCCACGGGCTGGCGTTCAACCCGGATGACCCGTGCGATCGCCACATCTACGCCACCGACTCGCTCCGCCTGCGCGTCGTTCGCATCGACGTCGACACCGGCCAGCGCGAGGTCCTCGCCGAGGATCCGCTGCTGTTCAATTTTTCCGTCTCGCTCCAGTTCCTGCCACCGGAGGACGGCGTCCCGCAGCTCGTGGTCGCGTCCGACCAGGAGTACCGGTTCGCGGCGATCAATCCGGCGATTCCGACTGACGAAGGTGCTGGTGCTGCCGCGGTCACGCCGCTTGCGGCTCGGCATCGAGAAGACGGCCCAGGTGGCCCCGACGAACGGGACCAGTCACGCGGCCGCGGTGCGGCGGGCGGCGACGGCCTCGACGGCGGTCGGCTCGACCCGCGCGCGCAGCATCGGTGCGAACGCCGAGCGGTAGCTCCACGCGAGGTAGATCGTCAGCGCGATGAGGATCACGATCAGCGGTAGGCCGGACGGCTCGAGCGCGACGTGAAAGGTGAGGATACCGATCTCGATCGGCGCGAGCAGGGTGAGGGCGAGCGGGACGAAGCGGTTCCCCACCAGGGCCAGGCCGGCGGCGATCTCGATCGGCTTGGTGACCGAGAAGACCTTGCCGGTGACCAGGGCGCCGCCGAACGCCATGGCGTCGGCCGGCATCGCCGGCTGGGGCAGGAAGTGCAGGAAGTAGTTCAACCCGAACACCACGAATGCAAGTCCGAGCAGCGTGCGAGCGATAGCAGGGATCCTGGCGCGAACCGACATGGCAAAGCTCCTTTGCTGCGATGACCAGCTGGCTGTCCGCTATCCTAGATCCTTGCTGCGCGGACACCAGTGGCTGGACGAGCAAGGCATTGTTGCCCATACGACAAGGATGGATCTCAACCGCGCCGCCACCTTCCTGCGCGTCGTCGAGGCCGGCGGGTTCACCGCCGCGGCGGCCGCGCTCGGGCTGCCGACGTCCTCGATCAGCCGCAGCGTCGCCAGGCTGGAGGAGGATCTCGGGGTCGCGCTCCTGGAGCGGACGACGCGCCGTGTCGCGCTGACCGAGGTCGGCCGGGCGTACTTCGAGCGGGTCCGCGAGGCGCTGGCCGGGCTCGACGAGGCGACCGCGGTGGCGCTCGATGCTGCGCGCGAGCCGCACGGCGTGGTCCGGCTCGCGGTGCCGCCCGACATCGCGCCGGCGTTGGCGCCGCTGATCGCGGCGTTCCGGCGGGCCTACCCGAGGATCCGGATCGAGCTCAGCGCGACCGCGCGGGCCGCGGCGCTGGTCGGCGACCAGGCAGACCTCGCGATCGTCGTCGGGCGGCTGCCGGACTCGTCGCTGGTCAGCCGGCGGATCGGCGACACCGTGCACCAGCTCCACGCCGCGCCGAGCTACCTGGAGGCGCGCGGCAAGCCGCGGGCGCTCGCCGACCTCGCGCGGCACGACGCGATCGTGCTGGGCGCCGACGTGGAGCGCTGGGAGCTTATCGGCCCGCACGGCGAGGAGTCGGCGCAGGTCGCGCCGGTCGTCGCCGCCGATCACCTCGGGTTCGTGGTCGAGGCGACCGTGGCCGGGCTGGGGATCGCACTGTTGCCGAGCTTCATCGTGTCGGCGCGCGTCAAGGCCGGCGCCCTCGTCCAGGTCCTGCCGAGGTATACTGCGGCGGTCCAGCTCCAGCTCCTGACCCACGCGACGCGGCACCTGCCGCACCGGGTGGCGCTGCTGCGCGACTTCCTTGCCTCGCACATGTCGGGCGCATGCACCGCGCACGGCAAGCGCACACGGACCTGAGCGGCCGAGCGGCGTTGCGCTGGAGATTCGAGTGGTTCAGCGCTTGCCGCGCCCGAGCGATCGCTTGGTGGGTTGGCTGGTGGTGCGCTTGGCCGAGGCCACGCGGCTCGACGGCCGTGCGGTGGTGCGTGGAGCGGTGGCGGTGCGGCTGACGGGGTTAGCGGCGCGCTGTGCCGTGGCGGTACGGCCGACGGACTTGCCGGCGCGCTGGGCGGGTGTGGCGCTGCGGGCGGTGGCGCGCTTGGTCGGGGCAGGGTGGGAACTCGCGCGCTTTGCCACGGACGTGCGGCTGGCGCGGCGGGCGCAGCAGCACCAGGTGCCGGGCACTCGCTGCCAGATCGTCGCTGCCGCGGATCAGCTCGAAAGGGTCGCCCTGGTTCCGCTGGTCGGGCTTTCGCGCCGACCTTCCTCGTGTGGTGGAGGAACACCACAATGACGACCTGTCTCATCAAAGCCAATGTCGAAGGGAAGGCTCTCACCAGGACGGAGCACGGGGCCGTGAAGCTTGCGTTCGAGGAGGACGGCGGCAGCGCCGATCGGGACGATGACCAGCTCGATGAGGACGACGACCACGGAAGTGTCCGTCCGGTCGATCGCACCCATAGCTGGCGACGTCCGCGACTCGGCCGGCCTTGACGGCGGGCGAACCTCGGTGGATGCGAAATACGGTACTTCCTGATCTACCGACCGAGTGGACCGAGGACGACGCCCGCTTGGCGCTC
>JAAEAZ010450358.1_pt1 | contig 10222 bp, 5 predicted proteins | sample 7277811 | NCBI WGS metagenome assembly JAAEAZ01 (sample SAMN13876997, study PRJNA601929) | soil metagenome | isolation source: soil | host: Panicum virgatum | place: USA: Fermi National Accelerator Laboratory | collected 2010-11-19 | reverse complement strand
ACTGCATGCACTGCACGGTCTCGATCCCGGACAGGTCGTCGAAGTACCAGCCGCAGCTCGTGTACATCAGCATCGCGTGGCGCGCCATCTCCATCAGCGACAGCGCGCGCACGCGGTCTTCGACGTCGAGCACGTGCGACCCGTGCGCCGCGAGGAACCGATCGCGCGCCGCCGGCGTGCGCTCGAGCAGCACCGCGATGTAGGCGTCGCGCGCGGCCCACGGATCGCGGAACAGCAGGCCCCCGACGTTGTCGAGCGCCGCCGCGGCCTGGTCGCGCAGCCAGTCGAACGTGTCGCGCAACGGCCGCCGCCACTTCTGGTTCCACCCCGGGTGGTGCCCGCTGTTACAGCCGCAGTCATCGCGCCAGCGCGCGGTGCCGTGCACGCAGCTCCACGACGTGTGCTCGGCGAGCATGACCTCCCAGGTCGCCGGCACCCGGGCGCGGAACTCGGCGTAGTTGGTCAGCCGCGTGCCGTTCCAGCCCTGCTCGACCTGGCGCAGCGCCCACGCGAGCGCCATGTCGCCGTAGCGGTGGTGATGGCCGTAGGTCTCGCCGTCGGTCGCGATGTGGCACAGCGTCGGCTCGCCGCCGTCGACCAGCCCGCGGCGGGTCATCCGCTCGATGATCTCGTGGCCGTTCGCGAGCAGGCGCTCGAACGCGACCGCCTGCGCGGTGGGCCCATCGTAGAACAGCAGATCGATCGAGCGGCCCGACGGCAGCGCGCAGCGATACGCCCGGCCGGGATCGATCGGCGTGGTCCGCCACGCGCCGCCGGGCGGCCGCCACGCCTTGGCCTGGTGCGGCGCGAGCACCGCGAACGCGATGCCCTCGGCGGCGAGCGCCTCGAGCGACGGCGTGTCGACCGCGCACTCGGGCAGCCACATGCCCTCCGGCGCACGGCCGAACCGGCGCGTGAAGTCGACGATGCCCCACCGCACCTGGGTCGCGCGGTCGCGCGCCGAGGCGAGCGGCATGATGAGGTGGCTGTAGGCCTGCGCCATCGCCGAGCCATGGCCGCCGAACCGCGCGATGCTGGCGCGATCGGCGGCGATCAGGGCGTCGTGGACGTCGGGCGCGTGATCCTCGAGCCACGACATCAGCGTCGGCCCGACGTTGAAGCTCATGCGCTGGTAGTTGTCGACGATCTGGATGATGTGGTTGCTGTTGTCGACGACTCGGGCCGCGGCGTTGGGCCGGTAGCACTCCGCCGTGACCCGCTCGTTCCAGTCGCGGTACGGGTGCGCGCTCGGTTGTGGCTCGACCGCCTCCAGCCACGGGTTCTCGCGCGGTGGCTGATAGAAGTGGCCGTGGATGCAGACCCACTTGTCGTTCACGATTCTGCTGCGAATACTACGACGGCCAGCGGCGGCGCGGTGACCACGAGCGAATGTTCGTGACCGCGGCAGGCGACACCCTCCGCTCGCATCCCACCGCGATTGCCGATCCCGCTGCCGCCGTAGATCCCGGCGTCGGAGTTGAGCACCTCGCGCCAGAACCCGTTGCGCGGCACGCCGATCCGGTAGCCATCGCGCGGCACCGGGGTGAAGTTCGCGACCACGACGATCGGGCGGTCACCGGCCTGGCCGTAGCGGGCGTAGGCGAGCACGCTGGCGTCGCGGTCGTCGCCGACCAGCCAGCGGAACCCCCACGGCTCGCAGTCGCCGACGTGCAGCGCGCGGTGCGTGTGATAGGCCGCGTTGAGATCGCCGAGCCAGCGCGCGATCCCATCGTGGGCCGGGTGGATCCCGACCGCCCAGTCGAGCTCGGTGTCGTGGTTCCACTCGCCCCACACGCCGAGCTCGCCGCCCATGAACATGAGCTTCTTGCCGGGCAGCGTCCACTGGTAGCCGTAGAGCAGGCGCAGCGTGGCGTACTTCTGCCACGGATCGCCGGGGATCTTGTCGAGCAACGAGCGCTTGCCGTGCACCACCTCGTCGTGCGAGAGCGGCAGCACGAAGTTCTCGGTGCTGGCATAGATCGAGCGGAACGTCAGCTCGTCGTGGTGCCACCGCCGGTGGATCGGATCGCGCGCCAGGAACCCCAGCGTGTCGTGCATCCAGCCCAGATCCCACTTGTAGCCGAACCCGAGGCCACCGGTCTCCGGGGGGCGCGACACGCCGCTCCACGAGGTCGACTCCTCGGCGATGGTCTGGATATCGGGGAACGCGCCGTAGACCGCGCGGTTGAACTGCTGGAGGAACGCGATCGCGTCGCGGTCGTGGTTCGAGCCGTCCTCGTTGGGCAGCCACTCGCCGGGCTTGCGCGAGTAGTCGCGATACAGCATCGAGGCGACGCCGTCGACCCGCAGGCCATCGACGTGGTAGCGGTCCAGCCACGAGAACGCCGACGAGATCAGGAACGACTTCACCTCGTGGCGGCCGTAGTTGAAGATGTTGCTCGTCCAGTCGGGATGAAACCCGCGGCGCGGATCGGCGTGCTCGAACAGGTGGGTGCCGTCGAACAGCCCCAGGCCGTGGGCGTCGGTCGGGAAGTGCGCCGGCACCCAGTCGACGATCACGCCGATGCCGCGGCGGTGCAGGCCGTCGATCATCGCCATCAGGTCGTCGGGCGCGCCGTAGCGCGTGGTCGGCGCGAAGTACCCGGTGACCTGGTAGCCCCACGATCCGTAGAACGGATGCTCCATCACCGGCATCAGCTCGATGTGGGTGAAGCCGAGCGCCTGGACGTGCTCGCCGAGCTGCTCGCCGAGCTCGCGGTAACCGAGCACCTCGTTGTGATCGCGCCGCCACGATCCGGCGTGCAGCTCGTAGATGCTCACCGGCGCGGTGCGCGCGAACCGCGCCCCCCGCCCCGCCATCCACGCGGCATCGCCCCACTCGTGACGCGCCTGCCAGACCACCGAGGCGGTCGCGGGTGGGTGCTCGGCGCGCGCGGCGAACGGATCCGCCTTGTCGCGCACGATGCCATCGGGGCCGACGATCGCGAACTTGTAGCGGGCGCCGTGGCCGATCCCGGGTACCACGCCCTCCCAGATGCCCGACGACTCGCGGGCCACCAGCCGATCGTGCCCGCCGCGCCACGCGTTCCAGTCGCCGATCACGCTCACCGCCGCCGCGTTCGGCGCCCACACCGCGAAGTAGGTCCTACCGTCGACGACATGCGCCCCGAGCTTCTCGTACAGCCGGTAGTGCGTGCCCTGATTGAACAGGAACAGATCGTCGGCGGTAAAAAGCGACTTCACGTTCGCGCAGGATACCCAGCCCGGCGCCGCGAGCGAGCGATCCGGCCAGGCTTCGCGCGATGCCCGGTCGTCCACCTATGCGCGCGCCCCCGCACCCGCGGTGAGGCGCACGGGCACATGGTCGGCCCACCGCCGCGCCTAGGTATCGCCGTCTGCAAGCAATCGGGTGAGCTCGCGGACGAGCTTGGTGAACGACGGCGATCTTCACGGCGCGCTCCAATTCGCCCGGCTTCATGATCGTGGAGCGAGGCTGGCGAAGCACGGAACGGACGACGCAAGGCGTTCCGAGCGACTCCGCGACGCGGCGCACCAGGATCGGGGCCGCGTAGACTTCGCCATGGCCTTCGACGAGGAGACCGGCGTTCATGGCGACGGCCTGAAAAGATCGAGTTGCTCGGCGTTGGACAGGGACGTCTCGTCCGGTTCGAGCTGACCAAGTCGTAGCAGCTCACCCGCGCGATACACTGAGTCACGAAGCGCTTGCCGGCTTGCGGCATCGACCGGCCCGATCGTGGTCTTGCCATCCACCGCGCTCACCGCCAGCAGTTGATCGGCGGTGAGCGTATCGTTGTCCAGCAGATCGGGGCTATGGGTCGTGATCACGACCTGGCGCTCGCGCGCGCCCTCGCGAAGGCAGTCGAGCAAGAGGCCGGCCGCCGCCGGATGAAGCGCCGTCTCGGGCTCTTCGATCCCGATCAGCCGGGCCGTTGCGCGCTTGGGCTCGCCAAACTGAAACAGCGCCGTCAGGACGGCGAGCGCACGGAGAGTCCCATCGGACATATTGATCGCGGGGAACTGCCACGGCGCTTTCGAACCGATGACACGCTGCCGGAACTGGATGGTCTCCATGTGCCCGACGCTCGTCGCGTCGAAGCCCAGGATTCCGGGCACAACCCGGGCCAGGTATTCCTCGATACGCTCCTTGACGGCCGGGCTCGCCTTACTCAGTCGGTCCAGCACGCTCGCCAGGTTGTTGCCCTCGCGATCGAGAAGGTCACCTTGATCGGGGGCTTGCAGCGCCCGGATCTTCGCGGGGCTGATGTTGTAGAACCCCATCGTCGACAGCGCATCGAACACCGGGCGGAATTCCGGCAGGCCTGCAGCGTTGACGAGGTACAGCCGATCCTCCGAGGCAGGTGGTGAAACCGGCCCAGGTGGCCGCGTGATCGCGCCCCCCTCGACCGCGTAGTGCGCACCGGCGCAGGCACATGCTTCGTGCCGGATCTCGTAGGCGCCCCCGATCCGAGCCGCTACCTCGAACGCGAAGTAGCCCGGCGAGCCTTCCAGCTGGAAGTCGAGACGAACTCCGAAATGGTCGGGATGTCCGTGGGACTTCCGACGGACCTCGGCGACCCCACCGCGTTCGCGCAGCGCATGATCGAGGGAACCGCGAAGACTCTCCGCAGTCAGCCGAAGCGCGTCGAGGAAGTTGCTCTTCCCCGAGCCATTCGGGCCCACCAGGATCGTGAGCGGCTGCAGCTCCACATCGCACCCCGCAATGCTCCGATAGTTGCGCAACCGCACGCGGGTGATGAACGACGGGTGCGCGTCGTTTGAGCTCATGATCGCGAGAAGATGGCACAGCTGGCATCTTCTCGCACATGCGCGAAGGAGCGATCAGGGTCACCGGCACGACCTCGTAAACCTTCGGCCTTACTCCTGCTATGATCTCGCCCGGATACGCAAGATAGCCAGCACTGGGGGATTTGCTGGACTTGGGCTTCACCGTTCAGGTTGGATCACGTCGGGATCCCAGGTCCCGTTTTTGACTGATCACCAACTTGCGGGGAGCGTGCGTCACTCAGGCCCTCTGCCGACCCGGCCGGTCTTCTCGCTTCTTTCCATCTTGGACACAGTATCCGCCTCTCGGAAAGTGCCCACGGGTTGTAACACCGGCGCTCCATGACGTTCAGTGGTTCTCGCACTCAGCCATCCACCGTGAACCGACCTAGGCCGAAGTGGCTCCCATAGCCCAGGCAGATGGGACCGAGCACAGGCTCTTCGAACTGCAGGCGAAGGATGAAGCCAACGTCCACGAACGGCTGGGGCGCCTTGCTTCCTCGGCGACGGATCACATGTCGGAGATGCAGGGTCTCCGACGTCCATGGCACCAGCTCTACCGTCGCCGCTCCCAGGCTACGCACCGCGAGCTCTGCGTGCACCTGCCCCTCGAGAGAGTTCGGTCCTCGCTTCTTTAGGAACCGTGGGGGAACGAACGGCGTCGCGGACATCCAGCTCCGCGAGGGGCCGAGAAGCGTGGCCAGCGACTCGCCGAGCTTCCCTTCGAGCTTACAAAGATCGCTCAGTGCTCCCAACCCCGCGATGGCCACCTGGAGTTCCCCGGCACCTCCCTTCATGTATGTCCGCTTCACCGAGCGAGCTGCGGTCATCGCCTCGGGGCTGAGCTTACCGGGTGCGAACAATAGAATGTGGTCCAGGTGTCGATCGCGAGCGAGATCAAGTGGCAAAATGTGCGCGTGATTGTGTCCTCGCAGCGGTGTTCCGTCGACGGCACGCCCGCTGAGCTCGGGACACGTGCGCCCAGACTTCGACACCAGCGCTCGATGAAGCAGGTCAGCCTGCGGCACGGTGCGGTCGAGCGTCGGCAGTGCCGAGCGCGATCCGCTCGGCGTCGTGATCGCGAAGAGGAGTGCCTCCACTGACGCCGCTCGCGCAAAACGTGACACCGATGGAGGTGCAACCGCGAGCGCTCCGGTCTCGCGCCAGTACAGCACCCGCCGCGAGCCTGGAGCCTGGCTCCATTTTGCGTCCTTCCAGCGGGCGGTGTCCCACAGCATCCCATCCAGCACATCGAGCGGATAGCTAGCCTCGAGTTGAGTCTGCCGCTTCTTGAGTTGCGCGTTGTTCGGCTGCCTCTTCCCGTGCTCCGGATCATCCATCGTGGCCAGTGCTCCCTCGAACTCCTGCTTGCGCCAGCTTACGTATAGTTCAGGGATCTCGGGAGCGACTAGCGAGATCTGCTCGTATCCTCGACTGGGTCGAGCGGTCTCCACATAAGGGAACGCACGTCCAAGCGCCGGGAGGGGCTCGCCGTCCGACATCACTTCTGCGCGGACCCAGCTCTCACTGCGCCCGAGATATCCGAGATGATCGGCCAGGGTCGAGAACAACGCTGCTGCCTCGGGGCCTAGCTGGATCGGCCAGCGCACCCAGAGTTCCCCGTCTCCGACGTCGGTGAAGGCGTCGAGCACGAGGGTCGTCCTCTCTCGTCCCTTGTCGAGCACAGTGGTCGGCATATAGTGCCGCGTGTGACCGAGCGCTGCGTCGGGCAAGCGGTACTCGGGAAGCACCGAGCAGAGCGACTCGAAGAGGTGGCGGGCGATCAGCGGTAGACCGGTCCAGTGCTGCGTCGTGAAGCCGCAGGCGATGAGTCCGCGAATCAATCGCCAAGGGCTGGGAGGCCATTCGACGATGCCTTCGTTCACATGGTGTCCCGTGGGCGTGGCGTGGTAGCGGCCGCCGGGAAACTTGAGCTTGAGGGTGGCCATCAGGTCTCTTCGCCCGACTCGTCGTCCTCGTCTTCTTCGCTGGCTGCGGCCCGGCTCTCCTTGGCGGACTTCAGATCGTCGTCGTATGTCATAGTCGTGTGCTTCATGCGTGCCGCGTTCGCAGAGATGGCGGATGCCAGCGCGTCCTCGAGAACCTTCCGCGCGGGCAATTCGAAGCCGCCGGGTCGAAGCGCCACGATTCTATCGCGAGAGACCGGCTCCAGATCGCATGCGGTGCGCAGCCGCAGATCCCCATCGAGCAGTTTCCTGAGACGGTGCAGACCCAGCAGGACCAGGAGGCGCTCGACTTCCGGTCCGAAACCGTAGCCGCGTACCTGACCGAGATCGAAATTGACGTGTAGGTGGATCTGATCCGCCGTGAACTCGTCGCGCGCGAACGGGACGTTGCCGAAGCCCGACCTGGTGTCCCCGGCCGGGTTCACATGGTCATTCTTGACGCCGCCCGACGGTGCCACTCGCGTACCGGTGGCCTCGATGAACGCGGAGAGCGCTCGCGCGACTCGAAGGCGCCCTCCGGCAAGCTCCTTCTTTGCCAAGAAGACCCCGTGAAGGAGGCTTCCCACATCGTATCGCAGCAGCATCTCGGCGAGGAGCTTGCGGTTGATCGGACCGGCGTCTAGCCCGCCGAGATCCTTCTTCAGCGTATCGATGAAGGACGTGTCCTTCTTGTTTTCTAAGAGATATGGGCTGTTCAGTCGGTGGGCCTCGAGCATCGAGTCGGTGAGGAACGCGCCCTGCCTGGTCACTGTCACGTGGCTCACGCTACGAAGCGGCGTGATGGGCTGGTTCTCGACGGGGTCCCAGCAGGTCGTTTCCAGCCTGTTCGCCATGCTCTGCGCCGACTCGACGAGCAGCTTGGGACCGTCCTTGCTCTGGTATGTGGCCGCTCCGAGGCCAGGGAACCCGGTCGGCTGGAAACGATCTCCCTGGAGCGGCTTCAGTTCGATGGTGAAGAGCAGGCGAGTGGCGCCGTCCAACGCGCTGAGGTTGATGGTCATGAGATCTCCGTCTGGTTCTGAGAGCGATCGGCGTGGTTCTGGAAGCGAGCGGCCATCGCGACGGCGACGGCAGGAGCGATGGGGAAGGCGAGCGCCGCAGCCCAGCGCAGTGCCGTCGCCGGATCAACTGTGGCGGACGCGAGCGGAGGTCGATAGCCCACCGCGGACAGCCGCCTCAGGGCAATGCTCACCGCGCCCGACGCATCTCCGGAGGTCAGCCGTCGGATCATCGCCAAGTCTATGGGCGTACCTCGCTCAGCTACCGAGAACGGAATGCCGCAAAGTCGCAGCGCCATCCAGCCTTCGTCCAAGCCTGCAGTGCGGCGCGCGGGCGGCGACATCGGCTCGGTCGTCGGCCCCCACTGGACGGCCATCAAGGCGCGCGCGAGCCAAACGAGTCGCTCCACATCGACGTTACCCTCGAGGAACGCGGCGAGATCCGCAGGCTGCGCGCCCCGTCGATGCTGCGCCACAAGCGGTAGAGTCCGCTGCCCACGCTGTGTGGCCTCGACGACCCGACGCTCGACGAGCGCAGCGAGATCGCTGACCGGTTCGCGCCCGGCCATCACTACGCGTGGGTCGTTCACGAGCCGCTTCTCCGCCGTGATGGCATAGCGGCCCTGCGCGAGTGGTAGGGCGTGGGCGCGGATTGCGTCGAAGGGGCGCCCGCGCTTGTACCCGGCCGCCGCGCTCCCGAGTGCCACCGCCAGCCGCCACTCCGAGGAGTCCTCGTACGCCGCGTCCAGCCAGCCGGCCGAGAGCCTCGGCAGAGGTCCGACTTCGAACGCGGTGCCCGCCGCTTGCACCGCTTCAAGCCGCGCGGTGGCGATCAAAATCGCCTGCCAGTGGCGCGCGCCATTGTGCCTCGTGAGTACAGCGAAGACTGCATCTGCGAGTACTCCCTCTGCGAACGCGAGACGTGCCGGCCCATCTCCGTCGCGCACCAGGCGCTGTAGACGATCGAGCCAGCCACCGAGGTCGTCGATCAGGTGCGCGTGAACGCGCGCTCCTGCGGTGATACGGCCGAGCGGCACCGCGATCTTGTTCTGCCCATTCCGCTCGAGGTAGCCGTACCGCACAAAACCGCTCAGGCCGCGAGCGACACCAAGTGTCGCGACAGCGCGGGCGAAATCGAGCGGACGCTGCGCGATGGTGCGCTTGACTTGTACGCGCCCCTCGCCGAGGAGGGCGCCAATATCGGCGGCCGTAGCCGGCTGTTCCCAGAGGGGCATCCACTGCTCACCTCGTTCGGTCTTCTCACGACCGCGCGTGCCATGGCCCACGGAGTGAGCGTGCACAGCGAAGGGCACCGCGGATCGTCCCTCGGCTCGAGCGTCGAGCCGACGCGTGGCCTGCCCGCGGAACATGACCGCGCCTTCGAGCATCAGCACGAAGTCCCAGGGATTTACCTGCGGTGAGGAGTCCGGACCGGTCGTGCCATTTGCTCCGCCCGCACTGCCGGGAATGTACTGCCCTACGGCGGCGCCTTCCATGCCGTTCGTTGTTTCCCGCCATAGAGCGTTTGTGAGCAGAGCTCTTGCTAGCGGACGTGCCGCTCCAGACAACGACTCCAGCGCGAACAGATCACCGATGCGCTGCATGGCATTGTTTGTGAAATCGAGCCGGCCGTCGTTTCCACCGGTGCCTAGCAGAGACGGCCAAGTGGGCGTTCCATCATTGGAGAGCACCATCACTGCGTCCATCCAATCGCGGTGGTCCCCCCGCCATGCCAGCGCGCACGGCGTATATAGGTCTGCTTTCAGCCGTTTGAACTCGCGCTCCGCGGCGGCTAGTTGCGCTTTGAACGCCGGATCGAGCTTCATGGCAGCGGCACGCTCGCTCTCGGCCTCGCTCATTCCCTTCTTCCTCTTGGTGAGATCCTTGAGGCGGCGGACCCCTTCGTCCGCGCGGCCGATGTTGGCCAGGGGCTTCCGGGCTGCGCTGATGCCAGCTCGGTACCCCGCGAAGCGCGGGGCAATCGAGCGCTCTACTGGACCGAGCGCCGGATCCGTGGTCGCATAGAATCCGGATCCCTTATTCCACGGCGAAACGAACGCAGTGGGCGCGTACTCGTCGAGGAAGAATCGCTCCAGTGCGGAGAGATCGAGCGACGTAAGCAGGCAGAAGTGCTCGTCGCTCCAGAAGCCGCGCGCCTCGGGGTCTTTCTGTCGCGCGAGGACGCGCAGGATTCCGAGTGCCTTCAGGTAGTGAGCCAGCGGCGTCGGGGCGCATCCCCAGAGGTGATGAAGATGCAACGTCATCCCGCACCCCCTTCGGGGGAGAGCAACAAGTCGGTCGTGGTCAGCCTCGACGCTCGCCGGTCGGCCGCGATGAGCAGCGCCTCGAGCCACGCAAGCCCTGCTGGGCCGTGGCGTTGCATCAGCGTGTGCGTGCGATCGCGCCAACTTCGTCCGGTGATGTGCGAGAGCCCCAGCGCGGCCGGCGTGAGCGTGAGTCGCAGCGCCGGTAGTCGCTCGCCCGGCACGAGTT
>JAAEAZ010473939.1_pt1 | contig 10247 bp, 6 predicted proteins | sample 7277811 | NCBI WGS metagenome assembly JAAEAZ01 (sample SAMN13876997, study PRJNA601929) | soil metagenome | isolation source: soil | host: Panicum virgatum | place: USA: Fermi National Accelerator Laboratory | collected 2010-11-19 | reverse complement strand
AGTTGTATTGTCAGCAGGATCACTTTGCACATCAAGGCGATATGCCGGAGTAGTAGTACCGATACCGACATTTTGCTGACCGCTTGCTTCATACCCAATCAGCAATAGAGAAATGATAAAGCCGGAAATGACGAGAATTTTTTTCATGATTATTTTTTTAAAGGGAATAATCCAAAACAAAGATCATAACTCACGCTATCCGCATCAATACCATAATCATGGGAGGCTATCCAATAAGCAATAAGCAATAGGCAATTTGTATTCTAATTTTGCCTATTGCCTATTACCTATTGCCAATTGTCAATTGCTTATTGTTTTTTGCCTATTGCTAATTGCCTATTGCCAATTAGTTTCTCCTGTCAGGATATGCTTTCGTAGCAGCCTCTGTAGCAGAATGCACCTGGAGTTTTTCATAGATGCGTTTGATGTGGGATCGCACTGTCTCCAGTGTGATATTGCATTTTTCAGCAATCATTTTATAACTATGGCCAGTGACAAGCAGGTTTAATACTTCCTGCTCCCGGGGCGCAAGTTTATCCAGTTCCTCACTCCGCGAAGGAGTCTTAGGAAACAATTCCAAAACTTTTCTGGCAATGGATGAAGTCATGGGTGCTCCTCCATTCAACACATCATGAATCGATTCGGGTATTTTTTCGTGCGGCGTCTTCTTGAGCAGGTAACCTGACGCCCCATTGCGAATAGCTTCGAACACTGAATCATTATCTTCAAATACCGTCAACATGATGACATGAATGTGGGGATATTTTTTTTTGATAATGTGCAGGCCCTGCAAGCCATTTGTCCCGGCCATTTCAATATCCATCAGGACAACTTCGGGTCGAAGGGTTTCCATATCCAGTGATACGTGATCACAATTTTCATATGCCCCCTTCAATTCAAATTTTGGAGATGATTTTATTAAATCAGCAATACTGTTTCGCAGAAAAATATTGTCTTCATAAATCACTACGCCTATATTCATACAATTTGGTCTGATAATTTTATTAAAAGTACATATGCCCCTGGGTGGCTACAATCCCATTTTTATGGGGTGACAGGTATATTTAAGATAACAGTTGTCCCATTACCCGGTATTGACTGGATCGAAATGTCTCCCTTCAGCATCTCTGCTCTTGCTTTCATGTTTTTTAATCCATTGCCATGAAGAGCTTCATTGGTATCAAATCCTCTTCCGTTATCTGCAATGGTTAGCCTGAGAAAATGTGAAATAATATTCATGGTAATGATCGCCTTCTCCGCATTCGAATATTTTGCCAGGTTATTGATCGCTTCTTTGAAAATGAGATAAAAATCTTTTCTCTTATCAATGGGAAGAACAATGTCCCTGCAGTCTTTATCCATATCAAGTGTAAAAGGAATGTGAGCCGCTTCCAGGGTCTCTGATGCATATTGTCGCATCCGGATGATGATCATTTCCATCCGGTCATTTTTGGGATTAATGGACCAGACAATATCATTCATTAGCTCCATGGCCTGCCGCGAAGCAAAGGAAATAGTTTGAAAAAGTTCTGAAGATCTTTTGCCGGCTACATCGGTTTTATTCGCCATGCTGCTGATCATGTTGATGCTGCTTAACGTAGAACCGATATCATCGTGCAGGTCACGTGAAATGCGCAAACGGATTTGCTGAAGCCTGACAATCTGGTTGATTCGAAAACGGTATAAGGCGTACAGTATTCCTGCTACGAGTGAAGTGCACAATAAATAGAACCACCATGTCTTCCAATACGGTGGATCTACAGTTAAAAGCACCTGGGTCCCGGTTTCATTCCATACGCCGTCATTGTTGGCAGCTTTTACTTTGAAGGTGTAACTCCCACCATTGAGGTTGGTAAATGTGGCAGATTGTTTATTTCCACAATAAATCCAGTCATCATTGAAGCCTTCCAATTTGTATGCGTATTGATTCAGGACAGGATTTGTAAAATTTAATGCCGCAAAATCAAACGTGATCATATTTTCCTTGTAAGAAAGATGGATCGGTTGAAGCATTTCTGAATTGCGCATGACCGGAGCCTGGCGATCAAAAATCTTGAAATTGGTAATTACGACAGGCGGCATGCGTTTATTCATTTTCATATTTGCAGGCTGGCAAAAAGTAATCATGCCGGATGTCCCCAAATAAATAGTGCCATCAGCCGTGCAACACACAGAACCTGATAAACTATTTGTAGGCAAACCATCAAGCATAAAATAATTTTTAAAAGAAAGATTTACCAGGTCCAGTTTGCTTAAACCGTTATTCGTGGATAGCCATAGATGGTGTTGATGGTCGGATGTGATGGAAAAAATATCATTGTTGCAAAGCCCGTCATTCGTTGTATAATTCTTTATTTTAAAATCATTCAGATCCATTTCAGCTAAGCCATTTTCAGTGGCAATCCATAAATGTTGTCGTTCATCTTCGTACAAATCATAGATTCCATTATCCGGTATGGTGCCCATATTCTTTTTATCATGTTCATAAAAAGTAAACTTTCCCGTGGCAGGATCAAGACTGCTTAATCCTTTGTTCTGAGTGCCAATCCAGATTCTTCCCGCATGGTCCTGCTTCATACAGAAAACCCTGTTGTCCTGTAAGGAATTTGGATTAGAAGCGTCATACCGGTAAAAAGTCATTTTTTTTGCAGTTTCATTGTAGTGATAAATACCATTCGAATACGTGGCAAACCACATCGACTTGTCTTTGTCTTGCAAAATAATATGCGCACCTTCTGCCATTTCGTTGCCCCCGGGTTTAACAGGACTAAATTTTTCCGATGCGTCGTCAAAGAAGCAAATACCCGATTTCATCCCAACCCACATTCTGCCCCCTTCATCATAATAAACAGTATAAATTGTATTATCAGGCAGTGAATTAGGATTTCTTTCATCATGTTTATAGAGAACAAAATGCCTGTTCAAAGTATTGAAATGATAAAGTCCTGTTCCTGAAACAGGCATCCAAAGCCAGCCGGGATTTCTCTTATCCTCTGTAATGGAACTCGCCAGGCGGTATACAGAGAATTCATCCGATGATTCAGGCAAGGGAAAGGATACGAATTGTTGAGTAAGGGGATCGTATTTATCCAGCCCTGCAGAGGTGCCTATCCATAATATGCCTGAAACATCTGTATAGACATAATTGACATAATCATCGCTAAGACTTTTCGGATCTGATGGATTATGGTGAAAATGCTTAATAATTTTTACGGAGGGACTATCGAACACTGCCAATCCGGTTCCAAATGTTCCAATCCACCACATTCCTGATACACCTTTTGAAACACCTGTCACAATATGTTTCCTTTGATCTGTTTCCGTTTCGTCAATGAAAGGAATTGAATATATACTATCAGATAAAAGAGATGCTTTTTGTAATCCACCGTACCAGCTTCCGATCAACATTATATTTTGATCTGCCGGGACGATAGGGTTGACCGTGACACTTAAATTTTTTTCTATTGAAAATGGAGAGGAGATAGTCTTTTTTATGAATTTATTGGTCCGCTCCTGGTAAACGACTAATTCATTGCTGGTGCCGATCCAAACCTGTCCGAGACGATCTGCATATACAGTTCTGATTGTTTCCTTGTCTGCAAGAGGAAGGTCAAAGTCGATGACCGGTTTGTTTTCTGTCCACTGATGCAAGTGTGTTCTGGTAGCAAACCAAATGCTCTGATCTTTAGCACATGTGACGGCATGTACACGGTGATTGTCTATTTTCTCAAGAGTTTCATTAAACATAATCGGGTGAAAGGCATTATCACCATAATTATAATAACACAAGCCACCATTCGTGGCCACCCACACCCGGCCCGAACTATCTGCACAAATAGCATTAATTATATTGTTGGCCAAAGACGTTGTGTCACCCGGAATATTCCTGTATACGATAAAATTCCGGCCATCAAAACGGTTCAACCCGTCAGTCGTCCCTAACCAGATAAAACCATATCGATCCTGGGTGATATTCGTCACCGGGGAGGATAAACCATTTTCGTTGGTAAAGTGCTCGAATGAGATGTTATCCTGTTGGGCAACTATAAGATTGGAAATAAAAAAGAAAACGATAACCAGGATACAGGATTGCATACCTAAAGTTACACGTAAGATGCCTTATCTTCTTTTCCTTTTTTTTTAAATCAAATAATTCATTGCCATGCACTCAAAAAAAAGGCTCCTGTCTTTTCAGCAGGAGCCGGAGTTGATATAATTACGACCTATTTAGGCTTCTTGATTTTGAAACTTTTCAGCTCGTCTTTTCATTTCTTCATCGCTGACATCTTCTATATGCGTGGCGATCCACCATTGATTATCCCACGGATCTTTTATGCCCGCCGAACGATCCCCGTAAAATTCATTTTGTGGTTCGCGGATGGATTGACCCTTGGCATTCAATGCCTGCTTGTAAACCTTGTCCACGTCGTCTACATAGACATGAAGCATGGATTGAACAGGAATATTACGTTCATTGGCATCTGATACCATAATGGTCGAATCACCAATCTTCATTGTTGCGTGCATTACTTTTCCGTCTTCGGTGTCCATTTTTGAAGTTACTTTACCATTGAAGGCATTTTTGATAAACTCCAGTAACATGGAACCCTGGTTGACGACTAGATACGGTGTTACGGTATGCATTCCCTCTGGAATGGGTTTTACCGTCTTGCTTTTTGGTTTACTCTTTTGATCTTCTTTCATGATGTTATTAATATTTTATGTGAGTTTATGTTATTGGGAAAGAATATAATACCTTGACTAAACCCAACAAGAAGAACTCTCATTACGATTTAGCCAATTGATTAATTAGAAACAACTATAAATAAATTTGGTTGATTCCGGTTTGCTTTTTTCTTGTCAGATTTTGTCTAAATTTTCCCTTGTCATGTTATTCAGGGTATTCCCTCCCGCACACTCCATGACTTGAATTTCCAATGATAGAAGATTTCCTACATTTGTCATCTTATTCAATAATTGAATCTAACCATTCGCTATGATTTTTTTGACTGTTATTCAAGGCTTTCTGAACTCCCTTGATATCTGGGGCGTTTGCTACATCCTGCTGCTTGCCGTTTTTCTCGGCATTGAGATCATCAGCCACGTGCCTGCAATACTTCATACTCCCCTGATGAGTGGGGCAAATGCAATTCACGGTGTAGTCATCGTCGGCAGCATCATCGTAATGGGACATACCGCACCCGACAATTATCCGGCTTTAGTGCTTGGTTTTATTGCCGTAGTACTTGGTACGCTTAATGTCGTGGGAGGATTCGTCGTCACCAATCGTATGCTTCAGATGTTTAAGAAGAAGAAATAGAGATAAAAGGCAGATGCTTCGACCTGCTTATTCTCATCCTCGTGCTACAGCTCAGCAACCAGGCGGAAAAGGCAGAAGAGGAAACTAGTAATCAATATTATAAAAGCGTAAATCAAATCTTATTAAATCATGACATTTTCTTAATAAATCTGTGTCCTTAAAAATCGTAAATCGTAAATCGTAATTCCACCTATGTCTCAAAATGATATTCTGAAAATCTGTTACCTCTTCGGCAGCTTAACATTTATAGTTGGGCTTAAGATGCTTTCCAAACCCGATACTGCAAAAAAGGGAAACCTGTTCGCCGCATTGGGGATGATCATTGCGATAGTGGGTACTGTTTTATTCCACCAGAGTTTTGATGAAATGACAGGAGAAGCACAGCCCATCGGAAATCTTAAATTTATTTTTGGAGCGATAGCGATTGGTACTGTGATCGGATATATAGCGGCGATCAAAGTGAAGATGACGCAGATGCCGCAAATGGTTTCATTATTTAATGGCATGGGTGGCGCGTGTGCAGCATTGATTGGAATAGTTGAAATGAGTACACATCATCCCCAGGAGTTTGGACACCGCATGATTATTTTTCTGAGTCTCATGATCGGTTCTGTTTCATTTGCCGGAAGCATGATCGCTTTCGGAAAACTGGAAGGAAAAATAAAAGACTACGGAAGCAAAGTCCAGCAGGTCACAAACAATACAATTGTGTTTGTGATACTCGCTGCGATCATATTTATATCGATGCATCCGGGGTTACCTGATTTTTTTATCTGGGTGGTTTTTGCGGCATCATTGGTATATGGAATATTGTTTGTGCTGCCAATTGGTGGTGCCGATATGCCGGTTGTGATTTCATTGTTGAATTCCTTTACCGGGATTGCTGCAGCATTGGGTGGATTCCTTTATGATAACCAGGTCATGCTCACCGGCGGTATACTCGTGGGAAGTGCAGGTACTATTCTGACGATCCTCATGTGCAAAGCGATGAACAGGTCCCTGTGGAATGTGGTGAGTGGTGCATTTAGTGCAAACAGCGCCAGTTCTAAATCCATGGAAGGAATGTCAATCAGCGAAATTAGTGTAACTGATGCTGCAATTTTGTGTGCTTATGCGCAGCGCGTCACGATCATACCGGGATATGGTCTCGCAGTTGCACAGGCACAACACACATGTCATGAATTTGAAAAAGCGCTCGAAGCGAAAGGTGTGGAAGTCAATTATGCGATTCACCCGGTAGCAGGACGTATGCCGGGCCACATGAATGTATTGCTTGCTGAAGCGGATGTGCCTTATGACAAGCTTAAAGAAATGGACGAGATCAATCCACAACTTCCCAATACAGATGTCGTCATTGTCATCGGCGCCAATGACGTTGTCAATCCTGCAGCAGAAACCGATCCGACTTCCCCGATCTATGGCATGCCCATCATCAAAGCGAATACAGCGAAAAATATCATTGTCATGAAACGCAGTATGGCCAAAGGATATGCCGGCATCGAGAACGAACTTTTTTATGACAAGAAAACGAGAATGCTTTTTGGTGACGCAAAAGCTTCGTTAGAAAAATTGATTGCGGAGTTGAGAAATGCCTGAAAGCGAAAAACGTAAAGTGAAAAACGAAAAGTGTAAAATTTAAAATTGTTTGTTGAGTGTAGGCTGGGCCTACGTTCGTGTGTCGGCAAAACTCTGTTTTGCATAACATAAGTCAAGCCCCATAAATATTTGTTTGCTCTATTAAGTTGTATTTTGAATTAAAAATCTTCACATTGTTTATTAACCAACTTCGCATATATTAACTTAGCGAGGTACAACGATAATTTTAAATGATAAAATTTTATGTGCCGATTCCTTTTATTTATTTCATTAATATTTGACTTCGCAGGAAATAATTCCTGGTCGCAATGTCCAAATTTAGTCGAACAATTTGGAGATCATGGGTTAGTGTTGACCAATTTTGCTTCAAATTATGATGATCGGGCAAGCTGTTCGATCAGAAAACCAAACGGCGAAATCATTGTCGGCGGATATACAAAAGTTAACGGCAGTGTTCAGCGAATAGCCCTTGCACATTATAAGCCAAATGGTCAATTGAATACGACTGTCATGAATGGAGGGAAAGTCATATTGACATTGGCCGGTACACCACAAACTCTCCAGCATCTAAAATGGACAGCCAATGGAAAATTAGTTGTAGGTGGATATATCCGGTTTATCACAAATGATCACTTCTTGTTTGCCAGGTATAATGCCAATGGATCACTTGATCCGGGTTTTAATTCTTATGGTTGGCTAGGTACTCTGTATCATGAATCAGAAATCGATGAAGTCCGTTCTTTTGAAATTCTCCCTTCAGGTAAAATATTTGCAGTAGGTGTAATCAACCCCGTATACGTAGTGCCAAGTAAAAATATGGTTTTGATTATGCTTACACCGGAAGGAATACTGGATAGCACATTTGCGGATAACGGGATGAAGGAAATCAAATTTGTTAATGGGGTCGATGATATTCCCATGTGTTCTTTGCTTTCCGGATCAGAAATGTTGATCGGCGGATATTTTGACGATCAACATGGCGATGTCGAAGGATTTATTATGAAAGTAAATCAGAATGGAACAATATTATGGATTCAAACCTATCAACTTCAAGGTTATAAAACCTATATAACAAATATGATAAAATTGACGGACGGAAACCTTCTGGCATGCGGTTTTTGTGATGACGGATCAAATACATTTCCATTCCTTCTAAAAGTTACAACAGCTGGCGACACAATTGAGGAATTTGGAGATAATGGATTTGTCATTATTGATACGAACCTGAGTACAAGAGGAGCCAAGTTGGTAGAAACTGATGATTCGTATTATTTGTTGGCGAATGTAATCGGGCCCTTTAATATTGAATTATATCGTTTCTTTAAAAACGGTGACCCCAATACGGCTTTTGCAGAGAACGGAGTGATGGAATTGGATAATAACAACAAAGTTGATGATGGATCAGGAATTTATTGGCTCGGTGGTGACACCTTATTGGTGACAGGTACTTCCAATAATGATTTTGCGCTTTGGAAAGTGAATGCTTGTACAGAAATAACGGGTATTCAAATTCCATCCAAACCGGAACCTAAAGCTTTCCCCAACCCCGTATCAGATTTACTGACCATTCAGGGAATTGAAGATTTCCATGATGTAGATCGAATTGAAATTTTTCGCACTGATGGTTCCTTAGCCTGGAGTCTTACACCCGGTAATTATCATCATACAGGGGATCGAATTACGATACCGATGAATTTTCTTAATCCTGGTGCTTATATAGTAAAGATTCAATCAGAAGAAAAGCAGAGGATTTTTAAAATAGTAAAAGTGGAGTGAGTTCAAATTCCTGCACCTGTGATTCAGGATTGACACGCAAAACCGAGTTTTGCAGACGCCAGGACGTAGGTACAACCTACGCCCAACAATGATGAACCACAAGATCAAATTGCCTATTGCCTATTGCTTATTGCCTATTGCCAATTGAAGCTGCTCTACACTTTGACGGTAACATTAGGCGGTATCAGCATATACAACAACGGTGTCACAATCCTGCTTAATAAGGTTGAACTGATAAGCCCACCAATCAGCACTAATGCAAGCGGTGAAATCAACGGCGACCTCTCCAGCACCAATGGAATCATGCCACCAATCGCAGTCATCGACGTGAGAAGAATCGGAAGGAATCTCGTTTCCGCTCCATTGATAACTGCTTCTTTCAAAGACATTCCCTTTTCACGTAATTGATTTGTGTAATCCACAAGCAGTATACTGTTCTTGATCTCGATGCCCATCAAAGCGACCATTCCTATCGTAGCCACAAAAGAAAGTGTCTCTCCACCCAGGAACAATATCACCAACGCACCCACAATTCCAAGGGGAATAACCGAAAGAACAATCAATGTGCTTTTGAAGGTCCTGAATTCCAAAACCAATATGCCGAACAATCCAAAGAAAGTGATGAGTATTATACTCCCCATCCCGCCAAATGATTCCTGTCGCGTTTCTTTTTCTCCGCCGGCAACGAATCGATAACCTTCAGGTAATTTTATCGTATCAAGTTTATGCTCGATGTCATCGAACATGGCGATGGTGTTATAACCACTTTCAACAAAACTCGTGACCGATGTATATCTCTCCTTGTTATAATGCCGAATGACATTTGGTGATTCAGCAGGTTGGATCTCTGCAATCTGTGACAATGGAATCAATACACCAGATAATGAAGTCACATACATCCGTTTAAATATCTCCAGTGCTTTATCAGGATCAAAATCCTGCAAAGTCATCATGATCTTGTATTCATCACCATCAGCATTGCGGATACTTTGATTTGGAAGACCTGCAATGCCAAGACGCACTGTCTTCGCTACTTCAGCCGGCAGCACACCGAGAACACCAGCCTTTTCCTTATCAATGTTGACCTTGAGATCCGTCATGGGAAGACGAAGATCATTTCCTACATACAAGGTGCCGTTGGTTTTTTTAAATATATCCTCCAATACATCCCCATATTTTTTAAGTGTATCAAGATTGTTACCGAGAATCCGAAACTCAATTGGTGCAGGAACCGGTGGGCCTTGTTGAAATTGTTTAACCTCCACATTCGCACCAGGCATTTTAGCATACCTGGCACGAAGTGAATCCGCCATCGTTACGATTTCAGTTACTGTCATTTCAGGTTTCGTCTGAACAAATAACTGTGCATAATTCGGCGTGAAGTCATGCTGAAACACATTATAATAAACACGAGGATTACCCTTGCCTACATTCGTACTGACACTTACCACATTTTTAGTGCTGAGCAGATCCTGTTCAACCAACCGCGCTATCCTGTTGGTCTCTTTTAGATTCGTTCCGGCCGGAGTATGGATATCCACATTGAACATTGGTT
>JAAEAZ010267753.1_pt1 | contig 10269 bp, 7 predicted proteins | sample 7277811 | NCBI WGS metagenome assembly JAAEAZ01 (sample SAMN13876997, study PRJNA601929) | soil metagenome | isolation source: soil | host: Panicum virgatum | place: USA: Fermi National Accelerator Laboratory | collected 2010-11-19 | reverse complement strand
ATGTTCAGGAGAATGAATAAATATACAAAAAAGATTGAAAATCAAATTACTAGGGTAAAAGTCTAAAGTGAAGGCTAAGGCGAAGGAAACAAAAGCAGAGAGCAAAGGGCGAAGGGCAATTTCAACTCGCTCAAAAATCCATCAAAAGGGTAATAATTGCCTATTGCTTATTGCCTATTGCCTATTGCTTATTGCTTATTGCCTATTGCCAATTGCCAATTGCTTATTGCCTATTGTTTATTGCTTATTGCCTATTGCCTATTGCCTATTGAACTAAGCTGCTTTTAGTTTTTTCAATTGCACTTTATCGAGTTTACCTTTTGCATAACGAAGATCAACTTCGAAAGCTTTGATGTCTTTCTTGGAAGGTAATTCAAACATGGCATCCATCATGATGGCTTCACAAATGGATCTCAATCCCCGCGCTCCCAGGCCAAAATCAATTGCTTTCTGGGCTATGTAATCGATGGCTCCTTCAGTGATTGTGAATTTGATACCCTCTAATTCAAAAAGCCGTTTGTATTGTTTGATTAATGCATTACGAGGCTCAGTCATGATGAGTTTGAGCGTTTCGAGATCGAGAGGTTCAAGATATCCGAGCACCGGCAATCTGCCCACTAACTCAGGTATTAAACCGAAAGTTTTAAGATCCTTATGTGATACATAATGGAAAAGTTTCTCCGGTTCAATGGCCTTTGTTTCCTGGTTTCCATAGCCAATCACATTTTTATTCAGGCGGCGTGAAATAATTTTTTCCAGGCCATCAAATGCACCACCTGCAATGAAGAGAATATTTTGAGTATTCACTTTCACAAGTTTTTGTTCGGGATGCTTACGACCTCCCTGTGGCGGAACAAGAACATCAGTTCCTTCCAGGATCTTAAGCATGGCTTGCTGAACACCTTCTCCTGAAACATCACGAGTGATACTAGGATTATCACTCTTCCGCGCAATCTTATCTATTTCATCAATGTATACAATGCCTCTCTCTGCAGCTTCCACATTATAATCACAACACTGAAGCAGACGTGACAACATGCTCTCCACATCCTCCCCTACATAACCGGCTTCTGTAAAGACTGTAGCGTCGACGATAGCAAATGGAACATCCAACATTTTGGCTATCGTTTTTGCAATGAGCGTTTTACCTGTGCCAGTTTGTCCAACAAGAAGAATGTTGGATTTTTCCAATTCTACCTCATCAATAGATTTATTTTTAATCCGTTTGTAATGATTGTAGACGGCAACACTGATGCATTTTTTTGCTTCATTCTGCCCGATGACATACTGGTCAAGATATTTTTTGATTTGCTGAGGTGTGATGTGTTCCGGAACGTCCAGGCTTTCTTCTTTCTTCCTGCCTTTATCTTCATGATCATACAGTTCCTGGCGCACGATTTCATAAGCCTGCTCTACGCAAAGCTCACAGATATGGCCCTCAATGCCTGCTATGAGGATCAGTGCTTCTTTTTTATCACGACCACAAAACGAGCAGCCAAATTGATCATCACTTGTCTTCATAATTCACAATTTAGTTGCAGGAGAAAACTCCTGCAACGGCATCTTGCCTTTGTTGGAGTTCTCTCCAACAAACACGATTATCTATTATTTACTTCTTGTCAATACTTCATCGACAAGTCCGTATTCTTTTGCCTGGTGGGAGGTCATCCAGTTATCGCGGTCGGAATCTTTAGCTATTTGATCAAAAGTCTTGCCAGTGTGTTTTGCCATGATTTCATATAGCTCATCACGCATCGTTTTGATCAGGTTATAGGAGATTTCCATTTCTGTAAATTGTCCCTGCATGCCTCCGCTTGGCTGATGAATCATCACCCGGCTGTGAGGTAAGCAAGTTCGTTTTCCCTTTGTTCCGGCTGCCAGGAGAACAGCACCCATTGATGCGGCAAGGCCTGTGCAAATGGTTCCGATTTCAGGTGACACATACTGCATCGTATCATAGATACCAAGACCTGAAATCACTGATCCACCCGGGCTATTAATAAACATTTGAATGTCACGCTTATTGTCTGTGGATTCAAGAAAAAGTAGTTGTGCCTGTATGACATTTGCTACATAATCATTGACAGGTACACCCAGGAAAATTATCCTGTCCATCATCAACCTGGAGAATACATCCATTCCGACGACATTCATTTGACGCTCCTCTATGACCTGGGGTGTGAATCCATTAATGTCAGGTACAGATGTGCGCATGTATTTTTCTAATTCAGCGCTGGAAATACCGGCGTGTTTGGTGGCATACTTATAAAATTCGCTATTGTTGCTCATAAGAAATTGGTGGCTTTAGGATTAAAACACTAAATTAATGGTATTCCCCATGCGAATGTTCACCATGATCAAACAATTGATGGTGTAAATCGTGAAATGCATGTTCAAATTCCTCCGCTGAAGCCCCGGTTTCTTCGAATTGATATTTCGGTATGAGGTAGGTGAATACTACTTCTTCGAGGGCATTTTCCTTCATTGTACTCATAAAATACTCATTCGCATAGAGTTCCTTCATCAGTTTGCGGATATCCGTCTGCCTGTAATTAACGTTTTCCATGATCCAGTTCGTCACCTGCTTTTGAATATCCTTTTCAGTTACTTCCAATCCGGCTTCAGTACTTATTTTATTTAGGAGCAAAGACCAACCTGCTTCGCGAAACAGGTTTTTTGCTTCTCTTGAACCCGCTTCAATTTTCTGGTCTCGTTGTGAATTGACCCATTTCAGCAGGAATTCTTCAGGAAGATGGAAATGGTTTGCCTGAAGCAGGGTATTTCGAATGACCAATTTCTTCATATCATTTGTCCTCACCTGGTTTGAACTGTTCTCCCTGTCCTCGAGCATTTTTCTAAACCCTGCCTCATCTTCAATTTGAGGTCCAACATATTTTGTCAGTTGCTCGCCGGTAAGTTCAGTAGCCTGGGGCCTGCCTATTTTTTCAATGACTAACCTGTAATTCAATGGATGATCAGGATGAGGATCTTCTTCAAGACCCAAAGTATTTTTGATCAACATTGGCCTGGCGTAACCAAAGAATTTCTCTAAATCAGCATCCATACTTGCACCCACCTTCAGGCCTGGTAAAGACGAATTTGCCTCTCCCTTTATTCTTTCAAGATCAACGACTGCCTCTTTATTGGTCTCCTCCACGGAGCCATCCTCAAGTATTCTGTTCATGACTAAGGTCACCCGGTCATGAGGTTCCACGACACCATCCAGGATTGGTTCTTCTGCACCAAAAGCGCGACGATAACGAAGGATATCGGCATCAAGAGCATTTTGATCAGTCGCAGCAGTCCTGATAGAAAGAGGGGTCTCAAATTCGTAGCTTAGATTAAAGGCAGGTTTTAGCCCTAAATCATACCGAAATGTGTAATCCCTTGGCTCTTTTGGGTTAAAATCAATAGGTTCCGAGTCTTCAGCGATCATGGGGGAACCAAAAATGTCAATTTTTCCCTCGTCGAGGTAGCCACGTATTTTTTCATTGAGGATACCCACGATCGTTTCTTCCATCATGCCCTTTCCGTACATCTTGGTGAGAACGGTTTTAGGAGTTTTACCGGCGCGGAACCCCTTGATATTGAGCTTTTTACTATAGTTTTTGAGGTTTTCCTCCAGTTTGGGAGTATAATCTGAGCGTTCAATGACTAAGGTCAGTCTTGCATTGAGATCATCTAATCGGTCAAAATCAAATTTCATCTTTAGGTATGGTGTTTATTTGATGCTTCTTGGGTGAATGAATGGGTTTTAGCTGATGAATTTGGCTATAAATCGGGTTTTCTTCTGTTTTTGCGGGAAAGAAAGCCCCCGGAATGATGCCCTTGCATGGACAATTTGAATTTCGGAAGAAGTGCGGGTGAAGGGACTCGAACCCCCAAGCCTTTCAGCACTAGATCCTAAGTCTAGCGCGTCTACCAATTTCGCCACACCCGCCTATTCCAAAATGGCTGCAAATGTAGGCATTAATTGAAAAAATGAACGGGTTAATAAAACCATGCGTTGATGGGCTTCACAAGCCGTTAACTGATGCATCAATACTTTTGTCCTTAACTTGTGAGACCATGCCACATACCCAATCAGGCATTTCAGAACATGAACAAGTGGCCCTGCAGCGTGAGTTTCGCAGGCTGATGAAGGCTTTGCCTGCACCTTTGGACGATACCGATAAAAAGAACCTCAGGAAAGCTTTTGAGATGGGTCTTGATGCCCATAGCAAGCAGCGCCGGAAAAGCGGCGAACCTTATTTTTTCCATCCGATCGAAGTTGCCCGGATTTGTGTCAATGAAATAGGCCTGGGACCGACTGCTGCAGTTTGTGCCCTCCTCCATGATGTGGTAGAAGATACCGATGTTACTATAGAAGATATTCGCAAGGAGTTTGGCGAAAAAATAGGTCATATCGTTGATGGGCTTACCAAATTGGATGGTCTTTACAATGTGCCATCTGAGCAGGCTGAAAATTTTAAAAAAGTTCTTTCGACACTTGTTGAAGACGTCAGGGTCGTATTGATCAAAATTGCGGATAGACTGCACAACATGCGCACAATCGATCCGATGCCGCGCAACAAACAATTGAGTATCGCAGCGGAGACTGATTACATCTATGCTCCTCTTGCTCATCGCCTCGGACTTTACAATATTAAATCTGAGCTCCAGGACATCATCCTCAAAATACAGGAGCCGGAGATCTTCAATGAAATTGAAAAAAAACTTACTGAATCCGAGCAACAACGTAAGCGTTACATCAGGGAATTCATTAAACCATTAAAAGATAAACTTGAAGAACTTGGATTTGAATACAGAATTGTCGGACGACCTAAATCCATTTCTTCTATTTATAATAAACTCAAAAAGAAACAAGTACCATTCGAGGAGATTTATGATCTATTCGCTATCAGGATTATTTTAAATGTACCCACTGAGAAAGAAAAAGCTGCATGCTGGCTTGTGTATAGTATTCTCACCGAAACGCATACACCCATTCCGGAAAGATTGAAGGACTGGATTACCACTCCGAAATCGAATGGTTATGAATCATTGCATACAACGGTAATTGGGCCGAAAGGAAGATACGTGGAGATCCAGATCAGAACCGAACGAATGGATGAAATCGCTGAACGGGGATTTGCTGCTCACTGGAAATATAAAAATGTCAACACCCAGCAATACATCTATGAAAACTGGCTTGACAACATCCGCGATATGCTGGATGACACACATAAAGATGCACTTGAATTCCTGAGTGATTTCCGAACCAATCTTTATGCAGAGGAATTATATGTATTTACTCCGAAAGGAGACCTTAAAGTCATGCCCAAAGGTGCGACAGCTCTTGATTTTGCTTTTGCCATACACTCGGATATAGGTTATCATGCTTCGGCCATCAAAATCAACAACAAGATGGTCCCGATGGGATACAAACTTCAGAACGGGGACCAGGTGGAAATCATCACCAGCCGCAATCAAAAACCGAACGAGGAATGGTTGAGAATGGCTGTCACCGGAAAAGCAAGGGCAAAAATCAGGACTGCTCTAAAAGATTCGAAGAAAACACAGTCAGAAGAAGGCATGGAAAAACTCGAGCGCAAACTCCGTGGCATGAAAGCTGACCTTGAGGAGAATGTAGAAGCGCTTGTAAAATATTTTGGATACAATTCAAAGCTTGATTTTTATTATGACATTGCTGTTGACCAATTTGACCTGGCACAGATCAGGGAGCTTGAAGTAGAAGGAGGCAAAATTATTATACCAGTCAAGCAGCCTGTACGAACAAGCGTAACTGATACCGAACCTTCCACATCTCCGGCATTAGGCAAAGATTACGTTCAGGCGCGTATCCTCATCGGAGGAGAAGATGGTGAACAATATAAATATGCATTAGCTACATGTTGCAATCCTGTGGTAGGTGATGAAATCTTCGCTTATGTGACCTCCAATGCAGGAGTTAAAATTCACAGAAGTAATTGTCCCAATGCAACTCACCTCATAGCCAGCTACGGATACAGGGTGCAAAAAGCTGAGTGGGTGACATCGGGGAATACACAATCGGTAGTCAATCTTAGAATCACAGGCGTTGATGATGGGCCTGGTGTCATTGAAAGAGTGACGAATAAAATAAGTTCCGGGCTTGGAATCAATATCCGTTCGTTAAGTATTGAAGGAAAACAAGGATATTTTGAAGGGAAAGTATCGCTTGTGGTCAATAATAAGAATCAGTTGAATATGGTGATCAGGTCATTAAAGAATTTACAAGGGATATCATCCGTGTATCGTGAAAACTAATTCTATGCCGCCATCAGCATCCATCACAAAGGCCGGAGGAAAAATATCATTTGACGAAGTGAAGGAAATATTTTCACGTCACCTTGAAGAACACAATCTTCGGCGCACACCTGAACGATATGCTATCCTCAAAGAGATATATGGCAGGTCAGATCATTTCGATGCAGAGGCCCTATACATCCACATGAAAAATGCGAATTACCGTGTCAGCCGGGCCACTGTATACAATACACTTGAATTATTAGTTAATTGCGAACTTGTCACCAAACATCAGTTCGGAAAAAATCTGACACAATACGAGAAGTCATACGGCTTCAAACAACATGATCATCTCATCTGCCTCGAATGCGGTAAAGTGCTTGAGTTTTGTGATCCGCGGGTCCAGCAGATCAAAACCACGATGGGAGACTTGTTGAATTTTACAATTGAGCATCATAGTTTGAATTTGTTTGGGCATTGCAAAGGAGGATGTAAATAGCATGGAGAAATGAATAATGAATAATGAATAATGAATAACGAATAACGAATGACGAACTAACATTATATCTAAAATAAGATTTATTAATAAGCTCCTTCCTCCAGGAGCTTTTTTATTTACATCAATCAAATTCATGATTTATCATGAGTATTCTTCATGACAAGGCCACCTAATATAGTGTCATGAAAGAGTTGAAATATCAGACTTTTAAAGTGGCTTCAACTTTTAGAGCAATTTAAATCATTCGCTCTATCATGATTGCCACTTCCTGAACAGTCATGAATTCCAATTAAGCTAAAACATTCTATATCACCCGGGGACAAGTTAATCCCTGTTGATTATTTAATACTCTTTTGTGGCTCTAGCAAAAGTGCCATTGCCAAGATTTAAGGCAGCTTTTTTATTAATGTGAAATAATATTTAAATGCACTAAAAACAAACTTGATCATGCGAACTAAATTATACCTCGGAATTACCCTCCTCTTATTATTTCTTTCAATGTGTAGAAAAACCAATGCACAATCTCCCGGCTGGCTCTGGGCAAAATCAATAGGCGGAGAAAGCAGCGATGCTGCCAGATCTATTGCCGTTGACCCCGAAAGCGGGGATGTTTATACATCAGGTGTATTCAGTGGGACAGTTGACTTCGACCCCGGGATAGGAACTTTCAATTTAACTTCTATTGGCTCTTCTGACATTTTCATTACCAAATTAGACAGTGCAGGTAATTTCGTATGGGCTAAAGCAATAGGCGGACCGGATGTCGCTTATGTAGTGTCAATATCATTTGATCCTGCAGGAAATGTTTACATCACGGGTTCCTTCCAGGGCACAGTTGACTTTGACCCGGGAGAGAGAACATTCAATTTATCTTCTAAAGGAAACTCTGATATTTTCATTACCAAATTAGATGGTAGTGGAAATTTCGAATGGGTCAAAGGTATTGGAGGACCGAATGCAGTTTACGTTTTGTCTATGTCTCCTGACCCTTCAGGAAGCGGTGACATATATACCACAGGATATTTTTATGGAACAATAGATTTTGACCCTGGTCCGGGAAAATTCAATTTAACATCGAAAGGTGATGCTGATGTTTTCATTTCAAAATTAGATGGCTCGGGTAACTTTGTATGGGCTATAGAATTTGGCGGACCAGCGAGCGATGTTAGTCGTTCAATAGCTATTGACCCTACCGGAAGCGGGGATGTTTACACAACGGGTTGGTTCAGCGGAACAGCTGATTTTGATCCCGGACAGAATTTATACAACATTACATCAGTAGGACGCTTTGACATTTTCATTTCCAAAATAGATGCTTCAGGTAATTTTGTTTGGGGAAAGCAATTAGGTGGAACAGGTGCAAAAGACGGCTCAGGTTCCTCAATAGCAATTGATCCGGGAAATGGTGATATTTATACCACAGGGTATTTTGAAGGGACAGCGGACTTTGATCCGGATAAAGGAATTTTCAATTTAGTTTCTTCCGGGCTCAGGGACATTTTTATTTCAAAATTAAACAGTAACGGTGATTTTATATGGGCAAGAGCGATGGGCGGAACAGGATTAGATGTGGGTAGCTCTATAATAGTTGATCCTTCAGAAACCGGGGGTGTATACATCGCGGGTAATTTTCATCCATATGCAGATTTTGATCCGGGCTCGGATGCATTCAATTTACCTTCGGCTGGAAGCTTTGATATTTTTATTTCTAAATTAGATGGCTTCGGCAATTTTGTATGGGCGAAATCAATAGGCGGAAAAAAAGGAGAGGTTGCCGGCTCTTTAGCTCTGGATGCTTTAGGACATGTTTACGTGACCGGATTTTTCAATTGCCCCGCCATTTGGTTTGGATCTACCACTTTGCACAATGAAGGTGATGGCGACATATTTGTTGCCAAACTCAATGTTAATAAAATTGTGTCAGTCATCAATATCAGGCCGCAACAGGTAAGTATATATCCCATTCCGACAAAAGATAAATTAAATGTAAAATTTAATGAAGAAGAATCGGGAGATATTAAAATTTCGCTGTATGATATGAACGGGGATGTTGTTTTTGTAAATGAAGATGATAACAATTCAAGTGAGCTCTCTTTCGATATTAGTTGGTTACCTGCGGCGATTTATTTTGTTGAACTAAACGTCAACGGAAATAAAATTGTGAAACAAGTTGTGAAAACACAAGAATAAAATAAAAAACCATGAAAGAATTAATTGGCATAAATAAGGGACGAAATAATATAGTAATATCAAAATTATATATGTTATTTTTTGCTTACACCCTATTAAGTCCCTTTACTCTTCTTGCTCAGGATACCGTAAAAGTAAGGGTAGGTATTCAACATATTTCTGATTTGGATTTCGTGAAGCGAGAATATAAAATGGAATTATGGTTAAACTTTTATTCAGATAAACCCTGTAACTTAAATAACCTTGAAAATCAAATTGCCATAAAAGAAGCCAAGGAAATGAAAGTTGACATCATCCCGGGGTGGTGGCAAAATACATGCTTACAGGATAGTAGCAGAATTAGTTCCTTTAAAGAAGATAGTATAAAGACAGGAGTCAGATCAAAACTGTTAAAAATAAATTGTATCCTGATTGAGAATTGGGATTTAGACGGTTATCCTTTCGACCAACAAATATTGAATATAACCATTTACAATTCTGCAAGAAGAAATAAATACTACCAGTTAATACCTTACGATTCCAAAATTAACTATTTTGATTCACCAAAAAAGAAGGTTATCATCGAAAACGGTTGGGCATTTTACAGAGATTCAGCAAGCATTCAAAAGACTTTAATATTTGATCCTTTCAATGGTAATGCAATGTCCTCATCAAATTCGGTAGATACTTTAAAAGCATATTCTGCAATCCAGTGTACTATACCGGTGACCAGGGAACATCAATGGGGACTTTTCTTTAAGTTACTTATCGGGATGTATGTAGCATTTTTTGTTGCTTTTGTAGCTTTATTTATTAATATTAAAGAAACACATACGAGATTTGATTTACCTGTTGGCGGGTTATTTGCTGCGATTGCCAATAAATATATTATTGAAAGTAGTCTTCCTCAAACACCTGATTTTTCACTGATCGATTGGTTACATTCAGTTACCATTATTTCTATCCTGGTGATAATAGCTTATTCCGCAAGGCTCCTGGTTAAAATCAAAGCAAATCCTGACATCTATAAGGAAGGTTATATTATGAATAACAGGCGGAATATTTGGATTTTTTCAATGGTTTACTTCTTAATAAATGCAGGATTTATTATGTGGGGAGTTTTTCACGATTAGAATTCTTATAAGTATTACTTCCCTTTAACCACCACCCGGAACCTTGTCATATCTAAGATGTCCGCCGGAACCGCCCTATTCCCCTGGTCCTTTGGCTTTCGATTTGAAAACCATGAATTCAGCATAGACAACTATCTTTGGGGTTCAGGGCCGTGAGCCCTTTGTCTTGTAGAGAATCATACAAATGGCTGTAGATGTATT
>JAAEAZ010049456.1_pt1 | contig 10320 bp, 3 predicted proteins | sample 7277811 | NCBI WGS metagenome assembly JAAEAZ01 (sample SAMN13876997, study PRJNA601929) | soil metagenome | isolation source: soil | host: Panicum virgatum | place: USA: Fermi National Accelerator Laboratory | collected 2010-11-19 | reverse complement strand
TTCCTCCACTACCTATGAATACATCCAGATCTCCATCCTTGTCAATATCAAACAAAGTGATGTCAATATCCTCACAATCGCTGTCCTTTTCGAAAGCAGGTGTTTTTTTCAAATAAAATTTTCCATTGCGATCCTGCAGGTACATAGCGGCAGATTGTCCTTTTGCCCCGCCAAAAATGAGATCCTCAAGATGGTCTCCGTTCAGATCACCGGCAGCCACATGAGGTCCTTCAGTAGATTTCATCATAAATAAAAACGGATCTCTGTCAAAATCAACAAATTCATTTTCGTGATGCGTAAATGAAAGTCCGGAAACAGCTGTAATATCATCAAGACAATTTATTGGATTGACAGGCATAGCAGGAGTTGTCGGTGATCCGAGATCAACATCAATCCATAATTCCTGGTCAGCATTAACGTCATGCAGTACTTGTTTTTTACCCGATGGAGATATCACAATAAGTGAATCAACCAGTTTTTCTTTTCCCAATCCTATATGAACCGCATAGTCCATGGAAGATTCAAATCCTTTCATCGGCATATACTCATAATATTGTTTTTTGCCGTTATAGAATGCCGTTACTTTTGAACCCACAGCAAAGGGATTTTTTCCTGAACCTTTTAAATGGATTTGCAGATAATGGATGCTATCATTGTGATCCTGCAAATTGTTCCTGTAAACAAATGCGTTCATATTGACATTATTGACGACAAGATCAAGATCTCCATCCCGATCAAGATCTGCATATGCTGATCCATTTGAATGACTTGGAGTGTCCAATCCCCATGCAGCTGTGGCATTGATAAATTTCAAATCACCACCATTTTTAAAACCGTAATTGGAAATCTTTTCTGATGGAATGGCCGCGATCAGTTTTTTAAAATCTGTTTTATTGCCCGCAGTCATTTTGGCCATTACATCTTTATCAGCAATATAATTGAGAAAATCCTGATCCGTCAGATCCTGGTAAATGCCGTTGGCAATAAAGAGATCTTTCCATCCATCATTATCAAAATCTGCAAACAATGCTCCCCAACTCCAATCCGTTGCCTCAACGCCCGCATACCGGCCAATTTCGCAGAACGTTCCGTTACCATTATTTAGCTGCAACGTATTACGAGTGAACTGATGATAGTAACCATTCGATACACTGTACATATATCTTTGCCAGTTATCAAATGTCGTTTTGGTTTTAAGCCGGTCTTCAGTTCCCGGTAGCATGTCGGTAACAAAAATGTCAGGGAACAGATCATTATTGATATCCGCAATATCTGCACCCATGGAAGCGGCCGATGTTGAATTCACCCTGGATTCCAGTTCTTCACTGAAAGTCCCGTTATGCTGATTGATATAGATATAATCCCTTTCGAAAAAATCATTTGACACATAAATATCAGGCCACCCGTCGAGATTCAGATCACTGACCGTAACCCCGAGTCCGAATCCAATCACGGATCCATAAATTCCGGCCTCCGCGCTGACATCGACAAAATGATTATTGTCATTCCTGAAAAATTTATCTCCTCCTTTAGGATCCCTGACATTCCTGACATTCAGGCGGAGATTAAACGAGCCGATGGACTGGTAAGAATTATTGAGAATAAAGCAATCAAGATCACCATCAAGATCATAATCAAAAAAGACAGCATGAATGGTATACCCGTCATCAGCAAGTCCATATTGTTCAGCTTGTTCTTTGAACGTCCCGTTATGTTGATTTATAAAAAGTTCATTTCGTTTATTGTCGCCTTCCATTTCCCCTGAATGGCAGACATAAATGTCGAGCCAACCGTCTCCATTGACATCAGCCATTGTCACACCGGTTGACCACGAGCCTTTTCTTCCTTCCACTCCGGCTTTAGCCGTAATATCTTCAAATTCGAAATTTCCTTTGTTGAGATAAAGTTTGTTTGGACCCATGTTAGCAGTGAAGTAAATATCCGGCAGGCTGTCCCCGTTGATATCGCCTATCGCTACACCGCCTCCATTATAAAAATTCCGATAGGTATAGATATTAAATTTAGAATCAAAGTGAAGAGAGTTAGCGAAGTGGATTCCTGAATCATTAGGATCAACTAGTGTAAACAACTTTTTTCCGGTTGATTTTTTTTCTTCAACTTTCGAACATGAAAAAAGTAATGAAATGATGAGCAAGGCCAATGTCATTGACCTCGTCACAATATTTAAAAAATAATTATTTATTTTTCTCATTCTCGATCTTATTCTTCTCATCCTCCATCTTATACTTCTCATTCTCCATCAGCACTTTTACATATTGTTCGTCCTGTACCGTGACCAGGATTTTACGGGGGTAAGTATAATTATAGTAAGCAGGCCTGCCATCCTGAGTCTTTTTGTGGGAAAATTTTACATGATAATCTTTTTCCATTTGCCGGACAATTTTCACAATAAGCGTATCAGAATATAGCTCCCTGTTCCATGGTGCCCATGCCTCATAATTGTAGGTTACAGGCATTTCATAAAGAATGTCATTTGAAAAATTAGGATAGAAATTCATGGATACAGGCTTGCCATATCCTGTCATGATCTCATGCTGCACTGATACATTGCTTGATCCTGCCATGAATAGACCTGTTTTATTGAGCTTCCAGCATGTATCATAAAAGGCTTGCCGCTTCATGCCAAATGTAAGATTGAAAAAGATGGTGTCCAATGCCGGATCATATGATTTGACAAAAGGATGGAAATTATTTTTTTTCATCATCCACATAGCGCCTCCAACGGCAATCACCAGGATAAGTAAAATCGGAATTAATTTTTTATACATCTTTTATTGATAGGTTAAGTTTGTTTTAGATGTTGTGTAATGAGGTAATGCATACATTGAAGGCGTATCATCATTTTTCACTACGAGCAGATTAGGCTTCGTTCCGATATGGATCAGTTGAATATCCCTGATGGAACCGTTTTCGAAAAATCCGGATTCCTGGTATGGTGCAGGTTTGAATCGACCGTCTTTTTGCTGAATCAAAACCGTTCCATAGGATGCAGCATAAATACCCATTTCTGGTTTCGAGGAATATTGATTCCCTCCTAAAATAATATCCTGCCGGTGATCTCCATTGATATCACCGATCCAGCTGGCATATTGAATCGTCCACTGCGCTTCATCAGGTAAAGGAACAAATTTGAATTTTCCTTTTTCATTATAAAATATACCGGTCCTCAATTCATTGATTGTATACACAATGGAATTCTTGATCTGTTCGGCGTCAAACATATCCTGGATCGTTGCTTTAGCATAAGCAGCATAGGTGATGTATTTTTTATTAAGATATGGAAGTTGTTTCACAAGATCATCTTTCAGTGCCACCGGGTAGTCGAGTCCATTCCTTCTCCAGCATAGGATCTGTTCCGTTTGTCCGTTCTTGTCAAAATCATTGATGTAGAGCACAAGCTGATGAACGGTATCAGCTTTTAATCTTGAATTCAGGCCATAGTTGCAGGCGATGATATCCATATCTCCATCATCATCAATGTCTGTAACAGAAACATGACACCAGAGTCCTTTGACGGCTTCAAGCCCGTTTGTAGCGGACGGATCGCTGAATTTTCCATGATCATTGAGAAAGACATGGATAGATCCATATTCGTATGCTGCTACGATGTCTTCGTCACCATCCATATCCATATCAGAAGTAGTAGCAGACGTGACCATGCCTGGTGTTAAAACTTCATCATTCAGATTCGTTTTTTTCCACGATTGACAATCCTGGTTGAGATACATTCCTGCAGGAGCAGGCACACCGTATGCAAACGGAATAAGCCTGCCAAACGTAACAAGATCAACTTTCTTATCCTGATCAAAGTCAGCCAGGCATACGGCATGATGACTTGCATAAGCAGGATGATAGAAGTCAGTGGCAGGAGAAAAATTGTGATCCCCCTTGTTGAAATATAACCTGTCTCTCATTGCCGAAGAAGAGGATGGTAATTCAGAACTGCCGCTTGAAATGTAAATATCCGGACGGTGATCACAATTGACATCCATCAATTGAATACAAATATCTTCTGAAATAGAATCCTTAGCTATAGCAGGAGGAATGACTTTACTAAAACTTCCATTCGATAGTTGGTATAAGATCACTGCACTCTGCCCACGGGCACCACCCAATACAACATCCTCAAGTCCGTCTCCATCCAGATCTTTGACGGCAGCTCTTGGGCCTTCATTTGAAATCATCGTATACATCAATCTATCCCGGTCAAAATCTGAGTATTCATTTTCTTTGTGCCTGTAAGGAAGTTGAATGTCTTGTTTTACAAGCATAGGAGAGGATAATGTTTTATCCGATGACCATGGTTCAGATGAATTTTCAAATTTTACAACCAATGTCGTATCTGATTTTACATTTTTCAAAATACTTTTCTTTCCATAAGGCCAAATCACGACAACAGAATCGATCTGTGTGCAATCTCCCAATCCAACGGAGAGGACATGATCTATGGTGGATTGAAAACCTCTCATGGGATAAATTTCATAATGATGTGGATGCCCGCAAGCATGCACAATCACTTTTGATCCGATAGCACCGGTATTTCCATTTTCCCCTTTGAGATCTATTCGCAAATAATGCATTCCGGATTCAGTTGCATGATTTTTAAAAATCATAGCAGGCATATTTACATTACTGATGATCAGTTCGAGATCACCGTCGTTGTCCAGGTCCGCATAGGCTGATCCATTAGAGAATGTAGGTATACCCAATCCGGACACTGCTGATGATTCATGAAAATGAAAAGCTGAATCCTGGAGAAATAATTGATTGGGTACCGGAACACTTGCAGCTGCATCGAACATCGTGGTGATCACTTGTTTTTTGCTTTTGATCAGAGCGCGTACTGCATCAGGATTGAAATAGAAGTTGACATAATCAAGGTCGATGAGATCTTTAAATACACCGTTGGCTACAAATATGTCTTTTAACCCATCGTTATTAAAATCTGCGAGTAAAGCACCCCAGCTCCATTCTGTTGCCTCGACTCCTTCAAATCTTCCGATTTCTGAAAAATAGGGTAGTGAGTCTGGCCCTAATCCCCTGTTAAGTTGAAGTACATTTCTGCCGAATTGCCTGTGAAAACCTTTCGCAATTTTTTCCTGGTACAAAGGCCAATTGTCGAATGAAGCTTTTGTCTTATATCGAACAGGATCTTTTGGGAGCATTTCTGTCACAAATATTTCAGGCCATCCATCTTCATTTAAATCTGCAATATCAGCTCCCATCGAGCCTTTGCTTATTTCCTGCATGGAGACCGGAAGACATTCTTTAAATGTTCCGTTTTTTTGGTTGATGTATAAATAATCTCTTTCAAAAAAATCATTAGAAACATAGAGATCAGGCCAATGATCATTATTCAAATCTGCTACAGTGACACCAAGACCGAATCCAATGTCACTTCCATAGATCCCGGCCTTCTCGCTGACATCAACAAAGTGAGGGAATGTATCCCGAATGACTTTGCCATCAATAATCTGGATAAGATTATTTTGATAAAGCCTGTTACCGCCAATGGTGTCACGAATCATTCTGCTGTCTTTCACAAGGTCATAAGATCCAACTGACCGGATACTATTGTTGAGCAGATAACAGTCCAGGTCACCGTCAAGATCATAATCAAAGAATACTGCTTGCGTACTCAACCCCAGGTCATCGAGTCCTGCAGCATGAGATACTTCTCTGAACGTGAGATTTCCATTGTTGAGGAATAATTCATTATGTCTTTTTTCGCTCCCCGGTTTCCCGGATTTGCATACGTAGATATCCAGCCATCCATCTCCATTGACATCAGCCATGCTCACACCTGTGGACCAAACATCTGAAGTCGCAACCCCTGAGGAATTGGTGATATCTTCAAAAGTCAAATTTCCTTTGTTCAGGTAAAGTTTGTTACTCACCATGTTGCCTGTGAAGAAAAGATCACACAATCCGTCATTATTGATATCACCTGCAGCCACTCCGCCCCCGTTTAGAAAATTTTTGAAAATATAAGGATTGTAATCCTCTGTGAACGTAAGTTTATTGATGAAGTCAACTTTTGTTTTTGACGGTGGCAAAAGTGTGAACAATGAATGATCGGTGTCATTTGACTGGCACCTGATCAGTAGGATGATTATCCCAAAAATAAATATGGCGGTTGGACGAAATGACAAGGCATCGAAGGTAATCAAAAGGTCACCTTAAAAAGAAGAGACGCGATTAATCGCGTCTCTTCTTTTTAAAGCAATCTTTTTATTGATTAAATAATAAAAGTTCTGCTCCTAGTAACCAGGATTTTGAACCAGGTTTTCATTCACCTGAATTTGTCCTTCAGGAATTGGCATTAATGTACGGAATGGTCCGTCATCAGCAGCTTTTTCCCAACCTGCATCTCCATAATGTCCGAAACGAATCAGGTCACTACGACGTTTTGCTTCGAAACACATTTCTCTTCCTCTTTCAGCAAGAAGATCGGCATCAGTTAAAGCTCCGAATGTAGCCACACCGGCCCTTGTGCGAATCATGTTGACCAGGTCCAAAGCTTCCGCACTTCCCGGATCTAAACGATAAAGCGCTTCTGCTTTATTAAGAAGAACATCTCCATAACGGTAAATAGCGTAGTCGTTGTTCATACTGGAACGTCCGCCTTTTTCATATTCATATTTCGAAATACGGGCTCCACCATCACGATCAGCTGTTGGTTCCAGTTCATTCAGGACGGGGTTAAAATTAACTAAACGTCCATCTGTATCCGGATACCATAGATCAGAGTTATCAACGAGACGTACTCCATTGGCATCATATTGAGGTCCGGATAGCATAACACCATAAGCGCGTAGTCCACCACCTGTCAGACGAATATCATTCGGAGTGAAACTATTGTAGAAATCAGCAAGAACGGAATAACCATTCCATGGCTGCTCAACCAGGTTAAATGTCTTCTGACTTTCATAATGCAAAGTCATTTGGACCATATTGAATCCGCCTGCATTAATAGCATCATAAGGAATCACAAATATGTTTTCCTTGGAGGCTTCATTATGAATAGAGAAATTGGAGAAATAATTAGATTCCAATGAATAGGCTCCTGAATTGATGATTTCATTTGCTGCATCCACTGCTTTTTGCCATTGAGGAGTACCTGTATACACTTCTGCATTCAGATACAGGTTGACCAACATCATTTCACCTACGTAGAAATTGACGCGTGCATAAGTAGAAGAATTAACATCTTTTGATAAAAGAGGGACTTGTGCGAGAAGTTCACTTTCTACAAAATTGTAAACAGTCTGCCTGGTTTCTGTAGGTGGTTTAAATCCTACAGGCACATCAAATTTAGTGACGATGGGTACGTTACCGAATACATCTAATAACACCAGGTAGTAATATGCCCGTAAGCCTTTCAACTCGGCGATAAAAGCATCAGCTCCTGCACCACCTGCATTCTCAAAAGTAAAAATCAGCCGGTTGCAGGTATTGATACCACCATAGCAGAAATTCCATGTGTTATTAAAATCACCTTCAGAAGGAGTGTATGTATGCTTATGCATCCTGATCCACTGCTTTCCATCTTCCCAGTCAGGACCCCTGTGAGGAATCGTAGCCTCATCAGATGATGTTTCCTGTAATGACCAATAGTTCTGATGGTTGCACATACCATAAAGATTGGTATATGCTGATCCGAGTGCAGCAATATATTCTGCATCGGATTTAAAGAAATTTTGTTCCACGATCACGTCCTTAAACTCAGGAGTTAAATCCGAGCAGGAGGGCAATGAAAGGAAGAAGAAAATTCCAATTACAAGTATGCTTATATTTTTCATTATCGTATTTTTTAAACTAGTCATATAATTAGAATCCAAAGTTTACACCAAATGTGATCGTTCTTGTAGCGTAGTATGTATTCCTTCGGTCAACACCTGGAGCAAGCGGATCAGCAGCTACCGGCTCGCGACCACCATTGTCAGAATCGAATTTATCTGATAAACGAACTTCGGGATCAACACCAGTATAACCCGTAAATGTCAATAAGTTCTGACCTGAAAGGTATACTCTTGCATTTTTGAATGTAGTGGAATTCTTTATATCAAATGTATAAGCAACGGTAGCATTATCGAGTTTTACGAAAGAAGCGTCCTCAACATGTAGATTGTTGTATGAAGCTGTGGAGACATTTCCATCATAATATTTGGTCTTAATACTATTCAAACCCTTTCCTTCTGGATTGACTTCATAGAATACCCGGTACATGTTAACCAGTTTGTGACCGAATGCACCACGGAAGAAAAGATTTACACTAAACTTGCCAAAAGTAAAGTCGTTGTTCAGAGAAGCTTCCAGATCAGGTATACCATTACCGACTACCTGCCAATCTGCGAAATCGAATTTACCATCGCCATTCGTGTCTTTAAATTTATAGGAACCATCTGCGTTGACGGATTCAACAATCGGAGCAATAATCTGACCGATTGGTTCGCCTTCTTTCAACACATGGATACCTTGTCCTGCAGGAAGGTTCTGACCAGGTGCTCCTATATTGGTGCGATAACTGGTCGGTGATCCATCAAGATATTTGTCAAGTACAGTGTTGTATGTAGTCATGATAAGCGTCGGTGTATAAGTGAATTTACTTCCTTTGATAAGGTTATAACTAACACTCAATTCAAAACCGCTTGTCGTGAAAGCTCCTGAATTTTCCCAGGTAACGGGTGCCAGATTTGGCGGTACAGGAACAGGAGCCAATAAGATCAGGTCTTTTGTCTTCCTGCTGAAATAATCCATTGTACCCCAAATGTTGGAATTAGCGAATGCAAAATCAACTCCGATATTTAACTCGTCCTTTGTTTCCCATTTGAGATCTGGATTGTGATTAGTCACAGGTCCATAGGAAGAGACGAATCCACCATTATAATAAAATCCTGCACCAGCCTCATATATTGAATAAGGCAGGTATGAATCTTTGGGAAGATTACCCGTCACACCATATCCTGCTCTGAACTTCAAAGCATCGAAAAAATCCAGGCTCATCACACTGGCGAGGTCTACACCGGCACTTACTGCAGGGAATGTTCCTCTCTTGTTGTTTTCACCGAATCGGTCTGATCCTTCCTGGCGGACACTGGCGGAGAAAAACCATGCATCATTATAAACCAGATTAGCCCTGCCGAATACAGCCTCAAGCTGATAGCCGTTATTATAAGAGTCTACACCCGCATTTCCTGTTTTCACCTCTGCTGAAGCACTTAGGTTGTTGTAAGTAAATAAGTCAGTCAGGAAATTTCCGGCTTGTGCATTCTGGCCCTCATAATTGAACTTCTGATATGAGTAACCGCCCAAAAGGTTATAATTTAATTTGCCTGATGAACCAGTATATCTTACAGTGGCTTCATACAAATCGTTTTGCTCAATAGCTGTATTTCTTTGAGCAACACCGTGACGGCTTTGACCCTGGCGATAAAGTGAATTGCTTGGATAATATTCTCCATAGAAATCATCACTTCTTTGTTTAGCATACTGACCTCCGATTTTAAAACCTTTGAAGAGTTCCAGTTCTGCAGAGATATTACCCAGGAATGAAAACTTCTGGCCATCATTTGTATTTAAATTGACTAATGCAACCGGATTGAATAAATCAAAACCACCCGGCTCATTATATGAACCATCAGGTAAAGTAATGGCTGATGTTGGGTTAAAAATCGTTGCATAACGGAATGCTTCAGGGAAGCTCAGTTTATACTTACGATCTGTAGCAATCAAATTGATAGAGGTGCTTAACTTATCATTCAATGATTTTTGAGTAAGGCTTAAACTACCATTGATTTGATCAAAACCGCTATTGAGCAGAACACCCTGGCTGTTTCGATAATTAACTGATGCGCGGTATTGAGTCTGGTCAGTTCCTCCTGTCATCGATAAATTGTGAGCATGAGACCAGCCGACCTGGGATATGGCATCATACCAATCAGAATTGGAACCATTATCTGCTCCACCTGCTGCTAAGAATTCCGAGGCAGAAGCATGATCAGGAAGTTTCGAAATACTTTCAGCAGCTACATAACCATTGTAGTCTACCCGAGATGTTCCTTTCTTTCCTTTTTTAGTGGTCACCAGGATAACACCTGATGAACCTCTAGTTCCATAAATGGCAGCTGCAGATCCATCTTTCAATACGTCCATGGATTCAATGTCTGCAGGATCAATGGTTGATAATTTACCACCTGGAACACCATCGATGACAACTAATGGTTCTGTTTGAGCTCCAATGGTCGATAAACCACGGATGCGAATTTCGTATTCCCCATTAGGATTCCCACCTGGCTT
>JAAEAZ010278998.1_pt1 | contig 10325 bp, 9 predicted proteins | sample 7277811 | NCBI WGS metagenome assembly JAAEAZ01 (sample SAMN13876997, study PRJNA601929) | soil metagenome | isolation source: soil | host: Panicum virgatum | place: USA: Fermi National Accelerator Laboratory | collected 2010-11-19 | reverse complement strand
GGCGTTGTTGCCCGGATCCGCCGGATCGGGCGGTGGCGCTTCGCGGCGCTGGGCGGCGGGTCCGGGGGACAGCGCGTTCGCCAGGCCGCGCGCGGCGTCGTCAAGCGGCGGCCCCGGCGGGGGGGGCGGCAGCCCGGTCGCGGTCTCGCGGCCCGGCGGCCCCGCCGGCATGGCCGAGGGAGAGGCCGGCGCTCGCAGGCCACCGGCCGGGCTGGGCGCCACCGGGACAAAGCCGGCCGAGGTCACCAGCACACCGGGCTGCGCGGCTCCCTGCCCGATCGGCGGCGGGTTGGTCGTACCTGCCTTGCGAGGCGCGGGCGCCACCGGTGACGGCGGCGCGGTCGCCGCCGGGCGCGGCGGCAGCTGGACACCGGTCCCCGGCGCGTTGCGCGCGCGGCGCGGCGGCAACGGCGGCAGCCGCCGGCCGCATGACTGGCACACGGCAAGCTCGTCGGCGTTCTCCGCGCTGCAGAACGGGCAGAACCTCACCTTGGTGCTCCGCCCACTACCGACTCGCTTGCTCGCGCTGGTACACGATCTCGCCGTCGACGATCGTATAGTCGACATGGAGGTCCAGGAGGCTCGAGTCGGGCGCGAGCGTGCCGCTGTACACGGTGAGATCGGCGTGACGGCCGACCGCGATCACGCCTCGCGAGTCCTCAGCCCGCTCGGCGTAAGCGGCGCCGTGGGTGAACGCCTCAAGCGCCTCGAGCAACGTCATGCGCTGCACAGGATACCAACCTCCGGGTGGCTTGCCCCTGGCGTCTTGCCGGGTCACCGCGGCATAGAGCCCGAGCAGCGGGGAGACCTGCTCGACCGGGAAGTCCGAGCCGAACGCGAGCGGAACGTGCTGATCGAGCAGGGTGCGCCAGGCGTACGCGCCCTTGACCCGCTGGCTGCCGAGCCGGGCCTCGGCCCACGGCATGTCGCTGGTCGCGTGGGTCGGCTGCATCGACGCGATCGCGTGCGCGAGGGCCATGCGCGGCACGTCCTTGGGCGCGATCACCTGGGTGTGCTCAACGCGCAGGCGGTGATCGCCCGGGTGCGCCTGCTCGGCGGCGAGGTACGCGTCGAGCACGCCGCCGACCCCGGCGTCGCCGATCGCGTGGATCGCGACCTGCCAGCCGCCGGCGACCGCGGCCTCGACCGACTTCGCGAGCATCGCCGGATCGGTGCGCCACAGCCCGTGGTTCTTCGGGTCATCGCTGTAGCCGTCGTACAGCCGGGCGCCGCGCGAGCCGAGCGCCCCATCGGCGTAGAACTTCACGCCGGGCATCACGAACCGGCCGGTCGCCGGCTCCGGTGGCGTGGCGAGCCGCGCGAGCTGCGCCGGCGCGGTCAGGTACGCGCGCACGCGCAGCGGCAGCTGGTGGGCCGCCGCGAGCTTCCGGTAGGCGGCGGCGGTCTCCTCCTCGATCCCCATGTCGTGGACGGCGGTGAGCCCGGCGGCGATCGCGACCGCCGCGGCGGCGCGCAGCCGGTGCTCGCGGACCTCGGGCGTCGGCGGCGGCTGCTTCGCGACCACCAGGCCCTCGGCGTTGTCGATCAGGACGCCGGTTGGCTCGCCCGCGGCGTTGCGGACGATCTTGCCGCCGGCCGGGTCGGGCGTCGCCTTGGTGATGCCCGCCTCGCGGAGCGCAACCGAGTTGACCCAGATCGCGTGGCCGTCGATCCGCTCGAGCACCACCGGGCGATCGCCGATGGCCGCGTCGAGCGCGGCCCGGGTCGGAAACTGCTGCCCGGGCCAGCGGTTCTGATCCCAGCCGCGGCCGATCAGCCACTGGCCGGCCGGGCGCGTCTTCGCCGCCGCGGCCATCACCTGCACGGTCGCCGCCTCCGACGCCAGCTCGCGCACCGAGACGTGCTCGAGGTCGGTGCCGAGCCCGTAGAGGTGGCAGTGCGCGTCGACCAGGCCGGGCGAGGCCGAGCGGCCGTGCAGGTCGATGACCCGCGTCGCGGGGCCCGCGAGCGCGCGGATCGCCGCGGTGTCGCCGGCCGCGATGATCTGGTCGCCGCGCCACGCGACCGCGGCCACCTTCGGGTGCTGCGGATCCATCGTCCACACGTCGCCATCGACGAGCACGACGTCGGGCGCGGCGGCCGGGGCGGGTGCGGGCGCGGCGGCGGCCGATGGCGGCGGCGACGGCGACGGCGGCGGGGCAGGTTGTGCGGCGGGCTTGCCACCGCAGCCGGCGGCGAGCACGCTAATCAGTGAGACCGATCGCGAGATAGAGCTGGAAATCACGGGCTTCGAGACCATACCCAAAATCTACGCCCAGGAGGGGGATCACGATCTGTCTCAGGAAAAGTCGCGTGCCCACGCCGACCGAATTCTTGAACGGCGCAAGCGTGGTGCCAGCAGCGCGGGCCGAGTTCGGCAAGTAGTTGCGCTCCGGGTTGGTCGCGTTGCGAAACGTCGTGTAGCCCGAGTCGAAGAACCCCAGGCCGCGGACCGACAACCCGAACGCCGTGAACAGCGGCAGCGAGTACTCGAGGTTCGCGGTCACGTGCAGGTCGCCGCGGAACTCGTTGTTGAGGTAGCCGCGCATCGAGGTGCCGCCCATCGTGAACTCCTGCTGGAACGGCAGGTCGTGGCCGTAATTGATCCCCGCCTTGGCCACCAGGTTATGGCGCTCGAGCACCTGTGCCGCCTTGTAGAGCGACAGGTTCCAGATGTAGTAGTGGAACTGTGAGCCGAGCGCCGTCACCGACTGCTCGAACGAGGTCTGGTACCGGTAGCCGGTCTGGACGCCGTAAAAGTTGGCGCGCCGATCGATGGTGAGGCTGATCTCGTTCGAGACGTCCCAGCCCTCCTTGCCCGGCTTGGCCGGGTTGTTCGGATCCCCGCCGACCAGGCCGGCGTCGTTGGTGAGCGCCTTGACGTCCTCGTAGCTGACCTTGGCGCCGCGCAGCCGAGCGTCGAGCTTGATGCCGTGGAACACATCGATGCCGAGCTTGACGCCGGCGTTCAGGTAGTTCATGCGCGACTGCCGCACCGCGGGCGGGTTGCCGGTGTAGCCGGACGGCGGAGCGTACTCGATGACCCGCGCGGTCTTGAGGAAGGTGTCGAGCTGGGAATAGAACCGCGTGCCGCCGAGCGACGGCAGCACCCACGCGCCGATGAAGAACGAGTCGCCGGTGGCGATCTGGCCGTACAGCAGCAGCTTCTGGTTCGCGCCGCCCAGGTTGTTCTCGCCGAACCCGACCCCGACGCCGGTGTTGGTGGGCTGGTTGTAAAATGCCGGCGCGACCACCCAGGAGAACTTGTCCCTCACCGTGAGGTGGACCCGGACCCCGGGCGAGTCGCACTTCGGCGTCGTGGTCGGCCCGCAGGCCTCCCAGTAGCCGTCGACCTCCTTGAACAGGCCGCTCGACACCAGATCGGCCTTGATCCGATCGAGCATGTCGTTGGTCCAGTCGTCGCCGACCTCGATCCGGGCGATCAGCTCGACGGTAGGGCTCGTGGTCTTGGTGTTGCCCTCGATCACGATGTCGCGGATCTCGGCGGCGGAGGCAACCCGAGCAGCGGCCAGCACGATCGCGAAGGAGACGGAAGCAGCTCGCACGCGGCGAGTATGGCACGAGCAGATCGCGGCAAGCGCGTCGCCGATCACACGAGTTGGCACCCGTGTTAACAACGACGCATGAACCCCGCCGAGGTCGCCACCGCGCTCCTGATCGAGCGCACCCTCCACAACTCGCCCGCGTACCGCAAGGTCGACGACACGCTCTACGTGATCAAGCAGGGCTCGGCCTATGTCATGATCAACGTCGTCCCGTGGGGCGACAACCGGGCGATGGTCCGCTGCACGGCGCAGCTGGTGAAGGGCGTCGACGTCGACGGCCCGCTCGCCAAGCAGCTGCTCGAGCTCAACAGCCACCTGCGGTTCGGCGCGTTCGCGGTGGACCCCGCCGAGCACACCGTGCTGTTCACCCACACCATCCTCGGCGGCACGACGCTCGATCCCGAGGAGCTGTTCGCGACCCTGCGCGACGTCGCGCTGATCGCCGACGAGTACGATGACAAGCTGATGAAGAAGTACGGCGGGCAGCGGATGATCGATCTGCTCGAGGAGGCCGCGATGGAGCGGATCATCGAGAAAAATCCGGACAGCTTCGACTTCGACGACTGACGCGCGACGAGATGGACCGACCACCGACGACCGAAAAGGACAGCATGGCTCCTCACGATGATCCGACCCTGGGGTTTGGCACGCGCGCGATCCACGCCGGGCAAGTGCCCGACGCGACCACCGGCGCGGTGATGACCCCGATCTACTACACGTCGACCTACGCCCAGCAGGCTCCCGGCGTGCACAAGGGCTTCGAGTACTCGCGGACCCACAACCTGACCCGGTTCGCGCTCGAGGCCAACCTCGCGTCGCTCGAGGGCGGCAGCGCGGGGCTGTGCTTCGCGTCGGGCCTCGCGGCGACCTCGACGCTGCTCCAGCTGTTCGACACCGGCACCCACGTGATCGCGTGCGACGATCTATACGGCGGCACGTTCCGGCTGTTCGACAAGGTGTATCGCCGGCTCGGGTTCGACTTCACCTACGTCGACCCGCTCGACGGGCCCGACGGCGTCGCGGCGGCGATGCGGCCGGCGACCAGGCTCGTGTGGATCGAGACGCCGACCAACCCGATGCTGAAGATCGTGGACATCGCGGCGGTCGCGGCGATCTGCAAGCAGCGCGGCGCGCTGCTCGCGGTCGACAACACGTTCATGACCCCGTACTTCCAGCGCCCGCTCGAGCTCGGCGCCGACGTCGTCGCCCACTCGATGACCAAGTACCTGAACGGCCACTCCGACGTGGTCGGCGGCGCGCTGATCGTCAACGACGGCGGGCTGCGCGACCGCCTCGCGTTCCTGCAGAACGCCGCCGGCGCGGTGCCGTCGCCGATGGACAGCTTCCTCGTGATGCGCGGAACCAAGACGCTGCACGTCCGGATGGACCGCCACGACGAAAACGCGCGGGCGATCGCGGCCTGGCTCGAGCGCCACCCGCAGGTCGAGAAGGTGATCTACCCCGGCCTCGAATCGCACCCGCAGCACGCCCTCGCGCGCAAGCAGCAGCGCGGGTTCGGCGGCATGATCAGCTTCGTCCTGGCCGGCGGCCTCGAGGCATCGCGCCGGTTCCTGTCGGCGTGCCAGATCTTCACGCTCGCGGAATCGCTCGGCGGCGTCGAGTCGCTGATCGAGCACCCCGCGATCATGACCCACGCGAGCGTGCCCCCCGACCGCCGCGCGCAACTCGGCATCGCCGACGGCTTCATCCGGCTGTCGGTCGGCATCGAGGACCTGGCCGATCTGCAGGCCGACCTCGAGCGCTCGTTCCGCGCCGCGAAGTAGCCGGACCCGGCGGCCCGATCACGATGATCGGCGGCCATGCGATCCTGGAGCTTGCGCGTTGCTCGTAGGTGAGTCTCGAGGGCAGGCTCGACAGATTTCCGTGGTCCAGCATCGACGACGAGAATGCGGGCGCTGCGCTCGTCGTGGCGGCAGGCGCACGTTTGGTTGACCCAACATAGATCATGATGGATACTACCAATATGTCGGCGAAGCCGGTCCAGATCTCGATCGACCGCGAGCTCCTCGCACGGATCGATCGCGATCCCCAGACCAAGAAGCAAGGCCGCTCGGCGTTCATGCGCGATGCGGTCGAGCTGTACCTCGCCATGAAGCACCGCCGCGATGTGGACCGGCAAATCGCGACTGCCTACGGACACAAGTCCCATGACCTGCTTGTTGAGGTCGAGGCATGGGCCCAAGAGCAGGCATGGCCCGAGAAGTGAATCGTGGAGAGATCTGGATGTACACGTTCGGTGCACCCGATAAGCGCCGCCCGGTCATCGTGCTCAGTCGTCAGATCCTTCTCGATGTACTCCAGACCGCAACGATCGTCCCGATCACGACGACGCTGCATGGTTCACCGACCGAGGTCGAGCTCGGAGTCGAGGACGGCTTGAAGGCAGTGTCTTGCGCGAACTTGGCGAACATCCAGACCGTCAGTAAGCACAACCTCACACGTTACGTCGGTACTGCGCGGCCCGAGAAGATTGTCGAGCTGTGCCACGCACTGGCGATCGCCAATGGCTGCGACTGAACAGCACACAAGATGAGGTCGCTGGAGAGATCCGCGCCCAGGTTAGTTTCGTTGTGGCGTCCGCTTCATCGGCGTCCGGTTCAGGCCGGACATGTCTGTACTCCGGACAGGCTGTGGCTTGCAAAAAGCGTAAAAATCCCGATGCATCGTCGTACACGATGGAGAGACGAAGCTACGTTGCTCGTCAGGCACAGGACGTGCCTGATAGAATCGACCGCACGCGCGGGGGAGGCGCACGCACATGGGCGGATTCGAGAAACGGCCAGGAGGCAGCGGGGCAGCGGCTCGCTCGGAGCCGCCGCGAAGCGGCTTAGTTCAACCCGGGTGGGGACGACTCAGGCTCCGCACCCGCAGTCGACCGGGCTCGACGATGGCAAACTGCCCTGCCCAGTCGGCCTGCGCCGACAGCGCCTCGACGATCATTGCGGCGAGCGCATCCGGCGTCATCGGCGGGATCCGAAACAGAACAATCCCACAGCTCGCCGCGGCGCCGCGGCGAAAGACCATTCACCGAAGTCCTTGTCGAAGGTCACCAGGATTCGCACCTCGCGCAGAGCGCGGGCGAGCACCACATCGTCGGAGCTGCCAGGTGCGTCACTGGACACCCAGGCGACATCGTGACCGGCGCGGCACAACGCGTCGACGGCAACGCGTGGGAAGTTCTCATTCGCGAGGATCCGCACCGACGTACCAGGCACCCAATGGGAAGACGCGCTCCTGTTGGAGCAACTCGCTAGCGTACGCCAAGCAGGCGCGGATGTCCTCGATGGTGAGGCCGGGATAGTTGTCGAGGATCTGCTCGTGCGTCCAGCCCGCCGCGAGCAGGCCGATGATGAACTCGACCGCCAGCCGTGTGCCCTTGACGACAGGCTTGCCGACGAGAACGGCGGGATCGGCCGTGATGCGGGTTCGCCAGTCCATGCCGGCAAGTCTACTCCACAATGACAACGAAGCGATCCATCCGCAGTGGACCTTCCGCCGGAGCGTGCCCCCAAAGGGCGCGCTTCCCGAGCGTGTCTGTTACGTTCTTTGTGAGGTTTCCATCGGAGCGGGGCGAATTTTCGGCGTGATCTGCGGTACCATTTCGAGATGGATCAAAAGCGCCGAACGCTGCCCGATTCGGGGCCGCGCTAGAGCAGCAGCCGCGAGAGCAGCCCCAACCTGCTCGTCATCTTCGATCCCGGCAACGACTTCCTCGGGCGCGTGCTGCGTCTGTGCCACCTGCCGGCCGAACCCGACGGGATACAGGCGAGCGCCGCGAACCGTCGCCCGCGCTGGCGAGCGTCGCTCCCCCGAAGAAATGACCAGGGGGCGACGAGCACGTCGTCTACTACGACCCGAACGCGCTGTCGACGAACCAGCTGTCGCGACGGACCGGAAGCCTGTTCGCCGTCTGCTGCTCGGGTCGTTCGGCGCGGCCTTCCTCGTCATCGGGCTCGATAGCGAAGTTGGCCGGCTCGACCGCAAGCCGCACGCTGCGTGCCAGGGGCAGCGTCCACCAGAACGCCCGGACGATGCGACGCACGCGCAGTGGGCGGCTGATCGGGGCGCGGCGTTCTGCCGCCGGAACCAGCGGGGAAGCAATTCGTCGGACCGGCGATCGGGTTTACGCTGAAGTCTTCTGAAAGGTCTTGTCCTTCAAACACCGCGCGACGGTGGGCTTGGCACGCGTGGCGTAATTTCCGAGGTCGTCGGGGAGCTCGAGCGCGCTCGCAAGCACCGCGTAGATCTCGCTGTCGTTGCATGACGGCGGCGACACGCGAACCGCGAGGTCGATCAGAGGCAGTGCGTTCACGGGTGCGCTCAGCCGCTTCGTCGCGTCGATGAAGGGCATGATGGTGTCCTTGTTCTTCGTCGTCGCCAGGAGCCGCGTCGCCGACGCGATACACCGCCCCTGGATCTCGACCTCACTCAAGAACCGCGACTGACTGCCGTCCGCCGTCTTCTCCGTCATGACCATCTCGTCGAGCTGGAGGCATGCCTCGAAACCGTCGAGATCCATGAACGTGAAGGCATCGGCATGGGCCTGGGTTATCAGGGCGGCGAGGATCGCGGTGCTCAATATCCATTTCATGCCTGGACCAAAGAGCACCCGCGATGCCAACGCTCCAACCCAGGCGATGTCTGGGGGTTACGCAGCCGCAACGCCGCCCGATGTCTCCTTGGAGCAGACGCCTTTGTCTCCTTCCCGGCGACCCCGTAACGGTGCCTACGAACCGAGCAATTCGTTCGCGCCCGCGATTGCTTCACTCTCGGATCGCGGCGGTCGCGGCGATCTGCTGCGCTCGTCGTGGCGGCAGGCGCGTGCCGCCGTTCCGAGATCTCACGGGTCACGGGCTACGGGCGATGAGCGTCAGGTAGATGTCGGCCCGCTCGGGGTAGTCGTCCTCGAAGGTGCCCTCGAGGGAGTCGACGAGGCGCGGCAGGTATTGCTCGATCATCCAGCGCAGCGGCGCGCCGCGGAACTGGGGCAGGGTCTGGCCCCAGACCCGCTCCTCGACGAGGACCAGGTTGGTCGCGGCGAAGGCCTGCTTGACGAGGCGATAGATCTCCGGGATCGAGCTGCTCGGCCGCGTCGGGTCCTCGAGCGGGACCAGGATGAGGCGATGGGTCACGGCGACCCGCCCCCCGGGGCGCACGATCCGCGCCATCTCCCCGAGCATCGCGGGCCCCAGGCCGAGCTGCCAGACGGCGCCGGTCCACTCGTTGACGACAGCGTCCGCGCAGGCGTCGGGGAGCGGGATGCGCTGCGCCAGGCCCTTGCGGAACTCGATCCACCCGAACCCGGCCTTGGCGGCAAACCGCCGCGCGCGCTCGACGACGTGGCCCTCCATCTCGATCGAGACGATGCTGCCCTCGCTGCCGACGTGCGGCGCGAGCCGGCGGGCGACGCGGCCCATGCCCCCACACACGTCGACGACCTGCGCCCCGGGCGCGAGGCCGAGCAAGCCGGGGTTGTTGGGGAGCAGGTCCTCGCCGGGCTTGATCCAGAGCGCCTCCGCCTCGGGGACCTGGGCCCACAGCGTCCGGTTCTCCACCTGGCGAAGCTTCCGGGTCAGGCGCTCGAGGTGAAGCCGCCGCGCCGATGCAAGCGGAGCGCCCGGGTCGCAGCGCTCGCGGAGGGTCGCCGCGCGCGGCCGGGTGTTGCCCAGGATCTCCTCGTCGGACGCGAGGTCGATCCACGCGATGTCGCCGAGGGCGTCCTCCATGGCATCGACCCGATCGAACAACGCGGCGAGGCCGGCGCTCTCGAGGGCGAGCGTACCTTCGAGCTTCAAGGCGAGGCCGGCGAGGCGGCGCCCCGTGATCTCACTGACGATCACCTGGGCGGCGTCGCTGGTCAGGCTGGCCGGGCTGATCGCCAGGGTCGGGCACACCGCGAGGCGGTGGCGCAAAAAGCCAGCGCCACCGGCCAGGCTCGCAAAGCTACCGGGGACGCCGACCTCGGCGAGGCGGATCCGCGCGCCGAGCGCGAACAGGGCCTCGCCGAGCGCGCGATCGACCTCGACGTCGCGCGTCACGAGGACGAGATCGTGGAGGCGGAGGGCACCGCTCCGGCGGCTCCTCGCCACCCGCTCGAGGAAGGATCGATGAGCCGCGGGGTCGTCGCAGTACAGCGTCACGGCCGGTGGTGGTGCCGCAGCGCCCGCCAGGCGGGACAGCACGGCCTCGCCATCACCGCCGTCGAGGTCGAGGTCGAGATCGACCGACGCGCGCATGCCTGCTGCGAGGCCGCCCGCGGCGAGGTGGCGCAGGACATCGAAGGCGACGTCCTCGTGCGCGGGGTCGCCGACGAAGTAGGCAAAGCCCCGGCGGACGAGGTTGTTCACGATCGTCTCGACGAGCTCGTCGTCCTCGAACTCGGCGCAGAGCTCCGCGACCTCGGCCGGCTCGCGCAGCGCATCGACGAGATCGATCAGCCCATCGCCCTCGGGGACGATCATCGCGCGATGGAACGCCGGTGTCAGCAGCATGTGCAGTCCGGGCTTGGGGTCGGCGACGCACTCGACGAGAGGATCGAGGACGACCCACCGCTCCGCGCGCGGCGATCGGGATGCGTCGGCTCCGCGCACGAGCGCGGCGACGATCTGATCGGCCAGCGGCTCGAAGCCGAGGCGAGCCCCCGCGCCCGCTGGCTGGCCGACCCGCGCCGGAAGCAGGAGCTCGGCGCCGGCCAGCTCGACGACGACGTCGATCATCTCGTCACGAGGGCGCGCGCGC
>JAAEAZ010140525.1_pt1 | contig 10397 bp, 8 predicted proteins | sample 7277811 | NCBI WGS metagenome assembly JAAEAZ01 (sample SAMN13876997, study PRJNA601929) | soil metagenome | isolation source: soil | host: Panicum virgatum | place: USA: Fermi National Accelerator Laboratory | collected 2010-11-19 | reverse complement strand
AGAATTTAAGGAAAATTTCGTTTTCCATTCCCAGGACAAAAATCTTCACGGGTCTTCCGGAAAAAACAAAATTATTTCCTAAACATATTGTAGATCCCGAAGTAGCTTCAAAAGTTATCGGAAGTTCAACAAGTTATCCATTTGATTCCGAGACTGATTACTATCGGGATTTGCAGAGTTCCAAGTTTGGGATTACTACCAAAAGAAGCGGATGGGATTGTCTCAGGCATTATGAGATTGCAGCGAACGGAGCGGTTATTTGTTTTCGGGATCTGGATAAAAAACCAGAGACCTGCGCACCACATGGGCTGATAAATGGCGTAAACTGCATAAGTTATTCATCGTTTGATGAATTAGATGAAATTACAGGTACACTGGGAAATGAAAAGTATCTTGAACTTCAACGAGAAGGCTATAAATGGGTAAATCAAAATTCATGTGAAGCAAAGGCTTTAGAATTATTGCAAAATAATTTATAATGATAAATGCTATAAAATTATTTGTATTTAAATTATTTTTATTATACGACAAGATTATTCCAATCCAGAGAGGAAAGTTTTTTATTTCAAAAATAATTACAAGGGCTATAGGAGAGGTAAACATCAAAACAGACAATGGTGTCTGGTTAAGGATAATTCCATTAAGCCCAATGGACAAATCATATCTGGATGCTGATAATCTAAGCCATCAAATAATCCTGCAAGAAATAGGAAAATTAAATAAAGGAGATGTGTATATGGATGTAGGAGCTAATATAGGTTTCTATGCATTCATAGCATCACGGATAGTGGGAAAAGAGGGATTGATTTATTGTTTTGAACCTTCCAAAAGAGAATATAGCCGGTTATTGGCCGGTGAAGAACTAAATAAAATAAATAATATTGTATCATTTAATTGTGGATTATCCGATAATAATTCAATTTCAAAATTGGATGTCAATCAATACCATACAGGGTTGAACAGGTTTGACGAAAACGATACTCATGTTGACGAAGGCCTTCCTGTTCCCGTATTTCGGGCGGATCATTTAATAAGTCAAAAGCAAATACACCTGGTCAAGATCGACGTAGAAGGAGCCGAATTTAAAGTAGTAAAAGGTTTAAAAGAACTTCTTAGCAATAGGAAGATTACAAAATTAATTATTGAAATAACACCTTCATTTTTGGAGAAATATTCCAGTTCGAAAAACGAATTGTATTCCTTTCTCGAACAATATGGGTATAAGCCTTTGATAAATTCAAAGGAATGGCAGTATGATGAAATATTTGTTTTAGATGAGCACCATTGAAAAAAGGACTCTTAGAGGTACCTTATTGGGATTCCTTTCCTTTTTTATAAATGTCATCCAATCTATTCTGCTCGTTCCCTTTTTTTTAACCTATTGGGGAGAAGTTAAATATGGTCAATTTATCGGGATATATGCATTCATTCAATTGATGAGAACACTTGATGCCGGGCATCAGACTTTTATCGGCAACCAGTTTAACTTACTTTATCACCGGGACAGGAAGAAAGCCCACGAAACTCTTGCAAGCAGCACCGTAATTGCTTTTTTTATCGGATGTGTTGAATTCTTGATTTTTACCCTGGTATGGTTCCTGGGCCTTGGAAACAAAATAATGGGTATTGATATCAGGATCGATAGCGCATTATTTTTTGGAATTGGAAGCATGCTTGTGATGTGGTGGCTGGTAGGAAGTGTTGGCGGGATTTTGGTCAAAGCCATAGTGGCAAAAGGATTATTCGCTGAAACCACAATGTTTGCCATCGGAATCAAAATAGTGGAGATATTATTTATTGCGTTAGCCATATGGACTAAATTAAGCCTGTCAGGCGTATTTGTATTGTTGGCGGTTGTCAATTTTATATTCTCAGTTATTGTTTTGTACTGGATATATCAGCGGATGCCGGAATATTTTCCGTGGTGGAAAGGTTGGAACTTTAAAACAGGTATCTCTAATCTTACCAAATCAATTGTTTTGACCATTAATGGATTTTTAGAGCAATTAAATTCTTCCGGTTTAATATTCATTGTTTCACATTATTTAAGCAGCGCCATGATTCCGGTATTCTCAACGGTCAGGACACTGACGAATACTATGAATATGATAACCAATATTATTATTCTGCCTCTTGTACCGGAAATGATCCGGTTTCATAGTGAAGAAAATAAGATTAAAATAGTAAGGGTCATCCAGGCGAACTGGTTTTTCAGTGGACTGTTGGTAAATGTCGGTTTCCTGGTTCTCATACCTGTAGCCAGGCAATTATATTCGGTTTGGACAAATCACAAACTTGAGCTGAACAATGAACTATTTTATTTTATGTTATTATCTGTAGTACTATTCAATTATGGACGATCCCTTACAAGTTATTTAACAGGTATTAATGATCTAAAATCCACTTCCATCATTGTATGGGTAAGGACAATTATTATTTTAGGGATTAGCCTTCTCTTTATTAAAACGCTTGGCATTATTTCGATAGGGATAGGCATTTTCCTTTCGGAAATAGTATGTTCTGTTGTTTTACCGGTATTTTTTATCAGGCGGCACATCAAAGACGAGCTAATCGATGAGAAATCTTTTTTATTCTATGCGATACCTATATTTACTATGGCTGCAACTATTTATGTTGTAGATCTATTTTATGACCTCAGGTATTTAATTTGTTTTGTATCACTTATGGTATTATTGTCAGCGTATTACTACCAATGGATTATTTTGGATGTAAGTGTGAGAAGCAAACTGATAGGGCTGTTGTATAAGTATAAACTTAAATATTTAAAGTATTAGGTGAATTGGAACAGCAACTGACTCATCCTGTTCAATCATTTTCCAGAAGCTTGGATTTAACCCTGATCCTGTATTCATTCCTGCTGTTTTTTGCCTTATTATTGGGAAACAGGGTTTTGGGTGAAGGTTACTACCTGCAGTTTTGGATCCTGACAAGTGTTATGTTAATGCATAATATTATTGAATTAATTGTTCACTATAAAAGGAATCCTCAATTATTCTTTCTTCAGCCTGTTGTATTGGGAGCTATCATTATTTTCCTGCTTCAGTTAGGTGGAATTACCAATTTTTTAATGATTCATAACGGAAAATTTGAGCTTTTATACAATTCAAATATTAAAAAAGACCCTTTTTGGCTGGTATTTGGCATGAGTGTAAATCTTGGTGCCAGTGTGATGTACTGGGCGGGGTATAAATTGTCCCTGGGAAACCAATTATTCAGTGTGTATAATAAACTGTACAGTAAATTTCTTAATTACAGGATATCTGTATATGCTTTAATTGGAGGTTGGCTTGTAGGGTGTATTATTAAGTTAATTATTAATTATTATGGGGCCATTGGTCATAAATATATTGTTCTTATACAATCACAAGGGCACATTCCGGAGATAGTGAGCAGGCTCAAGGTGTTTGAAAATGTGTCATTGTTGTTTTGGATGATGATATTATTTCTTGTTTATCAACAAGGAAGGAATAAGCTGCTGATGGGAATTATTATTATAGGAGGTTTATTTGAGTTTGTATTTGCAATAACATCAGGCGCAAGAGGAACCATCGTCTTTTTATTTTTAGTCCTGTTTTTTGTGGATTATTTTTTCAGACGACGTATCAAAATCCTATGGTTACTTTTATTTGGCATAGTACTTTATGCTTCTATGACTATTCTCTCAAAATATAAGGATTATGTTTTTACAACTAGCAATGAAGCAACGATGGTAAGTAACCCTTTTGAGTCCATAGAGCTTGCAATTAAGTATAATGAAAATAAAGTATTAACCAGGGAACAAAAAAAGGCTATTAATCAGGCCGCACGTATATCGATCATAGGCCGGTTTAATTATGTAAATGAAATGGTGCAAATGATGCAGTATAAAAATAATCACGGGTTAGATGCAAATGATCCTGACTTTGTAACCCCGTTTATCACTTTTCCGGTCTTTGCCGTATTACCTAAATTTTATTTATTTGGTATCGTGGATGAGGGATATGGGATGTGGGTTACCCGGTTTTTGACCGGAGGTAAAAGGAGCAGTACGGCTATATCGCCGGTTGGATTTTTATATATGTCCGGAGGTGTAATATTTGTTTTATTCATTTTCGCATTGTTAGGAATACTCATGAAGGCAGCCGGATATTTATTATTGAATGTACATAGTGTTATGGGGTTTGTAATATTCCTGGTGATCATGAGTTATTTGGTGATGTTTGATACCGTTGTTTATGGAACATTTATCAACCTGATCAGGTTTGGCATTCTGCTGCCTCCGGTACTTTGGTTTTTTCTTCGAAAATAGCTGATGAATATTTGTATCGTATATAGAGATCCTTCAAAGGGAGGCACAAGTATCGAGGAAATATTCAGGGGTCTTTTTGAAATACTGAAACTCAAAACCACAGCTTCTCAATATGTCTTTCAGGCGCAGATGACATTGTGGAGGAATGTCATCTTATTAAGGAAACAGGACGCATCATTGTATCATATCACAGGCGGAGTATACTTTCTGGCATATTTTCTTTGGGATCGAAATGTAGTATTGACCATACATGATATTGGGCGATATAAGGAATTGCAGGGATTAAAAAAAGTGATCTATCGGGAAATATTATTAAGAGGCCCAATGTTGATAGCTCATCGTATTACGGCAGTATCACAATACACAAAAGATGACCTAATAAAAGTTTTTGGACATCATATCGCTGCTAAAATAAGGGTGATATATAATCCGGTACCTGTAGAATTTGTCAGAAATAGAAAAACCTTTAACTACAAGGAGCCAAGAATATTACATGTAGGTACCAGCAAAAATAAAAATCTGTCCTCAACCATAAAGGCGCTTAAAAATATTAAATGCAACTTCGTGATTATCGGCAGGTTATCCGTAGAAGATATTAAATTACTGGAAGATTTCAATATAAAGTATGATAACTATTTCGATTTACCTTATGCTGGAGTATATGAGCAATATTGTCTATCGGATATTGTTGTTTTTGTCAGTGGCCACGAAGGATTTGGAATGCCTGTTTTGGAAGCTCAAGCCATAGGAAGACCTGTTATTGCCTCAAGGATAACTTCAATTCCGGAAGTTGGCGGGACGGGTGTTCATTATATAAATGATCCGTTTGATGCAATTGAAATCGCAAGTGGCATTTATAAGATTTTGAATGAAGAGACCTACAGAAATGAACTGATTGACCGTGGATTTGAAAACGCAAAACGATTCGATGCAGAAAAAATTTCACTCGAATATCTTACGCTTTACAATGAAAACTGATTGATGAATATTAAAGCGTTGTTTTTATGTACTGAATTAGCCGGATATTTTGTTAATTGTATTGAGAAGGTAAAGGCCAAATTAACGGGTGAAGTCCGCGTTTATCACAAGGCCGGACATCCGGATGCGCCTTATTATTTTGAAAGTGTAAATATTCCTCTCTACAATAAATCGGACCTGTCTTTTGAGCAATTCAAACAATCTGTTATTCAATTCAATCCTGACATTATTTATGTGGCGGGATGGGTGGAGAAAGATTATTTAAGAATGGCCCGGTATTTTGTAAAAAGAAAACGAGTTGTTATTTGTGGTTTGGATAACCCATGGTCAGGCAGTGCTTCTCAATGGTTACTAAGCATATTGTCGCCTTTTGTTCTTAAACCGTGTTTTACACATATATGGGTGGCGGGCCGCACTCAGTTTCAGTATGCACGACATTTACAATTCCCAACCAGGAGGATTTTATATGGGCTTTATTGTGCCGACACCAATACATTTAAAAATACATATCGGGAAAAATATGAGAAAGAATTGCTTTTTGTCGGGCGATTTGAAAAATCAAAAGGGATAGAGGAGCTTTATGAGGCATTTCATTCTTTGACCCGGGAAGAGAAAAATGGTTGGAAGCTACATCTTATCGGAAATGGCAATTTAAAGGATGTTATAAAGCCATCTCCGGATATTATTGTCGAATCTTTTATGCAACCTGATGCATTGGCAGGTAAGACACGTAATGTCGGAGCATTTATACTCCCCAGCAGGCATGAACATTGGGGCGTTGTTGTCCAGGAATTTGCTGCCGCAGGATTGCCCCTGGTATTATCAGATAATGTAAATGCCGGAGAGGAATATTTAATACCCAATTACAATGGATTTATATTCAGATCTTCCGATTTAGACAGTCTGCGAGCTGTCCTGGTTCGTTTATTCTCCTTAGATGACCAAAGTATAAGGAAAATGGGAGAGAGGTCGCACCAACTTGCCATAAGACATACACCGGAATTGTGGGCTGCTGTATTTCTTTCTCCGCTGAAAATGGAGGTGTTTCCAGGAATCTTAATCGATGAAGTATGATTAAAAATTTATATCAGCTTTTAAGTGTTATATTTTTTATCCCGTGTATTTTCTGCATTTCATGTTCCAGCAGTTCCAATGCCGGAAGCAGGGATCCACTTCGATCTGTCAGCGATAAGATTGAAGAAATAACCGGCCCCGTATTATTTGATACAGAAAAAATATTTGATAAAGAGGTTATTTTATATCCTGGGGCATTTATTAAAACCACGTCAAAGGGTAAGGTAATATTTACAAAACCCATTACCATTTTAGGACCATACCAGGTTTTTGATCAGGAAATTAACATTGAGTTTAAAACAGGTACAATAAGTGTGTTGAATCCGGTTTGGTTCGGGTCAACAGGATATGACACCTCGGACGATACAAGATCAGTGAGAAAGGTTTTTGAATTGGCATCTCAAATTCCAAATGCTATCCGGGTTGAAATACCGATAGGGAAGTATTTTATTTCACAGCAGATCATTATAGAATCGGGTTCAGCAGAAAAATACCCTGTTTATATTGCTGGTTTTTCAAATAGTAATGACGGGATATCAGGATCTTCATTTGTTTGGGATGGGGATAGGAACAAGTCAATGTTTTTGGTTCGAAATTTGAGTAATTCCATTTTTGAAAACCTTGATTTTAATGCGACAACGGGAAAATATCCAAAATGTAATTTAGAGATAAGGCCATATGTAAATCAATTGAAAATATCCAATTGTTCTTTTGGCGGGTGTGAAGGGATAGGGTCAGCCAATATTAATCTAAATGAAGGCAATAATCTTCAGGTTTCTGAACTGTTTTTTGATAACTGTATATTCAGAGGGGTTAAGACAAAATCCGAATTTACTCCGCATGCGGTTATAGGCGGGTGGGCCAATACAAAGGACTTCCACTTTTCGCATTGTTCAATAGGCCCTTACTCAGAAGAAGCATTGAAATTTAAAGCAACCGACATCCTTGTTGTCGAGGGTTGTACATTTTTCCAGAATGATGTGGACATAAGCTGTGAAACCTGTAAATCATATATTGTGAGTAATTATAGTGAGGGGTCAAAAGCTTTATTTAGTGCAACTGCATCATCTAATTTTAATGCCACTACTTTAATTAATAATCAATTTACCGGAACACCTGAAGACGGTTTTGTCATACGTGATGGCTCAGGGACCCTGATACTGATAAATAATAATTTCGGATCAGGTAATTATGAAAATGATCTTAATCGCATACGTTGGGAAGAAAATGAATATAGTACCATTTATTCTGTAGGCAATGTCTATAAGAATAGTAACAGTACAATGCCGGCGTTCTACAATAGAAGCAACCAGCCCTTCGACTATAAATTCTTTGAATCCATTGGAGACCTCGGAGGGGTTTTGGGAGAAGGCAGAAAGAAATTACCAAGAAATACACAACATTGAGTTCAGACAAAAGGCCTGGCTGGGTTGACACTATCATAATGAAATAATATATAGTGTCTAATCCTTTAGTTTCCATAATCCTTCCTATATATCAATCTAATATAAAGTACCTTAAAGAGGCTATAGATTCAGTGTACGAACAAAAGTATTCACCTATAGAGCTAATCATATCGTCTGACGATCAAGAAATGTCTTCAGATGTAATATCAGTGTTATCAATATATGATCAAAAACTGAATCTGAGGTGCTTAGAAAATAATGAAGAGAAAGGCATATTTGGTAATTTAAATAATGCTCTAAAAGTTACCCGTGGGGAATTTATTCAGATTTTAAGCCAGGATGATATTTTTTATAATGATTTTATAGCAGATCAGGTTAAAGGATTTGGAATAGACGATGAAATAGGAATGGTTTTTTCGGCGTATTTGGATATTAATGAACAGGGCAAATTAAAAAAACGAGGAATAACTCATTCATTCCAGCCGGGAAAGGATGTTTTAATCTCTGTGGATGAAGCACCGGAATATTTTTTAAAATACGGATGTTTACCGGGAAATATTTCACCTGTGATGATTAAAAAAAAGGTCTTAATGAATGTTGGATATTTTAATCCCGGGTTGAAATATGCAGGCGATTTTGAATTTTGGGTTCGAATAAGCTCAAAATATAAGATGTATTACAGGGATAAAATCGGTTTGCTTATTCGGAATCACCCTGCAAGAGCGAGTCATTTTATTTCTAACCATCAATTACTGAAAGATTTAGTCACAGTGTATAGCAGGATACTTGAGCGAATACCGGAAAACAAAAGGAGGAAAGCACGTATTCAAATAAATAAAATCACAGGTGCATCCTTTGTCCATCATACGATCAAAAATATACTGATGCTTGAGTGGCCTGTTTCAAGTTTATGGACGCGATATAAGGACCTGCAGCAGAAACCTTTTAATGCAATTGCATCAACTTACTTTTACATTAGTTCTTTTCCTGCACGCATCATTAGACGCCTCAGATCCCTGTCGGGAGAAGATATAATTTAAATGGATTTATTGATTTCCCTGAATAAATGATAGACAGGTTTTGAAAATATTATTCATCATTCCTTCTTATAAACCTGCATACACCTATGGCGGACCAATACGATCAGTTTCTTCTCTTGCTGAATCTCTGGTTCAGGCAGGTCATGAAGTTATGGTTTATACCACAGTGGCCAACGGACTGGATGATTTAAAAGTTGAGCAAGGAATTACATATTTGATAGAGGGAGTCAGTGTGAGGTATTTTAATCGATGGACAAAAGGCCATTCAAATTTTAGCCCTTCACTTCTTAAAGCTTTTCAAAAAGACATATTGTATTTTGATGTTGTGCATATCCATTCCTGGTGGAACCTGGTGACCGTACCTGCGATGTTTATTTGTCGCTTAAAAGGTATTACGCCCATCTTATCTCCAAGAGGAAGTGTTTCTGGATATACCTTTACTCACCGCCGGAATAAACCCAAGCGCCTGTTTCACTTTTTATCCGGGAAAAAACTGTTGGAACAAGCTATCATTCATAGCACTTCTGTAAAAGAAGACTTGGATATAGCACAATTTATTCATAACAAAAAAAGATATGTCATCCCTAACCTTCTTGACCTGCCTGATAAAGTATATGGCGTACATGAGGAATCACCTTATCTCAAGATGATTTTTTTGGGACGCATTGATCCGGCAAAAAATCTTGAATTATTATTCAAAGTTCTGACAAATGATTTTCCATTGCCATTTCAATTAAATATAATAGGAGAGGGTCATGTTGAATACGCAAAAAAATTAAAATCATTTACTTCCGATCATAAAGAGATAAAATGGCTGGGAGGTATTGACGGTATTGAAAAATATAAATTATTAGCTGAATCAGATATCCTTGTTCTTCCTTCACATACAGAGAACTATGGCAATGTTGTTTTAGAATCATTAAGCCAGGGCACACCGGTTCTCGTTTCAAAAAATGTGGGGAGTAAGCAATATATTCTCGAGCATCGTTTAGGTTGGGAAGTGGATGGAAATGAAAAGGAATGGCGTAATAAAATTGAGGAGATTTGGGAAAATAAAACTGAACGGGATGAAATCCGCCTCAGGGCACCAGGTTGTATTTCAAATGATTTTAAAAAAGAGAACCTGGTCAAATCTTATATCAGGATGTATGAAGAAAATAGAAGGAGAGTACGTATTTCATGAACCAACAGGAGTATATACCGGACCTTACAGTTGTCATTCTGGCCTACAATGAAGAAATACATTTAAGAAGGGCAATAGAGAGCGCATGGCAAATAGCTAGTCAAGTGATTATTGTTGACTCTTATTCTGCTGATGCCACTGTGAGCATAGCCAATGAAATGAAAGCATCGGTCATTCAAAACCCATTTGTCAACCAGGCCCAACAATTCCAATGGGCAATGGAAACGGCCCGGATAAAAACTGGGTGGACAATGAGAATGGATGCCGATGAATATCTCACTCCCGAACTTGTACAGGAAATTAAAAATAAACTAAACTCACTTGGAAATGATATTTCAGGAGTTGTATTAAAAAGACAACTTCATTTTATGGGTCAATGGATACGCCATGGGGGAAATTATCCAATT
>JAAEAZ010210883.1_pt1 | contig 10415 bp, 5 predicted proteins | sample 7277811 | NCBI WGS metagenome assembly JAAEAZ01 (sample SAMN13876997, study PRJNA601929) | soil metagenome | isolation source: soil | host: Panicum virgatum | place: USA: Fermi National Accelerator Laboratory | collected 2010-11-19 | reverse complement strand
GTCGTTATCTGAGGAGAGGCAAGTTTTGTAGGTGCGGCTTCAACAGGTCTGTTATGTTTCTGCTCCGGAGTCGCCTTACTGCCACCTGCTTCGCTGCCCGACATTTTGGAGCCTGCTTCCATATCCTGGGGCTTGAGCTCTTTTGGCTCTTCTTTAACTACGAATTTCTCAGGCTTGACATATTGATTGAAAGGATAATCAAACTGGATCACGAGGGCTTCCTTGGTAGGTTCAGTCGGAGTTTGCATCGAAAGAAATGGAAGGAAAAAGACGAGCAATAACAGTGCATGTAACGTGACTGAAAAGGCTCTACCCCAGTTACGGGACTTACTGAATATCTTAGGTTGACGCTTTCTGGCCATAGGATCTATAACATCATTAACGCTCCAAAAATGCGACTATTGTCGACTTGATTCGCCCTTTCAGACTCTCTTAACATAAAAAAAGCCATCCCGGGAAGGATGGCTTTGTCATTATAACCAAATAGTATGCAAAGAATTTTCGTTATGTGGTCATACCCAGTTTTTGATACATCTTATTGAATTACAAATTTCTGCATCCTGCCTTCCAGCTTGATGAAGTATATACCTTGTGTCAAGCCATTGATTTCTGCATGATCTGTATTGAAACCATGACCCACTAAGCGGCCCTGGATATCAAAGATCCCATAGGAAATCGTCTCATGTCCGAAATACAAACTACCACCGGATACCGGGTTAGGATAAACAGGTGATACCTGGGCTTGTTCGATTTCATTGGATGCACTGATCAGGTTTACTAAAACCGGATTGTCTTCGAAATTCGCGCCGCTGCATGCAGGAGAGGCAACGATTGGCCTGAAATTAGGAGCAATAGATGCAGAACCTGCAGCAACCGGATTGATCAATAATGTTCCGGGTGTAAATGGAACCGGGTTGATGTTATTGGCCAGAGCTCCTGTTTGTCTTGCCCATCCGTCAATCGCTGCAAGTTTTGCAGCAGATCCAGTTGCGCGTGTTACTTCAACCAAACCATTTGCAGTCGTATCTGATGCGTTATTGAATGCAGCAGCAGTATTGACAATGATGTTGTTTGCAAAAGAGATTTGTTTTTTCTGTACATCCACCGGAGTACTTGGAGTGACCAACGATAATGCTGGAGGGAAGTTCGTATTATGAACACAGCTATCACCATCGATCATAACGAAATTCCTGTATCCCATCATAATGCTGTTGACAATGCGAAGACTTGAATTTCTCCTGATGCGTGCACCACGACGGAATGCAGCTTTTGTCGTGGAATTCATATCAGAATATTTCGATCCCAACGGAACCGGACCAATCATTGTAAAATTGGAGAAAACGCCACTAGTATATGGTTTCACATTTGCTGTTCCTGTAGCTTCATTATCACTTTCGAATCCTTCTGAAGTAGATCCACCGGAAGGCAAGCTATAAGTAAGATCATAGTAAGCTGAATCCTTGACTCCAATTCCAAATTGGCTTACTCCTGAATAACCATTGTCTGTATCAAAATCATCGTCAGTTCCTTTCCAGGCGATCAAGTGTTTCGTCATAACCGTTCCACCAAACCATTCGAAGGAATCATCACCTGAATACGAAACCTGAACATGATCAATATGCGTACCTGCACCAACTGCACCCATTGTCAAGCCATTAATTTCTTTATTGACTTCGAATGCAACACCGGCAAATTCTATGCGCAGATAATCTATAGAACCGGAATTGTCATTGACGTCTGTACCGCCGAACCGGGCTAAGGTATTATCAAAGGTGACATTGTTAAATCCTTCCATCTGGACATTATTATTGTCTGTTCCATTTAAAAGGTTATGTGTAGACCTTCCGGCTAATAATAAGCCTCCCCAGTCTCCCCGGTTATGATGTCCGGCAGCTTTATATGAAGTCATGACCACAGGATCGTCAAATGTGCCGTTAACTTCAATCTGACCTCCTCGTTCTACAACAATAGCTCCATAGTTTTTGGGAGTGGTGCTTAAATCCGCTAAGCCCCGAATAACGGTTCCCGCAGGGATTATCAATTTAGCTCCATCTCTGACCACGACCAGGCCTTTCAGTAAATAGACTTGAGATGCATCAAGAGTCAGCGTATTTGTAATATTTTTTTCACCCGGAACAGGTAATGTTGAAATCATGCCATTCAATGTTACAGTATCAGAAGGACCCGGATATATATGATTGTTTGGATCAAAATCTGTCCAATAATTAGACCAGTCTAATGCGGGATCAGGAGACAAAGCTCCGACATAAGAAGTATGCTCTAAGGTGAAATTCGCTAATGTAGGATTACTTGTAAAATTGGCACCTGACACAGCCGGTGAAATACCCACAGGTCTGAAAATAGGTGATTTAGAAGCAGATACTGGATTGATCAGTACTGAGCTTGGAGTAAAAGGTACTGGGTTAATGTTGTTAGCCAACGGGCCTGATTCTCTTGCCCAATCATTTATGGCAGCAAGCTTCGCAGCAGAACCGGCAGCACGTGTTACTTCAACCAAGCCATTAGCAGTGGTATCTGAAGCGTTTGTAAAAGCAGCATCTGTACTGCAAATAAGATTATTTGTATAGAAAATTTGTTTTTTCGTTTCATCCACAGGTGTGCTTGGTGTCACCAGGGATAAAGCATCCGGATAATTCGTGTTACGAACACAACTGTCTCCATCGATCATCAGGAAATTTCGGTATCCCATGAAAATACTATTGGCAATGCGCTCACTTGAATTTCTCCTGATGCGCGCGCCTCTGCGGAAAGCAGCTTTTGTCACCGAGTTCATATTGGAATATTTAGATCCAACTGGAACCGGACCAACCATAGTGTAATTGGAGAAAACGGCACTTGTATAAGGAGAAACATTTGCTGTACCTGTTGCTTCATTATCACTTTCAAAACCTTCTGATGTAGAACCTCCTGAAGGCAGACTGTAAGTAAGGTCGTAATAAGCTGAATCCTTCACACCAATGCCAAATTGGCTAACACCTCTGTAACCGTTGTCTGTATCAAAATCATCATCTGTTCCCTGCCATGCAATAAGGTATTTTGAATTGACTGTTCCACCAAACCACTCGTATGAGTCATCACCTGAGAAGGAAACCTGCACGTGATTGATGACTGTTCCTGCGCCAACTGCTCCCATGGTTAATCCATTGATTTCTTTGTTCACTTCGAAAGCAACACCGGCAAATTCTATTCGCAGGTACGTAATTGAACCTGAATTGTCATTGACGTCTGTTCCACCAAATCTTGCAAGCGTATTATCAAAAGTGACATTGTTGAAACCTTCCATCTGGACATTGTTATTGTCTGTGCCATTGAGAAGATTGTGCGTAGATTTTCCGGCGATTAACAGTCCGCCCCAATCTCCACGATTTCGTGAACCAACTGCTTTAGCAGAGGTGAATATGACGGGTTTACTTACAGTACCCTGGACATCAATTTTACCACCGCGTTCAACTACGATTGCACCATAGTTTTTCGGTGTAGAACTTAAATCCGCTGTACCACGAATAATTGTGCCGGCGGGGATCACTAACCTGGCACCACTTCTCACCACGATGAGTCCCGATAAAGCATAAACTTTTGCTGCGTCAAGTGTGAGTGTAGTCGTGATGTTTTTTTCTCCCGGCACCGGCAATCCGGTATCCATACCATTTAAAGTCTGTGTATCGGTCACATCAGGGTATGCTGTATTTTTTGGATCAAAGTTGGTCCATCCTGAAGTCCAGTCCTCCGCTGGATCACAAGACAAGGCTCCAACATAAGCCGTCTCTACAAGCTGGAAGTCAGATTGAGCTGACAAAGTTTGCTTTGCAAACGCAAATAAAAAAGTCAGGGGGATAAGTAAATATTTTCTCATTGTAAAGGATTTTAGTTTTTAGTAATGGGTTTATTCATTATTTATTCAGCGTTCATTGAGATCATTATTTCAAAATTTCATTACTGGAGATGCCTCCGGCTCTTGATACTCACATTAACCTTAAAAAGTGTAGCTAAAACTCAGGGTAGAGGTAAACCCATTGGTGAAATTGTACATCAGCCTGTCCTGGTGTGGTGCGGAGACTTTGGTATATTTTCCATCCTGGTCCGCATCCTGGTAAAATACCTGGTCATTGTGTAATAAGTCTCCAAGTGTAAACTTGATGTTGATATTTTTGATCGTTTTTCCGACCTGCATATCAATGACAGTACGTGGTGCTTCGTAAATATCTTGTCGGGTATCTCCATATTTCGGATCAACGCCTACAAAAGCAATTCGCCGGCCGACTCTGTTGAAAGCAATATTCCAGGACCAGCCATTCTCCTGGTTTTCATATTGCAAACGTGCATTGAAAATATAAGGTGACTGACCCTGCAAAGGCCTGTCTTGTTTTGCCTGCGAACCCGGATTAAATTCGAGTTCCGATTTAATAAAAGAGACATTAGCATATACAGCCATATCCTGGAACATGCCTAGCAGATTGATGAAATCCAATTTCTTTTTCAATTCAAATTCCAATCCATAGATCTTAGCTGCCTTTTCATTTTGAAATGTGAATGTGGTAAATGGCTGAGTGACATCCAGGCTTAATTCAATCGGATGATCAATGTATTTGTAAAAACCTCCGATGGAAACCAATTCTCCGCCTTTCGGATAGAGCTCATAGCGAACATCAAAATTTTTAAGCTCAGCAATTTTCAAATCTGTGTTTCCTTTCAACTCTGCATTTTTCTCAAACACAAAGAAAGAGAATGGAGCAAGCTCACGGAATTCAGGGCGGTTGACTGAAGAAAAATAACTGGCCCGAAGATTTGTCTTCGTGGATAATGAATATGTCAGATTTACTGAAGGAAGCCATGTCATCTGTTGAATATCTGCCACTGAAGTATTCAATTTCTGATTATTGACCTTCAAATCAATATCCTCGAAACGTATTCCATATAAAACTCTTATGCGGCTGGAAAAATTCTGATCAGCCGAAGCATAAAAAGCATTCAAGATTGATTTCCCTTCATAAAATGAAATATCATCTGCTGACTTTTCAATCAGGAATAATTTTGTGGGATCAATATTATCCTGTCCAAGGTCGATCGCCGGATCTAATGTAAGTTCACCACCAGGCGCCCCACCATAAACAAAACTCCTGGAGGCAAATTCCCTGCTGCGGTTTTGATAGAAATAACCGGCTTTAAGTTCTGTTCTGATGTGAGTGGATTTTAATTTTTTACTCAACTCGAATGTGCCGGCATAAATATTTTCATCCAGTTTTGAAAAAAAACGACCTGTACTGCTATTGAAGAAATCTCCTAAAGCAAGTTGATAATTATCAAAATCAGGAGTTTTCGTGTAGCTCGCAATTCGATAATCGGGAATTTCACGATGAACATTAGAATAATTCACTGAAGCATTGATCGCAAGTACGCTATCTCCCACCAATTGCTTCAATGATACAATACCGTTGTAGAGGCGATTGTAATTATAAAGGTTTGCTGTGTTTTGAACAGTCAGCGCATCACTATAATTTCCTGTACCGGATCTTGCAATGTAGTTGAAGTCAGAATTAACATTTAATAAATTCCGGAAATTGACTTGTGTTTTCCTTCCGATATAATTAATATTGAAAATTCCGCTGGTATTAACATTGCGAAGAGATAACCTGTCATTAAATCCGGAAACCTGTCCCGAACCATCGAAGGTATTTATAGATCCGTCTGATATCCGGCGTGTACTGGAATAATTCAACGCCATGATAACTCCCAGTTTACTGGAATTACTTAATCGGATAGGAAATCCAATGGAGTATGATAATCGGGGGTTAGGAACGGCACTAATGATATTACTTGACCAATCATGATTGAAATCTTTTGAAATTTCACCTAACCGCTGCTTATCGGCCTCTGTAGGATATGAATTTGAAATTTTCAATGCACCCTCCGGGAATTCAGGAATCGCACGTTCATTGCTCAAGACATTTACTTCTTCGCCCGGATACGTTTTGAATTGTTTGAAATCATTGAACGTAGTCAGTGAGTGATATTGAACTCCGAAAGAAACATTCTGCACTAATTTATCCGGAACTGATTTGGTGCTGATGGTAATAATGCCTCCACCGAAATCACCTATCAGATCAGGAGAACCAACTTTAATAATCGAAAGGTTATCGATCAGATTGGCCGGAACGAAATCGAAAGCAAATGCTTTACGGTCAGATTCTGTTGAAGATAATAATGCGCCATCGAGATAACCTGCATTATAGCGGTCATTCATTCCACGGATAATGACAAATTTTCCTTCCTGTATCGAAGCACCTGTAACGCGCTTGAGAATATCTCCAACTGTGCGGTCAGGCGTTCTGCGAATTTCTGAACTGGTGATGCCACTTGCGATATAAGGTGATTTCTTTACTTCAATGTACATGACCACTTCACTTGATTTTTCAGCAGTAGCAGTCACGACTACTTCTTTCAACGCCGTCTCCTTACTTTCATCCATGGCAAATTCCACAGTGGCTACAGCACCGGCTTTAGCCTCTACCTTAACTGTTCCGGGGTCATAACCGACATAACGTATATCGAGTGTATAACTTCCAGGCACAACGGTAAACTTAAAATTGCCTTCAATGTCAGTGATGGTTCCTGTCGTTGTGCCTTCTATTTGAACAGTGGCACCAATCAATGTTTCGCCGCTGGTTTTATCGATGATCTTACCAGAGATGATGGCATTCTTTTGTGCCACCATGAATGAGGAAATGATGGAAAGAAAGAATACAAGAATTAGTTTTGACCCTTTATTTTGTAAATTGAATAATCTATTTTTCATTTAGTTCTTTATCTGTCTATTTAATTGCAATCCATTTCGGATGGTTAAATGAAATGGGCTGATGTGAATGGTTGTCTCCTGAAATGGACTGCAATTTTTTTTGTCGATGCAAAATTACCTCCATGGCTAGCCGGCAATTGCATTTTACTACTCAAAAGATTGTTAATTCGTATGGTCGTTATACCCCTATTTTTTACCGAGAGTTTACAAGGAAATGGGGTATTTCGTGAACTGGATTTTATTGGCGAGCTTTATTTTTACATGGGATTTACAATGAGTATAAATAGCGCGATTTGGCATAATCCCCTTAAGAAGAACCTTATCGAATAAAAGCCATTACCTGATGGAATTTTCTAATATTTGTCCATGGATAACCTGCAAACTCTCGTTGAATCTCCTCTTTCAGCCCTAACTATGGATATTATGGAAAACAAAATCAAAGTTCTCATCGTCGATGATGAGCCCGATATCCTTGAATTCCTGCATTACAATCTTTCCCGAAGTGGATTTGAAACCGTACAGGCTTCAAATGGCAAAGACGCTATTAAGCTTGCCGACAAAGAAGTACCTGATCTGATCCTGCTCGATATCATGATGCCCGGGATGGATGGTGTTGAGACTTGTTATGAACTACGGAAGAATGAGAAACTGAAAGATACATTGATTGCTTTTCTGACTGCACGAAGTGAAGAGTTCAGTGAAATCGCTGGACTTGAAGCAGGTGCTGATGATTATATTCAGAAACCGATTCGTCCTCGCTTGTTGTTGTCGCGCATCAAAGCATTAATGCGAAGAAAAGAATCTTCACGCCCTGCTTTGTCGGCTAATCAACTGGATTTTGGTGCTTTAAAAATTGATCCGCAAAGTTACCAGGTGACCATTGATGGTGAGATCGTGCCTTTAGCCAAAAAAGAATTTGAAGTCATCATGTTACTCGCTTCAAAACCCGGTAAAGTTTTTACGCGCGAAGAAATGTTCCAGAAAGTATGGGGCTACACTGTTCCTATCGCCAGCCGCACCATTGATGTGCACATTTCCAAACTCCGTGAAAAAGTTGGTGAACGATTTATCAAAACATTGAAGGGTGTTGGATATAAACTTGAAATTGAAGAAGCCTGAGTCAATACACAATAGGCAATTAGCAATTGGCAATAAAAAATTTAAGGCTTTATAAACTTCACTTTTGTTCGTTCCAAGGAATATTCCATTTTGACCTGGTATGATTTCAGGTCTTTCACATTCAACTTCTGATGGAAGTGCCCATTTCACATATTTTTTATCAAAATATGAGGCGCATCAATTTCACAATGTGATCTTTACACATTAGTATCTTCATCCAATTGAAAAGTGATCCTTTTCTTCCTCCGGATTAAGTTTCCTTAAGTAAAATCTTAATCATAAATTGAAACCCTGAACCTGCCGGGTCAGGGATCTTTCAATTCATCAATTCAATTAAACTTATACCATCATATGGGTGTCGACACGAAAAACCTAAGGAATGTTGTTTTGCTCGGCCATAGCGGCTCCGGAAAAACACTGTTTGCAGAAACCATGTTGTTTGAATCCGGAGCCATAACACGAAGAGGTACCATCGAAGGACAGAACACCGCATCAGATTACACCAAAATTGAACAGGAACGTGGCAATTCGTTATTCAGTTCGCTCATGCATGTTCAATGGCGTGACAATAAAATCAACATCATTGATACTCCCGGTTACGATGACTTTGTAGGTGAAGTCATTTCTTCATTGAAGGTGGCAGATACTGCCATCATGATCGTCAATGCTACAGGTGGTGTTGAAGTGGGAACCGAATTGTTGTGGGAATATGTGGAATCATCAAAAACACCATGTTTGTTTGTCATCAATCAACTCGATCACGAGAAAGCTAATTATGACTCGAGCCTCGAGCAACTAAAGAGCTCGTTTGGTCCAAAGGTCATACCCTTCCAATATCCGCTTAACCCGGGCACAGGATTTAATACGATCGTTGATGCTCTCCGCATGATCATGTATGTATTCCCTAAAGATGGAGGCAAACCAGAGAAAAAACAAATCCCGGAAAGTGAAGTCGGCAGAGCACAACAGATGCACCAGGTGCTGGTGGAAGCCGCTGCAGAAAATGATGAGAGCCTGATGGAAAAATTTTTCGATGCAGGAAGTCTCAACGAACATGAACTTGCCAGGGGCCTCACTATCGCTGTAGCCAATCAACAGATCTTTCCTGTTTTCTGCGCATCAGGTAAACTCAATATGGGCAGTGGTCGGATCATGGGATTTCTCAATGATATTGCTCCATCCCCTATTGATCGTCCATTCCCGATGAGTACCACAGGGGAGCCAGTTTCCCCGGATGCATCAGGTCCTACGAGGGTATTTATTTATAAAACCATTTCTGAAGCCCAGGTAGGTAATGTATCCTATTTCAAAGTGTATTCAGGAACATTAAAGACTGGTGATGACCTGGTCAACATGGCCAACAGCAATCATGAGCGCATCAACCAGATCTATGTTTCAAATGGTAAAAATCGCGAAGCCGTCAGTGAATTGAAAGCAGGTGATCTCGGCGTTACTGTAAAACTTAAAGAAAGTCATACGAATAATACACTGGTGACAAAAGGAGTGAATTCCGGAATCGAGCCTATTAATTTTCCTGAACCACGAATCAGGGTTGCTGTGACGCCACCAAATAAAGCTGATGTAGATAAATTAGCCAAAGCACTTCATGTGACGCACGAAGAAGATCCAACTTTAATTATCGAGCAATCAGCAGAACTCAAACAAACACTTCTTCATGGACAAGGACAACTTCATCTCGACCTGATTAAATACAGGATTGAAAAAGTATATGGGATCACAATGACATTTGATCAGCCAAAGATCCCGTATCGAGAGACGATCACCAAAGTAGCGAATGAAAGTTACCGTCATAAAAAGCAAACCGGTGGTGCCGGTCAATTTGCAGAAGTTCACATTCGCCTCGAGCCTTATCATGAAGGGATGAAAGATCCCGAAGCACTAACAGTCAGAAATCGTGAATTGGAAAAACTACCGTGGGGAGGAACATTAGCTTTTTTTTGGTGCATCGTCGGTGGATCGATTGATTCCAAATTCAGCAATGCCATCAAGAAAGGCGTGATGAATAAAATGATCGAGGGTCCATTGACAGGATCACATTGCAGGGATATCCGGATCAGTATTTATGATGGCAAGATGCACCCTGTGGACTCAAATGATATGGCATTCCAATTGGCAGGAACGATGGCCTTTAAAAATGCATTTCAGCACGCGGGGCCACAATTGCTCGAACCAATTTATGATCTCTCGATTCTGACTGCAGGTGAATTCATGGGTGATGTCATGGGCGACCTGCAGACACGCAGAGCCATTATCATGGGAATGGAACGTGAAGGACATTATCAGAAAATCCTCGCCAGGGTTCCGTTGGCCGAATTGCATGAATATTCTTCTACGTTGCGTTCATTGACCCAGGGCAAAGCAAAATTCTCAATGAAACTGGCGGACTATCAACAGGTACCTTCTGATCTTCAAAATAAATTAGTTGCGGAGTACCAGGCACATGCGCACGATGAACATTAAG
>JAAEAZ010604040.1_pt1 | contig 10453 bp, 6 predicted proteins | sample 7277811 | NCBI WGS metagenome assembly JAAEAZ01 (sample SAMN13876997, study PRJNA601929) | soil metagenome | isolation source: soil | host: Panicum virgatum | place: USA: Fermi National Accelerator Laboratory | collected 2010-11-19 | reverse complement strand
GCTCGGATTCGTCATGCCGAACTTTCTCGTGGACGTGTTCGATCTCGACGCTGGCGATGACATCGACGGTCTGATCGGCCTCAGCTTCCTCAACGAGCTCAACTACGAGGTGCGCTCGAAGGACGGCCGGCTCCGCGCGGAGCGCGCAGCTGCAGAGAGCCGCTGAACGGATCTCCGCGCATTGCCAGCTGGATCGGGCTCGCGCCCGTGTACCCGCATTGCCAGGTGCCGCACCGAGCTCGACCGCCGTCGATCCAGACCGATATCAGCCGCAAGCTCGTGCGACGCCTCGAGTCCATCGGATTCGACGTTGCCTTGACCGGTCGCAAGATTACGTAGCGGTTCTTGGCAGGTAGCCGGTGGAGCCATTTGCGCCTCCGACTCCCGCCATGTCTCGCCCGGATGCGCAAGGTAGCCAGCACCGGCTACGGGGCGCCGTGACGGAGGAGTAGGATGGCGTTGGTGTCGCAGATGATGGAGTCACCAACGATCGCCAGACTGACCGGAGCCGCAAACGGAGGTGTTGCGCCGAGGGCGATTACAACCACGCCGGTCAGGCCTGCGCTTAGGGCGTCGATGCAGCAGGCCCGACCGTTTGTCGAGAAATACAGGAGCTTTGCCCGCTTCCACACGCGGCATGAGTGAGCCTCCGTGTTCGAGGGGTAGTGTCTCGCTGCAGAAAACTTGAACAGGTGCCGGTGACCTCGTCACCCGCGGGCCAGCCCGCCGAGGACCTCGCCGCGCGCAGTTCCGCAGCGCATCCGTGCAGCAGGTGGAGAAACGGCGACCTTCATACAGCCGAGCGATCGTGTTCGGGCAGCGCGAGGACCGTTTGAGCACGGCGGGTCCATCGGCGAGGCAGCCCACGGGAGCGCGTGTGCTCTCGAAGCGTACGCGTCGACCTGTCGTAGCGCTGGTCGTGGTGTGCGCGCGAACCAATGCATCGAGCGGCACATGGGCACAACGGCACAATGGCACAAATGACCTTCGAGCCAGGTTGCAAACTTGCAACCGATGTTGCGCAGCCGCAACCGATCAGGTGCTTGCGCCGCGTGGATCCCGGTGGATGCGCTGGCACCGGGCTTGCTGTCTCGGACACATCCACGAGGGAGCCTGAATGGAGAAGCCTGCCCGCAAGCCGATTCGCTCGACGAGTTGGCCCACGTACGACAAAGGCAACGTGTTCGTCCACGACAGTGACGTGCACGCGGCCGGCAAGGTGCTCGAGCGGAGGCTGTACTTCCGATACGACTACCGCGACACCAAGGATACGGAGGTCGGCAAGTTCGAGGACCGGCTGACGGGCTATTTCGGCACCCGACACGCGCTCGCGGTCTCGAGCGGGACCGCGGCGATCACGCTGGGCCTGATGGCCGCGGGCGTCGAGCGCGGCTCGCGCGTGGCGTGTCCAGGCTTCACGTTCGCCGCGACCCCCAGCGCGATCGTGCTGGCGGGCTGCACGCCGGTGCTCGTCGAGTGCGACGACAACCTGCACCTCGACCTCGACGACCTGCGCCGGAAGCTCACCCCCGACGTCAAGGCGATCGTGGTGGTCCACATGCGCGGGTTCGCCAGCGACGTCGCGGCGGTCGCCGAGCTCGCCCGCCAGGCGAACATCGCCATGATCGAGGATGCGGTGCCCGCGCTGGGCGCGTCGCTGCACGGCCAGAAGCTCGGCACGTTCGGCAGCGCGGGCGCGTTCAGCACGCAATCGGACAAGTCGCTCAATACCGGCGAGGGTGGCTTCCTCGTCTGCAATGACTCGAACCTGTTCGCGCGGGCCGTGATCCTGTCGGGCGCCTACGAGAAGCGGTTTCAGCGGCACTTCCCCGGGCCGCCGCCGGCGATCTGCGATCTGGACTACCCGATCTTCAGCTTCCGGATGGACGAGATCCGCGGCGCGCTGGCAGCCGCCGAGATGGACCGCTTGCCGATCCGACTCGACATCTTGCGGAGCAACTACGATTACATCGCCGGTCGGCTCCCGCTGCATGGCAGCTTCAGCGTTCGCCAGCCGATCGCGCCGGGCGCGTTCCTGGGCGATTCGCTGATCTTCCGGATGCCCGGCGCCGCGATCGGCGACGTGGTGGACGTCGCCGACGCCCTGCGCGCCGAGGGGATCGATGCGCGCGCGCTCGGGGCGCCCGGCGATTCCAACGTTCGCTGCTTCTGGAACTGGCGCTTCCTGTTCAAGGGCAAGCAGCCCGACGAGATCAAGCGGCTGCTCCCCCGGACGGCGCGCTACCTCTCGGAGGCGATCGATATTCCCCTGTCGCCGACGCTCACCCGCGCGGACTGCGACGATCTGATTCACGCGGTCGCCAAGATCATCGTGCGGCCGGAGGCGCCTGCCGGCGCAGCCGCGAGCCGGCGCGTGGCCGCGGTTCGCCCGGAAGGAGCTGCGAGGTGACCGCCGTGCCAGCCGATCCGACGCCGCCCGGCGCCGCGGTCTCGCCCGGCCGGGCCTTTGCGTCCGCGTGCCTGGCGCAGGGCAACCGGGCCGCCATCGAACTGCCCACCACGATCACCGAGTCGTTCCCGGGGTTCAAGGTGCGCCCCCGGCTCGCCTTGCGAAACCTGTTCAAGGTGGTCCCGACCGACCAGCAGCGAGCTCGCTACTGGAAGGAGACGGCGCCGGCGGAGGCGGTCGCCGCGACCGACGTGCGGATTTTGCCCGAGGCCGGCTTCGAGTTCCACGTCGACCAGGTGCCGCTGCGGCCGACCACGGCGTGGGTCCAGGTGCCGCCGGCGCTGCTCGATGATCCCGAGTCGCTGGCGGCGTTCATCGACTACCGGCTCCTGGTGCGGCTCGCGACCGCGGAGAACCAGGCGCTGGCGGTCGGCCGCGGGGGCGATCGGGTTCGCGGCCTCCTGGAGACGCCGGGGGTCCGGCAGCTCGCCGCCCAGGGCAGCGCCGTGGCGTCGCTCGTGGCCGCGTTCGATCAGGTGGAACAGATGGGCGGATCGGCCGACGGCGTGGTGATGAATCCGGGCGACTACTTCAGGTACTTCATCGGCCGGGATGGGTTGCTCGCCGAGATCGCCCAGCTGGGAATCCGCATCGTCCGGACCCGGATGGTGGCGGCCGGCACCGCCGTCGTGGGCGACTTCGCGGCGGGGGCGACCCTGTTCGACGAGCGGCGCTCCACGATCCGGTTCGCGGACCCGCCGCACGGCACGTTCCGCGGCGATGGCCTGGCGGTGTGCGGCGAGATCCACGAGGCGCTGGCGATCCACCTGCCCACCCACTTCTTCATCGCTGCGCTGGGCCAGGGCTAGGACACCGCGCCATGCGAGACGGCGAAGTCACCGTACTGTGCATCACCGGCTGGTGCCGGAGCGGCAGCACGATCATCGGCAATATTCTCAACGAGGTCGATGGCTGGTTTCATGCCGGCGAGCTGCACTATCTGTGGAAGAATGCCTATGGTCACGGATCGAATACGCGGTGCGGCTGCGGCCTCGACCTGGCGCGCTGTGCGATCTGGTCGCGGGTGCTCGCGGCCGAGGCGCCCGGGGGCCAGGCGAGCGAGGCGCATGCCCGCGAGGTGATGCGGCGCCAGGCAGCACACGTTCGCACCCGCCATACCTGGCAGGTCTTGACCGGCACGTCGGCCGGCCTGCGCGAGCATGCCGCGACGATGGCCCGCACGTACCGCGCCATCGCCGAGCTGACCGGCAGCAGGGTGATCGTCGACAGCACCAAGATCCCGGGTGAGGCCGCGCTGCTGCCCCGGGTGGCAGGCATCCGTCCACGCTACCTGCACCTGGTGCGCGATCCGCGGGCGGTCGCTCACTCGTGGATGACCGCCAAGGACTACGCGCCACGGATGTCGGCAGTTCGCAGCACCGCCTACTGGATGGGATTCAACCTGGCGTCGCATGCGATCGCGCGCCGCCATCGCGACGACTCGCTGTTCATGCACTACGAGGACTTCATCGCCGAGCCGGCCGGGGCCATCGATTCGCTGCTCCGGTTCTGCGGCGCGGGCACCGGCACCGGCCTGGGCGCCAACCCGGTGCACGGCCGCACGGTCGAGCTAGGTCCCAACCACACGGTGACCGGCAATCCCGACCGGTTCCGCCACGGCGCCACGGAGATCCGCGAGGTCGACCTCGCCTGGAAGCGCGAGCTCCCGGTCGGCTCGCAGGCCGTCACGCTGGCGATGGCGTGGCCGCTGCTCGCGCCGTACCGCTGGCAGCGCCGGCGCAGCCACCGGAGCCTGCCGTGAACCTCGGGCTCACCGACAAGGTGGCGATGATCGCCGGCGGCTCGAGCGGGCTGGGCCTCGCGATCGCGCAGGAGCTGGTGCGCGAAGGCGCGCGCGTGGCGATCTGCGCACGCGATCCCCACAAGCTCGCCCGCGCCCAGCGCATCCTCGGCGAGCTGGGCGGCCGGCAAGCGCACGCCACCTGCCTCGATCTGACCGAGGACGGCGCGAGCCAGCGCTGGGTCGACGAGGTCGCCGGCGAGCTGGGGGGCCCGGGCATCCTGGTCGCCAGCGGAGGAGGTCCGCGCTCGGGACCCGCGACGTCGTTCGGCATCACGGCCTATCGCGAGGCGGCGGATGGCGTGCTGTTCCCCGCCATCGGTCTGGCGCTCGCCGTGCTGCCTCACATGACGGCGGCACGCTGGGGGCGCCTCCTGTTCATCACCTCGGAGACGGTGACCCGACCGGTGTCGTGGTTCGCGCTGTCGTCGGTGGCCAGGGCGGGCCTGGTCGCGTTCGCGAGCGTCCTGGTCCAGGAGCTGGGCGCGAGCGGCGTGACCGTCAACGTGCTGGCTCCGGGATATCACCGCACGCCACCGGTTTTGCGCGCCGCCGAGGCGTGGGCGGCCGGTGCGGCCGGCGCGGCCGGCGACGCCGTCGAAGCCGAGCTGCACAGGATGGCGAGCCATATCCCGCTGGGCCGGGTCGGGCGCCCCGAGGAGCTCGCCGCGGCCGCGGCGTTCCTGGCCAGCGAGCGCGCGTCGTACATCACCGGCACGGTCCAGCTGGTCGACGGCGGTGCCAGCGCGATCGGCCCGGGCTCCTCGGCGATCGCCAACCAACGTTCATTTCACGACCGAATCGATACGACAAGGAGATAACGCGATGATCGGAACGATTAGACAGACGTTGATGAAAGACGGTCGCAGATCCGACCTGGTCAATCATCGCTTCTTTTCCACGATCCGCAGCAGCCGCGACCTCGACAGGCCGCAGGTGGTGCGGTTCCTCGGGCAGTGGTGGCATCCTCTGCATTACTTCCCGACCTTTCTGTCCCGGCTGATCTCCAATCTTCGCGATCTGGAGATGAAGACCGCGGTGTCGAAGATCCTGTGGGAGGAGCTGGGCGAGGGCCGCCCCGAGCGGGCGCACGAACGGGTCTACGTCGACACGATGACCTCGGTCGGGTTCGCGGCCGAGGCCGTCGCCGCGGCGGCGGCGCTGCCGGCGACCGAACGCCTGGTCCAGCGCTACGCGGAGGCCGCGAGTGACTGCTGGTCCGGTCTGGGCTTCCTGTACGGCACCGAAGTGGCGGACTTCGCCATGGTGTCCGGAATCGGCATCGCGGTGAAGCGGGTGACCGGTGAGAAGCGGCTGCCCTGGGTGGCGATCCACGCGCAACAGGAGCCCGGGCACATCGCGAGCGCCGAGCACGCGCTGCCGCTCGAGATCTCGGAGGTCGAGGCCCGCCGGATCCACGAAGCCGCGCGCGAGATGTGGTCGCTGTGGATCGCGTTCTTCGACACGCTCGCGGGTTGCGAGGCCGCGCCCGGGCGCGAGGCCACGCCCGAGCACGAGGCCGCGCAATGACGCTGCCGCGCCACGCGGTCGACGCGGATCGGGCGGCCGTGTTCCGCGACAACGGATGGTGGCGAGACCACACGATGCTCGACGATCTGCGCGCGGCCGCGCGCGCCCACCCGGACAAGCCGGCGGTGATCGCCGAGCGAGCGTTCGAGCGCGAGACCATCACGCTCAGCTATGCCCAGCTGTGCGCGTACGTCGATCGCTTCGCGCTCGGCCTGATCGACCTCGGCGTGGCGCCGAGGCAGGTGGTCGCGGTCCAATCGGCCAACTGGTGGCAGTGCAGCGCGCTGGTGCTGGCGTGCGCTCGCATCGGGGCGGTCGTGGCGCCGATCCCGCCCGACTACCGCAGGCGCGAGGTCGAGCTCATCCTCGGCCGCACCGAGGCGGCGGTCTACGTCGGGCCCGCCGCGTGGCTGGGGTTCTCGCATCGCGACCTCGTGCGCGAGCTCGCGCCGGGGTTGCCGGCGCTGCGGCACCGCGTGCTGTTCGAGCTCGCGGACCCGGGTGCCGGCGAGCTGGATTTTCACGACCACTTCATGGCGCCCGCGCGCGAGGCCGGACCGGAGGCCGCCGCGCTCGACCGCCACGGCGTGCGCGCCGACGACGTCGTGATGGTGATGTACACCTCGGGCACCACCGGCGAGCCCAAGGGCGTGGTGCATTCGCACAACACGCTGTTTGCGATCGCGCGGGCGTGGGCCGAGTCGATGGCGATGACCGACGCCGAGGTCACCTGCGCGCCGTCGGGCCTGACCGGCCTGGCCGGGTTGTCCTACAACTTGCTGATCCCGCTGCTCGTGGGCGGCACCGCGGTCTATCGCGACGTGCCCGATCCGGATGCGTTGCTCGACCTGTTCGCGGCCCACGGCGTGACGTTCTCGTACGCGATCCCCGCGTTCGTTGCGACCATGAGCGCGGCGCAGCGGCGCCGGCCGAGGCGCACCGCGGCGCTCAAGGCCCTGGTCACCGGTTCGACGCCGGTGCCGCCGCACCTGATCCGCGAGGTGCGCGAGGCGTTCGGCGTGCAGCTGCACACGCTGTGGGGGATGACCGAGAACGGCGGCGTGACGTTCACGCGTCCGGACGACCCGCCGGACTGGCCGGCGCAGAGCGATGGCCGGCCACCGCCGTGGATGGAGGTCAAGCTGGTGCCCGCCCAGGGCGACGACGGTCGGCCCGGCATCACCCCAGGCGACGGGGCCGGCCGCCTGTTCGTGCGCGGCGCCAACCAGTGCCTCGGCTACTTCAAGCGCGACGACATGTACGCGGCGTGCCTCGACGCCGAGGGCTGGTTCGACACGGGCGATCTGGCGCGCAGCGACGAGCGCGGTGGGATCCGGATCATCGGCCGCCTCAAGGAAGTGATCATCCGCCACGGCCAGAAGGTGCCGGTCGTCGAGGTGGAGTCGGCGCTGTACTCGCTGCCGTCGGTGCGCGAGGTGGCGCTGGTGGCCGATCCCGACGCCTCGGCGGACGAGCGGGTCTGCGCGGTGGTGATCCCGAATGACCCGCCGCCCACGCTGCGCGACCTCCGCGATCACCTGCAGGCGCTCGGCATGGCGGCGCAGTTCTGGCCGGACCGGCTCGAGCTCGTCGACGCGCTGCCGAGGACCGCGTCCGGAAAGCTCCGGCGGGCGATCCTTGCGGACCAGCTCAAGCGGCGGCTGGAATCCGCCAGTTCTTGAACGAGCCATGGCGATGTGCCGCGCGCCGCGCACCCCGCGCACCCCGCGCACGGTGACCTCGCCATCGGCTCGGCGCCGCGCGCGCGGGCGCGCCTCGCAGCCAATCACGTATACGTCATCGAGCGATCCCGTGATCGCGAATCGGTCGAGGAAGGTCCAGGTATGAGCGACTCATCGTCATCTCGGCAAGCTGGTCGGCAAGCCGGCAAGCGATTCGCGGTCCCCCTGGTCGCCGGTTCGAGGACGGAACCGCTGCCGCTGTCGTTCGCGCAGCAGCGCCTGTGGTTCGTCGAGCAGCTGGAACCGGGTGGCGCCTCGTACAACGTGGCTTTCTTGTTCCGGTTGCAGGGACCGCTGGACGTGGCGGCGCTGGGCGGCGCGCTGCAGGAGATCGTGCGCAGGCACGAGGTGTTGCGGACGGCGTTCCCCGAGGTGCTCGGGCAGGCGACGCAGGTCATCGCCGCGGACGTGGAGCTTGCGGTCCCGCTCGACAGCCTCGACGCGGTTCCCGACGGCGAGCGGATGGCGGCCGTGCAGGCCCGGGCGCGGAGCTTTGCCCAGCGGCCGTTCGACCTCGCGCGCGGGCCGCTGCTGCGCGCGACGGTCCTGCGGCTGGCCGAGCACGACCACGCCCTGGTCCTGGTGATGCACCACATCGTCTGCGATGGCTGGTCGGTGGGGGTCCTGGTCGGCGAGTTGAGCGCCGTGTACCGGGCGCTGATGGACGGCGTGAGCTCGCCGCTGCCGGCGCTTCCGCTCCAGTATGCGGACTTTGCGGTGTGGCAGCGCCGCTCGCTGGCGGGCCCGGTGCTCGATCACCAGCTCGACTACTGGCGGCGGCAGCTCGCGGGTGCGCCCGCCGTCCTCGATCTGCCGGCGGATCGCCCGCGGCCGGCGCAGCGGTCGGTGCGCGGCGCGCGGTCGCGGGTCGAGCTGCCGGGCGAGCTGGTGAGCGCGCTCGGCGCGTTCGGCCGCCGGGAGGGTGTCACGCTGTACATGACCTTGCTCGCGGCGCTCGACGTCCTGTTGTGGCGCTACAGCGGGCAGGGCGACGTCGTCGTGGGATCGCCGATCGCGGGCCGCAACCGCCGCGAGCTCGAGGGCCTGATCGGGTTCTTCGCCAACACGCTGGTGATGCGCGTCGGCGTCGACCGCGAGCTCGGGTTTCGGGACCTGGTGAAGCGCGTCCGCACCGTGTGCCTGGAGGCCTACGCCCACCAGGACGTGCCGTTCGAGCAGCTGGTCGATGTGCTGAGGCCCGAGCGCGACCTCGGCCGGACGCCGCTGTTCCAGGTCATGTTCGTGCTGCAGAACGCGCCGTTTCCGCGCGTCCTGCTCGGCGAGTCGACGCTGGAGCCGCTGCTGCTCGATGCGGGGACGTCGGTGTTCGACTTGACGCTGGCGCTGGAGGAGCGCGATGGCCGGATCGCGGGCTCGGTCGAGTACAACGCCGACCTGTTCGATGCCGCGACGATCGGGCGGATGATGGGACACTACCGCGCGGTGCTGGAGGCGGTGGTCGCCCGGCCCGATGCTCGCCTGGGCTCGCTGGCGCTGCTATCGCAGCCCGAGCGCCGCATGCTCGTCGAGGACTGGAACCGCACCGCGGCGGCGCCGCCGCGCCGGGCCAGCGTGGTCGAGCTGTTCGAGGACCAGGTCCGGCGTACCCCGGGCGCGATCGCGGTGACGGCCGGCGACGTTCAGCTCAGCTATCGTGAGCTCGATGCCCGCGCCGAGCAATGGGCGGCGGTGCTGCGCGCGCGGGGCGGGGGGCCCGACGTGCGCGTCGCGCTGGTGCTGTCGCGCGGCCCGGCGTTCCCGGTGGCCGTGCTGGCGGTGCTCAAGGCCGGTTGCGCCTACGTCCCGCTCGATCCGGGGTATCCCGCCGAGCGGCTCGCGTTCATGCTGCGCGACGCCGCGGCGCGCGTGGTGCTGACCGAGTCGGCGGTCATCCCCCTCAGCTCGCCCTGGGCCGGCCTGCCGGTGAGCGCGACGAACGTCCTCGTGATGGACGAGCCCCTGCCCGAGGTCATGCCCGGCGCCGCCGCCGGCCGGGCCGTGGCCGCGGACGATCTCGCGTACGTCATCTACACCTCGGGATCGACGGGGCGCCCCAAGGGCGTGGCGATGACCCACGGGGCGGTGCTGAACCTGGTGACCTGGCAATGCGCCCGCTCGGCCGCGCCCGCGCGCACCTTGCAGTTCGCCTCGCCCAGCTTCGACGTGTCGTTCCAGGAGCTGTTCGCGACCTGGGCGAACGGCGGGTGCGTGGTGCTGGCGAGCGACGACGCGCGGCGCGATCCCGCCGAGCTGTTGCGGCTGTGCGGCGAGCAGCAGATCGAGCGCCTGTTCCTGCCGTTCGTCGCGCTGCATCAGCTCGCCGAGGCGGCGCACGGGTGCACGCCGACCGGCTTGCCGCTGCGCGAGGTTATCACGGCCGGCGAGCAGCTGCGCATCACGCCGGCGATCGCCGCGCTGTTCGCGCAGCTGCCGGGCTGCCGGCTCTACAACCAGTACGGACCGACCGAGACCCACCTGGTGACCGAGCTCGCGCTGACCGGCGCGCCGGCGCGGTGGGACGCGCTGCCGTCGATCGGGCGGCCGATCGCCAACGCCCGCGTGTACGTGCTCGACGACGATCTCGAGCCCGCGCCGATCGGCGTGCCCGGCGAGCTGTACGTCGCGGGCGCCGGCGTGGCCCGCGGGTACCTCGGGCGTGCCGGGCTCACGGCGGAGCGGTTCGTGCCCGATCCGTTCGGCGCACCCGGGCGCCGGATGTATCGCACGGGAGACCGCGCGAAGTACCTGGCGAGCGCCGAGCTCGTGTTCCTCGGCCGGGCGGACGACCAGGTCAAGATCCGCGGCTACCGCATCGAGCTCGGCGAGATTCAGGCGACGCTGGCTGGGCTGGACGGGGTCGAGCAGGCGGTGGTGATCGCCCGCGAGGACCGTCCCGGCGACAAGCGTCTG
>JAAEAZ010275525.1_pt1 | contig 10536 bp, 9 predicted proteins | sample 7277811 | NCBI WGS metagenome assembly JAAEAZ01 (sample SAMN13876997, study PRJNA601929) | soil metagenome | isolation source: soil | host: Panicum virgatum | place: USA: Fermi National Accelerator Laboratory | collected 2010-11-19 | reverse complement strand
ATAGGAGTGCTGTCGATCATCGCATCCGCTAAGCCTGTCACAAGATTTGTCGCTCCCGGTCCTGAAGTTGCGAACACTATACCTGGCCTGCCTGTAACCCTAGCATATCCTTGCGCTGCATGAATGGCTCCCTGTTCATGTCGGACCAGTATATGTTTTACAGTTTGGGCATAGTGATACAATGCATCATAAATAGGCATGATGGCGCCACCAGGATAACCAAAAATAGTGTCAACACCTTCTTCAAGTAAAGAAAGAATCAAAGCATCGGAACCTGAAACCATTACATCAGGTTCGCTTCCGTTTGGAGAAGACTTGAATTCCTTCTCGGGTGTTTTTACTTTGATTTTATTTTCTAATTCAGACATAATGAAAATTACGAATTACGAATTACGAATTATGAATTACGATTTTGGATTTACGATTTTATTTTTTCGTTGTTAGTTGTTAGTTGTTAGTTGTTAGTCCGTGACGCATCCTTCTGCTGCAGTCGCAACACATTTAGCATATTTATACAAAGCTCCCTTTGTTGCTTTAAGGGCCGGTTGTTTCCAGTCGCTTTTCCTTCTCTTTATTTCATCATCGTCGATGTGTAATGTCATTTTATGATCGATGGCATTTAATTCAATGATATCATTATCCTGCACAAGAGCGATCAATCCACCATCAAATGCTTCGGGTGTGATATGGCCGACAACAAAACCATGAGTTCCTCCACTGAATCTTCCATCAGTGATAAGGGCTACAGATTTTCCGAGACCGGCACCGATAATTGCGGAAGTAGGTTTCAGCATTTCGGGCATGCCCGGGCCACCTTTTGGTCCAACATACCTTATCACAACTACATCACCCGGTTTAATTTTTCCCGAATGAATTCCTTCAATCAATTCATGTTCTCCTTCAAATACTCTCGCAGGACCTGTGAATTTCTCTCCTTCCTTGCCGGTGATCTTTGCTACACTACCGCCTTCTGCAAGGTTACCATAAAGGATTTGAAGATGTCCTGTTGATTTAACGGGATGTTCAACAGGAAGAATAACTTTTTGGGTTTGAAAATTAAGTTCAGGAATATCCTTCAGATTTTCCGCTACTGTTTTTCCTGTTACCGTCATGCAATCGCCATGAATAAAATGTTGCTTAAGTAAATATTTCATGACTGCAGGTACGCCACCGATGTGATGAAGGTCCTCCATCAGAAACTGACCGCTGGGTTTCAAATCAGCGAGAACAGGGACATTATTACTGATGATCTGAAAGTCATCTTGTGTAAGAGGAACGTTCACACTCTTTGCCATTGCAATCAAATGCAAAACCGCATTTGTACTTCCACCTAATGCCATCACCAGTATCGTAGCATTTTCAAACGCTTTCCTGGTCATGATGTCTGAAGGCTTAATATCCTTTTCCAGGAGCAGGCGAATGAACTTGCCGGCCTGGAGACATTCGTCTTTTTTCTCAGTACTTAATGCTGGATTTGAAGAAGAGTAGGGCAGGCTCATTCCAAGAGCTTCAATCGCACTTGCCATTGTGTTGGCTGTGTACATTCCTCCGCACGCACCGGCACCCGGGCATGAATGTTGAACAATACCTTTAAAGTCTTCTTCACTTAATGTTCCAGCAAGTTTTTCGCCGAGGGCTTCAAATGCAGAAACTATATTTAGATCTTTTCCTTTATAATGTCCCGGAGCAATTGTACCTCCATATACCATGATCGAAGGACGATTGAGCCTACCCATAGCTATGATCGATCCGGGCATATTCTTATCGCATCCGGGTACTGCTATCAATGCATCGTAATACTGGGCACCGCAAACAGTTTCGATGGAATCTGCTATGATATCGCGACTGACCAATGAGTATCGCATTCCATCTGTCCCCATGCTGATACCATCGCTTACACCTATTGTATTAAAAATTAAACCTACCAGCTCGTTTTCTTTTACGCTATGCTTGATCTTTTCTGCCAACGCATTGAGATGCATATTGCAGGTATTGCCTTCATAGCCCATACTCACAATACCGATCTGCGCCTTCCCGAGATCTTCTGTTGTCATACCAATTCCATATAACATAGCCTGTGCTGCAGGCTGTGTCACATCTTGTGTGATGGTCTTACTATATTTATTAAGTTCCATTTTAATAAACAAGAAGCAGATGAAAAAAAAGAAATGGAAGCAGGTGCATATTGATATTTTTTGAGAGGTTGGACCCTTTAGCCCTGGCTTTTTATGATTTAGATTTAGACTTCCGAAAGGAGGAAGGAGCTTAAAGGGGCATTAAAAGTATGATTTAGAGGATGGACTGGATAACCAAGATATCACCATATTTACACTGCTTAAATTGAGTAATAGTGCCTGAAGGCCCTATAAACATTGAGAATAAGGATAGATAAATTACGATGCCAAACCGCTCTACAGATGCCCTTTTTCAATTGATCCATTCGCTTCAGAAGCAGGAAAAGCGCAATTTTAAGCTCTATATGCAGCGTAATTCCTCTAATGAGGATATGAAGATCATCCAGCTTTTTGACGTCCTGGATACCCTGGTGGAATATGATGAGGAAGCGCTGTTAAAGAAAGCACCATCCCTAAAGAAGCAACAGCTTTCCAACCTTAAAGCTCATTTATACAAAGAAGTACTCACCAGCCTGAGATTGCTGGAAAACAAAAACATTGACATTCAACTAAATGAATTATACGACCAGGCACTGATACTCTACAACAAGGGACTCTATACACAAAGCCTGAGAGTTTTGGATAAAATAAAGGAAACCGCAAAAGCGAATAACCAATTCAGTTTCCTCGTACAGGTCTTGTTTTTGGAGAAAAAAATTGAAACCCTGCACATCCCCAGGAGTCTGAAAGACAGGGCACCCCAATTGATCGATGAAGCTAATGATCTCAATGAGCGGGTGACGCAGATCACGAAACTCTCCAATCTTGCATTGCAATTATATAGTTGGTACATCAACTATGGGCACGCCAGGAACGAAAAAGACGAGAAGGAAGTAGAAGAATATTTTCAATCCCATGTATCCGAAGACCTGAAGAAAGTAAACGGATTCTATGAAAAACTGTACCTGTATCAAAGTTTTTGCTGGTATGCATTCATCCGGCAGGATTTTATCATGTACTATCGTTATACACAACATTGGGTCGATTTGTTTCACCAGGAGCCATTAATGATCGAAATCGAAACCGGCAGTTATATAAAAGGTGTTCACAATTTGCTGACGGCAAATTTTACCATGCGGAATTATGCAAAATTTGAGAAGGATCTGCAGCAATTGGAAGAATTTTCTCAATCCAATATTGTCAAACAGAGTGATAACAACCGCATCCAGGTTTTTGTGTACCTGTACCTGGCGAAAATCAACCTGCATATTTTGGATGGGACATTTGTCGAGGGGTTGGCATTGATACCTGTCGTCCAGGAGAAATTGAATGAATTTAAGCTCCATCTTGATTCGCATCGAATTCTTGTTTTTTATTACAAGTTTGCTTCACTTTATTTTGGGGCCGGTGAGTTTGGTAGTTGTATTGATTATTTAAATAAAATCATTCACCTGAAAGTGGATCTCCGCAATGACCTGCAATGTTATTCAAGATTGCTGCACCTTATTGCCCATTATGAATTAGGTCATTTTGAATTATTGGAGCACCTAGTTAAATCCGTTTACAGATATATGGCTAAAATGGAAAACCTGAGCCTTGTTGAAGAGGAAATGTTCAGGTTTTTACGCAAATCATTTCATTTATCAACAAAAGAATTGAAGCCTGAATTCATTAAACTGCTGGCTACAATAAAAGGGTTTGAGAAAAGCCGTTTTGAGACAAGGGCGCTTGTCTACCTCGATGTTATTTCATGGCTGGAGAGCAAGGTTTATGATAAACCGGTTTATGTGATCATAAGAGAAAAGTACCTGGATAAAAATGGGAGGAGTTAATGACAAACGGATTGTGTTCCGTGAGCCGTGAGTTGTTGTTTTTAAGGTATAGTTACTTCCAGTTAGTCAGCGCGTCCAGTTTAATTAATGTTTCTTCCCAGGTCTTTTTGTTTTCATCCCTTTCCTGTGGAGTAGTGAAATTTTCCTGCCGGACAATAATGTTGGTTCCATCTTTGATTTTTTCAAATGTCAGGGTCGTCATAATTTCTTTTCCAGGGGACTGGTCAAAATGGACTATCCAACGTAATTTTTTATTAGGAATTATTTCTTTGAAGGTTAAGGTAAAATCCAAATTGCTGTCACCATTCTGATATTTTGCAATGGCTTGTCCTCCTGGTCGTGCATCCACTGTAATGCTGGAGACACCCAAAATTTTCCGCAAGTCATTAGAATTAAGAAATACAGCAAATAATTTTTCCGGTGGAACAGTAATCATTTTTGAAATCTCATAGGCTGTATTCGAATCATTCATGCTTATTGAAGATTTACTGTTTTCATTCCGGCACATATATATCAACAGGGCAAGAAAGACAAGTAGATATCGACTGTTGGCTCGTATAAAGGGCATTATGCATATTTGTTTTGGCGAAAAAACCAAACCTTTAACAGGTCTGCTGTCAGTATGTAGACCAATACAATCAACAACATTGCCCCTAAATTAATAAATGGAAGTTGCACTAAACCAATTCTGTCTGCAAAAGGCATGTATGGTAGTAATAGGGTAACCACCAATCCGATGCCACTCAATATTATAAGACTCCTGGCCGGCTTGCTTTTAAAAAAGTTTTTATGCGTCCTGATAATGAAAAGGATGAATAATTCGGAAAGAATGGATTCAATAAACCACCCGGTTTGAAATTGCTCTTCTTTCACTTTTAAAATGAACAGAAGCGTAAGAAATGTGATGATATCAAATACCGAACTGTGGATTCCAAATACAACCATATAATTACGTATCAGCTTGATATTCCACTTGCCTGGTTTCACCACCTGCTCATCGTCCACATTGTCTGAAGCCACCGTGAGATATGGAAAATCTGTAAGAAAATTAGTCAGCAGGATTTGCTTTGGCAGCATTGGTAGAAAGGGGAGAATTAACGAAGCTGCGGCCACGCTGCACATATTTCCAAATGTAGATCCTGTGCTGATGTAGATATATTTCAAGGTATTCGCAAACGTTTTTCGACCTTCCCTGATCCCGTCTGCCAATACCATCAGATTCTTTTCCAACAATACAAAATCTGCAGCTTCCCTGGTGACATCAACAGCATTGGCTACAGAAATGCCCACATCAGCTGCATTAATCGCAGATACATCATTGATGCCGTCACCCATATAAGCGACAGTATATGATTTTCTCAAGGATTGAATGATGCGTTCTTTTTGCTGAGGTTCGATTTCAGCGAAAATATGTGTCTTCCTGGCTAAATTCTTCAAAGCTTCAGGACTAACTTTTAAGAGCTCCTGGCCTGTCATGATCACCGGATCTTTAATGCCAATGGTCAACGCGATAGACTCAGCTACATTTTTATTATCACCACTTATGATTTTTAAGCTTATCCCCAATTTGTCCAATGCACCAAGTGCTTCTACAATTCCTTCCTTTACTTTGTCCTGGAGCAGGATGAATCCGGCAAAAATCATTTCACGCTCATCCTCTTTTGATATGGTATCTGAATTGATTTCTTTATAACTAATGCCAATAACCCTGATGCCTTTGGTCCCGAATTGCTCGTATTTATTTTCAATTTCCTGCCGGTGTTTTGCGAGGTCTTCGACTGCATCATTGTTCAACTTTACTTTGGTGCATATGCCAAGTATTTGATCGTATGCACCTTTGGTGATAAGCAGTTTTTCTTTCTCAGTCTTAATAGCGACGCTTAGACGTTTGCGAATAAAATCATAGGGGACTTCTCCTGTTTTTTCGGCATGCAGATTAGAATCGATCTTTAAAGTTTTCAACACATCATCGATAGGATTTGCATATCCTGATTCAAATGAGGCATTCCAATAAGCTAATTGTTTGACAAATTCACTTTCGTCCCCATTCGGATTGACGAGACCGGCGACCTGGATGGTGCCTTCAGTTATCGTACCTGTTTTATCGGTGCATAATAAATTGACTTCTCCCAGGTTTTGGATAGAAGCCAGTTTTTTTACAATGACTTTTTTCTCCAGCATTCGTTTTGCACCGGCGCTCATGGCAATGGTGGCAATAGCAGGTAAAAGCTCAGGAGCCATGCCCACCGCCAATGCTAATGCAAATAATGCGGAATCAATTACACTTTTATGATTCAGTATATTCACCACAAGTATAAAGACAGAAAGTACCAGGGTGATTTTCAACAGGAAAAAACCAAAGTCTTTAATTCCTTTTTCAAAAGTAGTTTCTACAGAAGTGGTTGCACTCTGCACAATACTGCCAAAAATGGTATCGGATCCGGAATGAACGACTACTGCTTTTGCTTTCCCGCTGATAATATTGGTGCCTTCCCACACACAATTTGTTCTTTTCGAAAGTTCAGTGTCTTCATTTAGGACACCGATGTCTTTTCTCACAGGATAAGATTCTCCCGTTAAACTTGATTCATTGGCGTACAATTCATTTGCTTCGATCAGGATGCAATCTGCCGGAATCATATCACCGGCTTTCAATAAAAGAATATCACCCGGTACAATGGTATCAGATATTATTTCTTTTTGTTGACCATCCCTGATGACCAGGCTTTTTAATGAAATCATGGAATGCAATTTTTCCACGACCCTGCCTGCATTTCGTTCCTGTATGAAGCTGAGTGTACCTGTTGAGAGCACAATAAAAAGAATGATCAGCATATCTGATGTGTCGCGGAGAAATGCAGAAAGCACGACTGCTGCTATCAGCATTAGCATCAAAGGACTTTTAAATTGCCCTAAGAAAAGACTGATATCATCTTTAATAGAGAAGTTGTCCTTAGGCTTATAGCCTGATTGCAATAGAATCTTTTCAGCCTGAGATGTGGAAAGTCCCTGGTCAGAACTATTAAGTGCTTTGATCCAGTAACCGGAATCAAATTGCCAAAATGATTTCACAGGTATTTGTTCCATCAGGTTATTTTTATAAATAACCCCCGGGAGAATTTAATCCTCCCGGGGGTTAATTCATTCAGGGATTAAAATCATTGATCTTCATTTTAATCCATTCTCTCTCTTGACAATTTATTTCATAAAATGACGCAAGGCTTCATCAGTGGATGCGACACATTCATTCCATGTTTTCCAAAAATTATCCCATGAACCGGCTCCATATAAAGCTTCATAATCATTCTTCCAGCTGATATCGCTATCAAACTCTGCATAATTCGTAAATGAATAAACGATGGATGCATCGCGGCCGTCTTTGCTCCAAAGGTCGTTATAAAATACGCGCAAGGAGAACGGATATTTTTTCGCTTCCCACATAGCTTTCCACTTTTTCATCAGGTCAGCAAACTGATACCGCATTCCTGGTTTAATATCTAACGTCCAAACGTCAATGTTAGCAGGCATATAGTTAGCCGGAGTGTAGGATAAGTCATCCTGAAGTTTCCAAAGCGTTGAGGTTCCATATTGATCAACATGGATGTCAACGTTATTCGCCCAATCATCATCATGATCCTTGTTGCCATCGGGTTGATGATCCAGGTCTTTGTACATCAATGGACCCATTGACCATACATACCATCCATCACTGCCAGTTCCATAAGTGATCGCAGAAAGACGGGCCATATTCGGACCTGAGGCATGAAATTTGGCATTATGTGCCATTACAGCTGCTTCGAATTGTTTCTCATGACCCTGCTTGGGCTTCATCATGGTATTGCTGTACATCTGATAGGTGGTTGGCATTGCTGATTGTCCTGCAAGGGAAGCAGCGTAACCTATCAGAATCGTTAAAAGAAGAATTAAATTTTTCATTGGTTCTTTTGTTTTGGTTATAAAAATGAACCCACAAGTTAAATAAATACTTATGGGAGTATTTGAAATAGGGATAAATAAAAAAAATGAATGAATTTAATTGGAAGATACCAGTGTATTAATCATGGATTTGAGGGTGGTTTCTTGGTAAATTCTTCAACTTTTTGCATGAACGCGGTTACTTTAGCATCTCCTGAAGGGCCGAAGGCATCTGTCAATGTTCCTTTGCTCCCGTCATTTGTTTCAATAGCATATAAAATAGATTCATCTCCCGGATCGGATGATCCTTCAAATCGATAAAAATCCGATACCTTAATATCACCAGGTTGATACACTTTCTCTGTCTTCAATGACTTCAATCCCTTATCTGTCACTTTATAATCTTCGATGTAGCCACTTAAAATTAGCTTGTTCAAAGCGGAAACCAGGGTTTTCATTTCAGCATTATTCTGTATTTTTTCCATGGTTGAAATTAATTTTTTGGTTAAAAAAATTTATTCATTTTATCCGGTCGGGCCTTTGAAAATGCCGACGATTATGGCAATCAGTAACATAATAATCAACACCCATATTAATAAACCCAATACTGTACCTACAGTTGCGATCTCTGTAGTTTCAATTAGCTCATCAGATTTTTTACCTGATCGGGCATAAGGCGGTGGCGTGGCAAATAAAATTGATACAATGATAATTGTAAATAAAAGTGGCACCCATGAAATACCCCACCACAAGGGTCCAAATGGTATCAGCCAATACTGTGAGGCAAGTCCTGCGAGGAATACAACTAATATAAATGTAGCTAACGGGATGTAAGATCCTTTTCGGTACCCGGGGGCGAATAACAGAGCCGAAAGTAAAGCCAGGATAAATATTGCGAGGTATGACATGGAATTGTCTTTATTAAAGCAAAAGATCATCTGAATCCTGTCAATTCAAATGAATTATTCTATACCTGCAGTTTAAAACACCAACGGAAATGTTTAGTTCAAGGCTTATAAGAAGAGGCAAATAATGGCGCAATGTTAATCCTGAAGAATATCTTCCGGTTTCTTTACATTAATTGTGGAGATCAATGTGATTTTTGAATTAATCGAATTGGAGATCAGGCAGGCTGACTCTGATTTTTGAATGACTCTCTCTGCTTTTTCACGATCTTTTTCATCAGATATTGTGATCGTGGGTTCTAGAATAATTTCCGTCATGAGAAATTTTCCATCCACCTGGTCGAGTTTCCCTTTGGATTGACATTTGAAATTGATGAAGTCTAATTTTGAATTTTCTGCGATTGCTAAAAAAGTGGTCATGAGACAACTATTCACTGCGGCTGTAAACAAATGCTCAGGTGACCAAATACCGGGTATTCCTTTCGGAAATTCAGGTGGGGTAGCTACTTCGATACATCCGTTTGTTTCCCCGGAAGAAATTTTCAATTCGGGCGAACACATCATTCCCCTGCGTTCCTTGTTCCACTCCACATTCACATTATAATAGTGGGCTTGCATGATTATTTTATTTTTTGTTTTAAACTCTGCCATCCTCCTCCGTTATAAACTTTCGTTATTCCAGATGATTTTAATATGCTTTCTGCCCTGGCACTCCGGCTGCCTGAAGCACAACAGGTGATAATGGGACTATTTTTTAGTTTAAGATCGCGGATATCCTTTGTAAGATCATCTACCGGAATATTGATTGAGCCTTCAATATGTCCCCTTGCGTATTCTCGTTTAGTGCGGACATCCAAAATGAGGGCGCCTTCTTTTACCAAACGGGAATAATCAGTCGTATCGGCTTTGAACATTTTTTTGAAAAAGGAAAACATAGTCAATTACAATTTAGCCTTTTTGGTTTTGGTTTTTTAGAAAATGAATTAATAAAATGACAAGTGTGTTTAACCTGATTCATTCACAAAACCCCAAAACATGAACCCGTTTGTACCACACTTGTCTTGTAATTACTTACTATACAAAAGTGGCATAAATACAACCGTAAGTTTATGATTTAAGTCAGGAGTGGAGGTGATCTATGTCATATAGATTTGTCAAAGTCAGAACCGCTTCAAGGTGATCTTCAAGACACAAGGAAGGAGGCAGGACACGGGATTTTAATCACAATATTGAATCAATAACCCACAAAACTTAAAATAACCGCAAGGTCGTCATCCAATTCCCTTAGGTTGGTTATTTGAAGTGCACTATGCGAAATGGTTCCGTTGGCCATGACGGAGAATCCGTGTTGCTGAAGCGAAAGAATTGTAAATGAAAATGTGGTGTGATAATTAATATTATTGAAATTGGCAGTCATTTCTACTTTCAGATCAATAGCATTGTTCTGGTTTTGAAGAACATCATTCACCGGGATCACTCCTGTCAGTGTCAGGTACTTCCCTTTATTTTCTCCTGTGGCACCGGTTGCTACTTTAAAATCTTCATTGGCAACGGCATAATGAAGATCGTCCACCAGGATTTTCGCTTCAAGATCACCTGTTTGCTTGTTTAATTTGATGGACACCTTATCAGCAGCCCATGCTAAAGGAGAATCATGGAATGAAGCACGAATCTGGACATTGGTATTCCTGATGGCTGTATAATTTTTACCTGATTGGCCATAGAGGAACATACAGTTTAATAGAAAAATACCGAGTACAATAGGTAGTT